>Ga0299906_10001173_pt1 | contig 22632 bp, 54 predicted proteins | sample RVTome_14_FD_200259 | JGI IMG/M metagenome (GOLD analysis project Ga0299906, IMG submission 200259) | Soil microbial communities from uranium-contaminated site in the Upper Colorado River Basin, Wyoming, United States - RVT145D125 (version 2) ...
TGGCCACTTGGGTCAAAGTGGCACTACGGGATGTAGCGTACCGGCAGCGCGCCTGGTTTGGGACCAGGATGACGGGGTTCGACTCCCTGCTTCCCGACTGGACGGCAATACCCCTCCTTGTGGGTCGCTGGTGTCAACCAGTTTTGGAATTGCCGTCCTCTGGCGCAGTAACTCAATGGCCAGAGTGCCTGCCTGTCGAGCAGGAGGTTGCGGGTTCGAGTCCCGTCTGTGCCGCTCGTGGCGTCCGCATACGCCAGGGTGCATATCCCCAATGCCACTTTCCTCATGAAACGGACAGAGATGAGGACGTTAGGTTCAGCAACGTGATGCGTCCCCGGACCCGCGGACGAGAAAGCTGAACAGCGGGTCTTGCGCCGCCATGGTCTATGGGTAGGACCGGAGCCTTTCAAGCTCCAGGACAGGGTTCGAGTCCCTGTGGCGGTACGTAGGGGAACAGCACACGTGTGCCCCACGTGAACGGTGGAAGCCTCCCATAGCCCCCCCATCTGTTGTTCCCCTCATTCGGGATTGGTGTAACGGCAGCACGCAAGGTTTTGGTCCTTGTCGTGGGGGTTCGAATCCCTCGTCCCGAGCCTTTGCCAGATAGCACAACCGGCAGTGCAGCGGCCTGTTAAGCCGAAGGCTCCAGGTTCGATCCCTGGTCTGGCAGCGTTGGGGTAGCAGTGTGTCTGCGGCAACGGGTGTGATCCGAAGCAAGGGGTTCGATTCCCCGCCCCACCCCAATTCTCTGAGTCCCCCTCGGAGATAAGCTGACCATGCACCCAGCGAAATGCGGTCAGGGAAGATATGGGTGCTCTGGGCCTGTAGCTCCAACGGAAGAGCGACTCCCTTGCAAGGAGAAGGTTGTGGGTTCGAATCCCACCTGGTCCACCGCTGGCGACGAGAGAACTGGTGAATCTCCGTCCGAGCAGATTCGGCGACGCAGAATTCCTAATGCAGAAGGGACCTGATGTTCGCTGAACGGCGAAGTGTCCAACCAGTAGGGCAGCCAGCACCCCGTGTACCCGTGGCGGAACGGCAGACGCGCCAGCTTGAGGGGCTGGTCTCGTAAGAGGTGAAGGTTCGAGTCCTTCCGGGTATACCATGTTTCCTTAGCTCAGGCGGCAGAGCGCCGGTGTGAAGAACCGGAGGCCCCTGGTTCGATTCCAGGAGGGAACACGATGAAGTCACGAGAAGTAGCAGACGCAACCCTCTATGCCGATATAGGCGCGCTGGCTGGATGGAGCATCGAAGGTACTGGAGTCACGTACATCCGAGCAGGAGGCGTGGCTGGCGACATCGTATTGGTTATCGATGCTGACGCTCAGGCAACAGGCACATTCGCACGCAACCTGAATGTGCCAGGTGGAGCCTATGTGGATGTATCGGGCACCATGGCAAACGGGGTCCTCTACTTCGACTGACTTTTCATGGCCGTGTAGCTCAATTGGATAGAGCACCAGACTACGGATCTGGGTTTAGTGAGGGTTCGAGTCCTTCCGCGGCTGCTAGCCTTTCGTATGAACGTTCGTAGAAGGGATACATCATGGAGACTGGGAAGAGACTGATTCTTCACACCGAGGCGGATCTGGTCATCGCCTCAGTTGCGGCAGGTGCCGAGATCGACACCGCCATCACCGTTGTTGGCGCAGAGCCAGGCCACGTCGCCATGGTCTCCGCCCCTTCGCTCGAAGGCGGACTAATCGCCTCAGCTTTCGTCTCAGACGTAGACGAAGTGACCATCCGAGTTTCGAATGTCAGTGCTGGCGGCGTAGACCCGGCCGACCAGGATTTCATCGTCGCAGTCACCCAAGACTGACGAACTACTAATCCAACACCGAAATGGTACGGATTAGTACTTGCCCATCGAGAGCAGCCGGTTGCAGCCGCGTCCCTGATAAGGACGTGTAGCCAGGTTCAACTCCTGGGGTGGGTACCACAGGCGCTTAGCTCAGCAGGAAGAGCACCTGCCTTACAAGCAGATGGTCGGGGGTTCGAAGCCCTCAGCGCCTACCACGCCTCCGAAGCTCAACTGGCCGAGCAGCACCCTCTTAAGGTGACGGAAGCAGGTTCGACCCCTGCCGGAGGTACGTTGTGAGCCTCTGATCGGACCATCGCCGCGGCGAAAGGGATCATGCTCACACACGGAAGGTGGCGCTACGTGGGTGGCAATCGGTCTTGAAAACCGAGCCAGGTGCAAAGCCTGAGGGTTCGACTCCTTCACCTTCCTCCACGCCGCCCTGGTGAAACGGCAGACACGCCAGGCTTAGGACCTGGTGCCTTCGGGTGTGTGGGTTCGACTCCCACGGGCGGTACGGACGATACGGCACAGTGACGAGTCCTGAGGGGAGTGGCGTTGCCGTAGGCCATTCCTCATGGGCGTCTGATGGAAACAGGCAAACCTCACCGGCTCAAACCCGGTGGCATCCCGGTTCGAATCCGGGGACGCCTACCCAATGTTCAAAGGAGAAACATGATCAACAGGAAGGCTGGCCATGACTAGGTAACCCATAGGAGGTTCCAGTCATGGCACGACGCCAGACGCAGAGAAGCAAGAAGGGCCGCAAGTACGGACGGAACGAGGTCAAGTGCGAGCGGTACCGTCAACGCGTGGGCAAGCCGCGAGGCCCAGGCGTTCCCGGCAACAAGAGCGGTAAGAACAAGCCCGCCTAGCCCAACGGCAGAGGCATCGGGTTTAAGCCCCGAGGAGTCTGAGTTCGAATCTCAGGGCGGGTACGGAAGGGCCGCATGTCGGCGAGTGCAACGTCCTGCTAAGGCGTCGGGTGTCACAGCCCCGCGGGTTCGAACCCCGCCCCTTCCTCCACCCCCCAGAGGTCGTCTACGAAGCACCGGCAAGAGAACGGTACCGGCCCGGAATCAGCCACCAGGTTGCACAGGACCGCGAGTCAGAGTCTCTGCTGCTGTGGAGGCTGTGCAAGAGGGTGAACGGTCGGAGGCGAGGCTGGGTAAGCGCTCCGACACGGTGGCCAAGTCAGCGGGTACCCGCTTGGCGCTAGGCCACCTATGCCACCAGATCCGGTGATCAATCGTCCTTCGTACGGACGACGTGCACAGGTTCAACTCCTTGTGGTGGCTCCATCGATTACGATGTTCGCATGAGCATTGAGTATGACCTTGAGAAGGAGGCCAAGAATGCTTAGGCGAATCGTGCTGGCCGTAGTGGTCGGGGTCGCAGTGTTCCTGGGTTGCTTGCTGCTGGGCATCCTACTGACAGCGCTCACCGTGAGCTTCGCCGTGACTATCGGCGCTTTCCTCACTGAGTGGGCCGGGGTCATCGGGTTGCTTGCTGCCATCTGGCACTTCTTTTCGGGTGGCTTCATCATCAAGTAATAACTAGCCTTGATAGCTCTAGCGGCAGAGCGCATCCATGGTAAGGATGAGGTCCCGAGTTCGAATCTCGGTCAAGGCTCGAAGAGGGTTGTACACCGTATTGAGCGTTCAGCCGTGAAGCTGTTGGTCGAAGTCCTCGACCTCTCGTCCATCCAAGCTCAATAGCAGATGCGCGACCCTCTATGCCAGAGAAGCTCACCAGGCATGAGCATCCGACTTGTAATCGGAAGGCGGTGGGTTCGAATCCCACCTCTGGCTCGAAGGCCACCGTATCCCCGGTGAAGCCCACATTGGCAGAGAGCGAGATCAGCACTCTGCTGGACAGTGACTGCTACGCCATGGCGAGAAGGGGATCGAGCAGTCCTCAGTGGTTGCCTTCGGGGAGTAGACGGTAAGCAGAACTGTGATCCCTCACTCCCCATACCCCTCTAGCTCGAAGGACGAGCAGCCGCCTCCTAAGCGGACGGGTCCAGGTTCGAATCCTGGGAGGGGTACCGGCCTGAGGCCAAACGGTTGAGGCACCTCTCTTATAAGGAGGCGACAGAGGGTTCGACTCCCTCCAGGCCCACGCACCGGACAGTGGAATGTGCTCGGGCCTTCTAAGCCTGAGAGCGAGGGTTCGAATCCTTCCCGGTGTACCCAGACGACCCGGACCAGAGCAGTGGATAGGTCGCCTGAACATGCAGCAGCGGCCATGCGGACTTGCAGTACGGATCGGCACCCTTGCCAGAACTACCAGGTAAGGCCATGCCATGACTCATTCCAACAACAGTCACCTCTCTAATGGTCCCAAGACGTGACGGCTATGACCCAGACCGCATGTAGATCATACTGATGGTCAGGGGTGCTGCTCCACTGCCTGGCCAGAAATCCTCCCGGCTTTGGCTGTTGCCACCAGCCGGGGTATGACCTCATGGCCCAACGGATAGGGCAGCAGCTTCCGAAGCTGAAGGTTGGAGGTTCGAATCCTCCTGGGGTCGCCTCGACACCGTGGGCGAAAGGCGAGCTACCGGATTGCAACCCCGGTCATCCCGGTTCGACTCCGGGCGGTGTCTCCATTCGTTCCCGTTGCTGGCGGCTGGGTATCACCTTGCCGTTCCCGTTCGACATAACCCAAACCGGGTCATCCTCCCAGAGCCGACGATGAACCTCGTGGATACGGACGTTGCATTCTTCGGAACGACGCGCCCCACATACGGCACACCGGAGCATGCCTACACGTTGATGTAAAGGCCCTGGATGTTCCAGCGGGGGAACTCAGCAACCGGCTCGTTGGCTGCATTGTAGAAGACGATCCAGTCTTCCTTGTCCTGGGTGTCGTACTTGGCTGCCTTGATCGTGATCAACTCGGGATCTTCACCGCCGTAGAGCACCACGGTGTACTCGTTGAGTTCTCCCTCGGGGGAGACCAATGCCGAATCCTCCTTGGCCTTGCGTTCCAGTTCCGCGCAGTAGGCGTCTGGGTCATCCTTGTCAGGGTTGGCCTTCACGCAGGCGGCATGGTCCTTATATCCGGCGAATGGCATACGGTCAGCATAATCGTTCGCACGATCGAGCTTCGGGGTTGTAGCAAAAGTTGGCGTTGCAGCAGACTTTTAATCTGATGGACGGGGGTTCGATTCCCTCCAGCCCCACGGATCTCTCATTATCCAAGAAAGTGCTTGCATGACATCGTGCCCTCAGGTACGGTGTCCAGTGCACGACGCAGGGTGGAGAAATTGGCATCTCGCCTGGCTCATAACCAGGAGGTTGAGGGTTCGAGTCCCTTCCCTGCTACCAAGCCGACGACCCCGATGTGGATCGGGAGCGGGCTGTAACCCCGTGGCCTCACGGCACACCAGGTTCGACTCCTGGCGGCGGCACTTGACAAGTTCAGTTCTGACGAAGCGAAGAGACGAGTTACTTCTCCTTGAAAGAGAGTGATCTGGGTTCAAGTCCCAGCGGCCACCTTCGGGTGGCTGTGGAGTAATTGGCAACTCACTACACGTATCACTTGTTTCGCTTGGATCTCGTCAGAACACTTTTCGGTCCTGAAGCGTCGTAGCGAGATACTTCAATCTGACTCCAAATCGGATGGTGAAAGCCATTTCTTGCTGCACTTGGATCTCAGGGCTGAGTATTCTCATCGAAGCGCAGATACGGGATACTTCTTGGTATAGCTGGGCCAAGGTCCAGTGAGCAGGTTCAAACCCTGCGAGTCCCGGTGCAAACCGGTTTGTCGCCTGTATCGCCTGGATCTCGATGAGAACGTTCAGGACCGGCCCCACCTCGGGGCCGGTCCTTTTTTGGCCGATAAGGGAGGTACACCATGGCCAAGTATGCGGGAACGATAAAGAAGACCAGTCGTTCCGCACTGAAGACAACCGACGAAGAGACCCTCACCCACGAGGGTGCTCGCGCCTACGCCAAGGACGCTCGCACCGAGCTATTCACTCTGGCCGTCACGAGCATGACCGGCGAGGACACGTTCTACGAGTCCGCCGCCGACCGGGACTCTCGTCTCCGTAGGCTTGTCCGCCAGTTGGCAGCCGAAGACCCTGGCTTCATCCAAAAGCTGGTCCCTTGGCTGCGCAACACGGCGAACATGCGTTCGGCTCCGATCGTGATCGCTGCTGAGTATGCGATCGCCAATGGCGCGAACCGGCGTCGAGTGATCGACTCGGCGATGGTCCGTGCCGACGAGCCAGCCGAGTTCGTCGGTTACTACATGCGGGTGACAGGCCGAAAGACCATGCCTGCTGGCATCCAGCGGGGTGTGGCAGATGCCGTGCAGCGCGTCTACAACGAGCGGAACGCGCTCAAGTACGACTCAGGCCACCACGACCTGCGGATGGGTGATGTGATCGAACTCACCCACCCTCAGAGCACGGATGAGCTTCAGGGTGAGCTATACGAGTGGCTGCTCGACAAGCGTCACAACCCAACCAACGTTCGTGCGAACCTTGCCAAACTGCCGGTGGTCCAGGCTCGGGCCAATATCGAAGCGGTCGAGCCTGCCCAGCGTCGCGAGGTGCTGCGGGCAGTACAGAACCCGAACCCTGCAATGAACCCTGAGGTCGTGGCCATGGTCAAAGACGCCTTCGCCACTGCGGGTGTCACCTGGGAATACCTCTCAGGCTGGCTGCCGGGAGGCATGGACGCCGAGGCGTGGGAGTTCGTGCTTCCGCACATGGGCTACATGGCCATCCTTCGGAACCTGCGCAACTTCGACGAGGCCGGGATCTCAGACGAGGCCCGCGCCTATGTGAAGGAAGTGCTTGAGAAGCCGGAGAATGTGGCGACTTCACGTCAGTTCCCATACCGATTCTGGAGCGCGTGGAACGCCACGCAGTCGGTCGAGTGGGGTTCGACGCTAGAGAAGGCGCTCAAGCTCTCTTGCCAGAACATCCCCGAGTTCGACGGCACCACAATCGTCTTTGTGGATGTGTCCGGCTCGATGAATCAGATGGTCTCGGAGAAGAGCAAGGTGCGCAACTCTGATGTGGCTGCTCTGTTCGGTGCCGCCCTATTCGAGAAGAACCCGCGAACGACTCGTGTGGTCCGGTTCGGTACTAACTCAGCGGAGTCCACTCCCGGCCAGCGGGGATCGACCCTGCGACACATGGAGCATTTCCGTCGTAACGACGATCTCGGCTGGGGCACGATGCTGGCCAAGGCGGTGGACAGCCACTACAGGGATGAGGACCGTGTAGTCGTGTTCACCGACGAGCAGGCCCACGACGGAGGAGCATCGGGTCGAGCCAAGTTCACCCACTACTTCGACCTAGGCGGGTACCGCTCAGTACCTGATCCGGTCGGAGTAAACGGGACTTTCATGTACGGCGGATTTGTTGATGCGACGTTCCGCCAGATGAAGCTGAACGAACTGACACGGACCAGCGACTGGGACACTATCCTGTCCTGACTGGGTACGACAGCTTCCGTTGAGCTACGGAGGAAGGGGCTTGCCTTCGGGCAGGCCCCTTCTCTAATGTTCGAATATGCCGGTAACCCGCACGGGTAAGCAGTGCCCCGCTTGTGGGGTGGCAGGTGCCGAGGAGTTCGGCGGGCTATGCGCAGCGTGCTATCGCCAGTACCGAATCGAGACGATCAAAACCCGTGTCTGGTGCAACTACTGCGGCCACACTCGACTGGTAGAGATCAAGGGTCAACCGACTTGTGCGAACCCCAGGTGCAGCAAGCTGCTGCCTCGCTAGTCGTTTTCGAGTTCGGCCTGAGTCTTCGACTCGTTGTCTGGCCGGTTGGTCCGGGACAAGGAGGTCTGCTGCTGACGCTTGGTCTCCAAGTTGCGCTCTTTCGACGCCTGCTGGAGTTCTCGGCCAACCTGGATCGATGAGACCATCCGCGATTGGACTTGATCAGTCATGGACGGGGCTGGTGGGTCAACTACGGCTGCTCCTCCAGGAGCACTTTCCTCGGCTTCGGCTGCTTCACCCTCGATGTCGAGCATCGCCATCAGAGGCTCGACCAGGGTGCTGCGTGGATCGTCCTTGGCAAGCTCAGCTTCCAGAACCACCCGAGCCTTGTTGAGGTTGTCCCCAACAGCGTCGAGCACCTCAGGTACTGTGCCTGCGGTGGGATCGCGTGCTATGAGTCCCTCGACAAGCGTTGACCGAGGCTCGTCTTTCGCAAGCTCGACCTTAAGGGCTTCCCTTGCAGCTTCGGGGTCGTCCCCGACTCGCTTCAATACCTCAGGAACAGAGCCTGCGGTAGGGTCATCGGCCACGTCACCGGCCTCGGCATCACCGGCACCTGCGGCGGCGTTGGCTGAATCATCGGCGGCGGAATCGTCGGCACTGGCAGTATCAGGGGCGGCTGTTCCGGCTGGTTCGGGATCACTGGCTGCATCGGCTACCACGGTCTCATTCTCTTCCACGGTGTGTCCTTTCGTACGAACGACATAATCAGGATAGCGGGAGGGGAGGGTCTCATGCGCCTATGCCCGAAAGATGTTTCAGATATGTCTTGCGCTTCTCTTGGAAGTCGGGGTCGCCCTCGTAGAAGGTAACGAGATCCTTGATGGCCTGGGTCATCAGCGAATTGATCGAAACGTCGAGCACTTGAGCCACGAGAGACAATCGGCTGGCGGTCTCTCGATCGACCCGCACAGTTGTCTCGTGTATCTGTCGTCGGCGCTCTTTGCTCATGGGCATGTATTTCTCCTAGTTGAATAGAAGAGCCTGATCAGGGTGAATGCCCTGCTTGTACTCGTCCACGCACAGGGCGTGAGCGAAGTTCGGGAGTGGCTCTCGGAGGATGATCTGATTGGCCCCGCCCTGGCTCCGCTTCTTCTCCCAGCCGGTCACCTTCTGAAGGGTGTTCCGGGCCTTGAGATTGACCGGATTGCCGCAGAATTCGCAAGGGATGTCCATCAGGCTGCTCGTGCTTTCTTCCGGTAGGAGATCACGCAACGGCCACAAGACTCAGAGATCGACGGGTCGAAGATGCGACGCTGGGGTCGTTCCAAACCGGACAATGAGAGTCCGCACAGCGTCCGGTACGCGTAGCGGCCCTTCTCGAAGACGAGGGCATGTGTTGGACCATCCTTGCGGAGAGTCACCTGATGTAGGCTCACTCCACCATCCTTTCATGGTATCTCCCAGCATAGCGGATGATTTCGCGATTACAGGTCCGCTAGCGCCTCATCGAGCGCATCTCTGAGCATGGCACCCGCCCCATAGATGGCTCCACCCGCCATCGGCGAGTCCTCCGCCTCTCGGCCGAACGTCGAGCCGACAACCCAGGGTGTCGGCTCAAGTTCGGGGTCATAGGCGATGACAAGTTGCCCACCGTTCTGATCTACCAGATTCTTGATCAGGCGGACGAGCTTTTCGGGGTCTCCGTTCATGACTGCGTGTACATCGAGTAAGTCGCGGAGAAGGCCTTCTGCCAGCCCCACTCGTCCCGCACGTAGGTATTGAACTCCTGTTCGTTGAGTTCGAGCGTCTCGTCGAGCGAGAACTCCAACTGGTCGACGATCCGGTCATAGTCCTCCGTATGGTCTGTTGGCCACGGGAGGTCGACGAAGACACGCTCAGGGCCTTTCTTCTTGATTCGCTGTATGTGCTCTTCGAGTAGCTCGATCGCCCGCTGCTTGTAGCCTTCAATGGCCTCTTCGAACTTGCGGCGGTGGCTTTCCCGGTTGGCCTTGACGGCCTCAAGGACTCGCTCCCGCTCGACCAGGACTGTGCTCAGTCCTCGGAGGCGCTGTTCTGTTTCCATGGTGTTTCCTTAAATGTTGTGATTTCGAACTCGGGTTCAAGAGGTGGGGGGTATCTGCGATAACTCTCCGCAGCCCACCCGACAAGGATGCTGAGGGCATCGTCGTCCGAGATCTCCATGATGCCGACCGCCCGCCCCACAATGTCCCGGACCAGAGCGAGTTTGTCAGAGAGTTTCTTCTTTGTCCCCGTCAGTTCCCCGATCCGCTGATAGGGGTCGATATTGGGTCGCTTCCGGTAGTGCTCAGCGGCTTTTTGCCCTTCGGCGCGGTAGTGACCCGACGCGACCCGGTTCTCGAACCTTCGTACAAGGTGTATCGGATGAGTCATGCAGCTACAAGGTCAGTGATCTCTCGGACTCGCCTATTAAGCCAGTCGAAGGGTCCGTCCGGTGTCGGCTCGGCTGGAGGCGGCACCGAAGCGTAATCAAACGGCACGGGCGTGTAATCGAACTTGGAGTAATAGCCGGGGCCAGGATCAATAGTGGTTGAATTAGACCAACTGGTGGTGTACCAGCCGGTGTACCAGCCCGGCGTCATTCCCGACCTCCGTTCATTTCCTTGCTGAGAGCCATGTTGATGTCGGGCAAGCGATCGAAGAGCCTTTCGATCATCGAATTGAGCGCCTTGTTCTCTTCCTCCCAACGCTTCGCCATGAATGCCATCTGCCCTTCGAGTTTCTCTTGTGCAGCCGACAGGTTGGCCTCCCGCACTTCGAGTACGGCCTCTTTCCGCTCATTCTCGATCCGGTTTAGCGCTTGCTCGGCTTCGAATTCCTGCCGTTTGCGTTCCAGACCGACCTTATGCTCAACTTCGCGCACCTGGCGGTCGTTGTCCTCTTGCATCCGCTCCTTGGATAGTTTGAGATCCTCGATCTCTTCTTTGAGCCGGAGCTTCTCCTCCTCCAGTTTGGCTAGCCTCTGTTGAGCGTTTCGCTCACCCCGAAGACCAGCCACCTCTCTGGTCAGTGCTTCGATCTTGGTGGCCAGGCCGGTGAGTTCGTCATCCTTGGGACGACGCAGCAGTGTGGTCATGTGTGGTCCTTTCTCTGACCGGACGTGTAATCACGATACCACTCGGATGGCAGGGTACAAGAAGCTACAGTCCGCCCGTGGGTCAGATCTGGTGTAGAACGTGTGGAGGGCCGATCTTCGAGGAGGGCGTACAGCTTGCCCTCGACGGCTTCGAAGTATTCCGCGCCAGCGACGCTCGTATGAACATTCTGATGAAGTGTCTCGGTTGTGCGGCTCCTGGCAAGGAAGCCAGTCCGAGCGCCAGCCGCATCCAAGACCGCATCCTCTACCACCTGATCACGAAGGGCGTAGTCCGGGTTGGTTACCGCAATCCGGCCAAAGACTTGCCCAAGGGGATCATCATCGACGAAATGACGAAGGCTCATCAGATCAGCGCCCGGAACTACATCGGGTCGGCAGTGAGGGGCATCACGGGCCTCTGGGTGTCCACCCATGTGCGTTCAGGCTCGGGGTACATCGTCGGTCACCTGCGAACACGACCCGCTCAGTGCAACTGCAAGATGATGTGATTACTCGGGTTCGAGAACGTAGGAGTGTTCATCTTCGCCGTGCTCGGCATCTCCGCGGGCGTACTGTGGTATCCAGAAGCGCCCTTCGATCTTCCCGAACAGGAGGCCCTTCTCATACTTAGGTCCGTAGTGGGCGAAGTGGCCACGTACTGAGGTGAGCGGCATGATCCCGCCTTCACTCTCGCCGGACGACCGGGCGGATCGACCTGTTGGTGTGACCATGATCTCATGCACCTGAACACCTGTTCGTTCGATACGACGGCGTTCAGCCCGCGGACGTTTCGGCTCTTCGATCGACACGTTGCGGCAGTTGAGGAAGTTGAGCGCACCTAGCACGACGAGTTGGGCCATGTCCCAATGCTTCATGGGGTACGGCTCGAAGATGTGCACCCAGTGAAGGTCGGCTGGCTCTCCATCGTCGTAGATGGCGTACTGCCACATGTGGACCGGTCCTGCGGTCGGCATGAACCCGGTATCGGGTGAACGACCCCCCACCCAAATGAAGGTGTTAGCGACCCACCTCACCCGATCCCAATCGACGGGTTCCGCTGGCTCCCAGGGTGTGCCAGACTCGGTGCGGACGATCTCCGAAAGGTAGTCGATGGCCTGACGCTGCTTCTCGTGGCGGAAGGGGCGCATGCGGCAGTGCATGACGATGACGTTGCCATGCTCATTGACGTAGCAGTAGGCGGCTTGATCCCATGGGGAGACGATCGACGGGTGGTCTTCGTAGAGGTAGACCGGCTCGTCTTTTTCGATGAGCGAGTTGTAGATCTTGGTGCAGTCCACCACTGTGGTCGGCTCGTTCATCCACAACCTGGCTGCTGCGAGAGCAAGCTCCTGGCCATTGGGCTTGGCCGGGTCCTTGTCCCAGATCAGCTTGACGTGGCCGCGCTTGAGGTCAGCGACAACTTTCGCGATCTCGTCGGCGCTCATTCGGCGATCTCTAGACCGCCGTCGTATTCGGCTGGCTCGAAGTACCCGCCATACTCCTCGACCCAGTGTTTCACGTAGTAGATGCCCGGTTCGGGCTTGCCGTAGACGTTCTTGTCGACTACCGCGTCGATCACATCCGGGTTCTCCTGGATTTCGAAGCAGGCCGCGCAGAGACAGGTGGTGACGTATTCGATCTCCCCTTCGCCGTACTCGACCACTTCGATCATCATTTCGGCCTTTTCGCCGTTGCCGACCTTGCGGGGGATGGTCATGTCGAATCTCGGGATGCCACCGGCACCGGTCCTGGCGCTGTAGGGACGGGGACCCCAGAGGAACTCTGGTTGATCGACGTTGGTCCAACGGATCTTCTCACCCGACATCTTGGAGTATGGAGTCGAGCGCTGCGAGCGGCCTCCATAGATTCGGCCATTCGGCGTGGTGCCGCTTCCTGATGGCGACATGGAAGGCTGGGTTGACACCCTGGTTGTGGATGGCTTCGTGAATCTCTTGGAGCACGCCGTTCTGGGCGAGGAGCTTGGCGAGTATGTAAGCGGAGTCCCGGATCAGGGCCTCGTTCCCTGGCGCGGCGTCACCCTTCAGGGCTTCGGTGATTGACCGGGCCGTGATCCGGTTGATAGCGACGGTCATCCGCGGCCCTTGCCTTCGGCTCCGACGAATTGGAGGTTGAGGCCGTTTGCCTTGGCGATCACATACAGGTAGTAGAAGAGATCCTGGACGACCTCCCCTTCTTCGTCTTGGTCGTATCCGTAGTAGGAGATCCCGTCACGTTCCCCATCCATCATCATGACTACTACCTTGTCCTTGCCCTCTTTCCACTCAGGGTGCGCTTTGGCCTGGTCGAGGAGCACCCCCCCAATACGGGTGAGCCGATCCATGGGTTCGCCATAACGCACTTCTAGGTCTGGCATCGGCCCTCCTCGGCAGGGACGAGAAACCATTCGAGATGAGTTAACGTCTTGGACAGCAGATCGTGCCGCTCTTGGGCTACGCGGAGGTCATGGTCGAGCCAAGACAGTTCGATCATGGCCTCCATGTGAACCACCTTCACTGCCTCGGTGGGTTTCATGCCTCCCGTCCCCTCAGAAGAATACATCCATCATCGCATGGTTCCTTGCCTGGAAAGTGCGGAACTTCGTGAGCATGCACAACAATGTTGTCGTCCACATAGTCGGTGGGGTCCGGGTCGGCGATGTCGAAATGTTCACCGAATTCCATGTCCCCCATGTGGTGGTGATGCCAGATCATCGGATCAACATCGAGAGCCTCCCCGAAAAGAGATGTACGGACAGACTGGAAAGCGTCGACGTAGTGGACGGCGACCCCATCGCCCTCCTCCCGTCGTTTCCTCCAGGCTGCGATAGCGGCATCGAGGTAGGCGGTGACCGCCTCCTCGGTGAAGGCGATGGTGTCATCCATGATCGAAAGAGGCTACTCCGCGAGGTGAGACCATGCAAGCACGTTTACGGGTCGGGCCACTGCTCTTCAAGATAATCCTCGGCCTCGTCAGTACCCAGGGTTGCCACTAGATCGATGCAGTCGATGACAATCCCGCTGAGCTTCCCTTCGAGGGTTCGGATCTTCTGCCTGAGATTCCAAGGGATATTGGGCAGGTCATTGAAAGCTTCCGCGGCGGTCTCGTGCTTCTCCAGGTCGGGCACCAGACCCTTGACGTATTGCAAGGCGATGAAACGAGGGTCGATTTCGACGGGCATGTGAGCCTCCTGTGAGTCTCGGTCTCGCGGCCTCTGTGTGAGTCCGCTGTCGCCACAATACCAGTGTCCTTCGTTCGAACGAGTATTTTGGTTGTACGTTCGTAGGAAGGATGGAAGGATGCCTAAGGGTAGGAAGTCGAATGAGCATCGACGTAATCGTCGGCTGGATGGTAGACGGCCACGCTCCGACGAGAAAGCTCAGCAGACCATGGAGCGAGGCCACACCAAGCTGCTCGCGCTCTTCGACCGGTCGCGTGATGTGCAGAAGAGGCGTCGCAAGAAAGCCAAGAAAGCTCTCGCTAGCTCGAAGTAGGTCAAGTTAGCTGCCTTCTCTCATGCCTGACGGCTGTAAGGTAGCGTGGTCCCACGATAGGAGGACGTGAATGAACAAGGGTGCCTGGCGGATCACGCAGGAGCGGATACGGCAGATCGAGGAGGAGGGTTTCGGCCGGTTCCACGATGCCGACCATGAAAACGGCGAACTTCTGGAGGCGGCACACTGTTACATGATGGCGGCGCAGGCCTCCTACTACGGCACCGACAACGTGTCGTTCGACGGCTTTCACCCTGGCGAGTACCCGTCGCAGTATTGGCCGTGGCATAGGAAGTGGTGGAAGCCGTCCGAGTCTCCGATACGTAACCTGGAGAAGGCTGGCGCGCTGGTGGCTGCTGAGATCGACCGGTTGAGCCATGCTATCGAAAGGGAGGTCAATGAGGAAACGGGGTAAGGACCTATCAGCTTCGATCGTGATGATCCTCGATCGGGCAGGCCCGTTGTCCACAGGGGAGATCTGTGATCGGCTGTCGATCCTGATGCATGAGTCGCTCACTGACGTGAGGCTGGTCCAGCACGGCAGGAGCCGTAACATTCTACACGGGCCGCACTGGGAGGTGTGTCCGAAGTGTGACTGCACTGAGGAGGTGGTGGTCCCCCGTCAGTATATGGCTCCTCGGGTGCGGGCTGCGTTGAAGAAGTTGACGCGCCTGGGTCTAGCGGTGGAAATCCCAACGGAGACACCGAATAACAGGGGTGGCCATCTGTGGTTGCGCGCTGATCAGGCGACCGAGTATTACCAGCAGGTGTTCGTATGACTGTGAATCCGTTACCCGCATTGGCGAAGTGCGGGCATTGGGAGTGGTCGGGGTTTTGGATGCGATGTCAATTGACTGATGGACACTCTGGCCCGCATGACTACGGATCGTCCTGGATGTGATATGAGACTCACTCTGAAGTTTCTAATTGCTGTGTGCTCGGCGTTGATCCTCGCTCAGTTCGAGGTCGGCTTCTATGGGCTGTGGATGAACTTCTGGCTGCTAACGATCGTGACGTTCGCTGCTTTCCACCTCGGGCTGTTGGACTACGAGTGATGCCTTCGATCTGGCTGTGGCGTCTGATCCGCGAGGTCTACACCTACGAAGGAGCACGCATCTGGTGGACCTCCCGGAACCAGATGCTCGATGGCCAGGCTCCCCGCGATGCCGACTTCGATGATGTGCACGCCCTGATCCAGGGGCTGATTGACGGCGTGTTCCTGTGAGACGGTGGCGGGTCCGGGTGGAGTGGAAGCTCCAGGATGCGTGGGTGGGCGCGTTCTGGGAGCGGCAGGCTTGGTGGGGCGGTTCGATGGAGGCCCTCGACGCGGCCACCACCAACTATCGGGGCGATCCCGACGAGTACAAGCACCGCCGCTTCGACTTGTGGGTGTGCCTCATCCCGATGGTACCAATCCACTTCGAGTCGTTGTGGTGTCCCCAGCCTCAGGAGTGTTCGGCTGATTCGTGCTGGGTCCGTGAGGTCGGCTCGATCGAGGTGAGGGTGGCCGTGGACATGGGTGATACTGAGTGCTCGAACTGTCATGGCCGGGGCCGGATTCACAACGTGGGGATGGGGCCTCCTCATCCCAGCGAATGCACTTGGTGTGCTCTGCCTTGTCCAGAATGCCAGGAGGTCTGTGAGCGTTGTCTGGGTCGTGGCCGGGTCCAGGATCTGAACTACATGACTCTCCGTCCTATCCCCGGTCAGACGACGAAGTGCCCTGACTGCGAAGGGTCTGGTCTGCCGAGCGGCTCGGATCGCGTCGGGGTGCCGGAATCGGGGATGTTCGATGATACCGCTCCAGAGTGATCTCATAGTTTGGTGATTCGGGGAGGTCCCCGTCCTGTAAGAGACCGTGGTCTCATGCGAGACTAAGACAACGTACGAACGATTCCCCACACACCGACACAGCCCTCGTACGACCATTCCACCACCCTCCACTGGCCTCATGCAATCGTCAAACTTCGGCCATACTTTTCAACCCAAAATAGCGCGCAAGTGGGTGGGGCGTGGGCCGGGTCGATTCGACTCGATGTAATGGGAACCGGGGGGTATCGAACGCGTGTTCGATCGCGTGCGCTCTCGCTCGCGTGCGCTCATGCTCTCACATCGAGTAGGTGCGCTCTCATGGCACGCGAAAGCACCCTAAGCGCATGGCCTAGGGTGCTCGCGTTTCTGTGCGCTAGGGCGAACCTTATGCGCTCTCGCTCATGCTCTCGCGGTGTAGCACCCATGCGTGCGCGGTTGCCGCGGTGCGTGCGTTCCATTGCTGGCAGTAGCTGCACTCGCTCGCGGTGTAGGTGTAGGTGCTCTCGATGAGATCCCCACTATCGGCGCGCTCGATGCGCACTCGCTCATGCTCATGCTCTCGCGGGTAGATAGTCCGACCATCGGCGCGTAGTTGCGTGCCACCGCGGTACGTGCTCTCGATGATCGGCGCGCCATGCTCGCACGTGCTCTCGCACTCATGCCGCGAGACCGCGTGCCATAGGTGCCCGCGTGGCGCGGGTATCGGTAGTGCGATGTCGTCGCGGTCGATGATCGCCAGGACATCGAGCACCGCGGCTAGTTCGCGGCGCACGTTCGATACGTGGCGCGTGTCGCGGGTAGCCGCGGCGAGTGCTCGCGTGTCCACCGCGAAACCGCGCCGCGTTCGGCGCACGTTCGATAACGCCGCGTCCACTAGTGCCCAATTGAGCCCTAGTGCACGTGCGCTCTCGATCATGCTCGCGCGGCGCACGCTCGCGGCGTCGCGTTCTGGCACTCCCGGAGCGCGGTGGCCGAATGGATGCGCGGCACCTACGTTCGGCGCGCTCTCCCCGAACGCGTCCAACCACCGCGGGTAATCGGGTGTACCTGGCACGCGTTCGTAATCGAGCGTATCGGTAACCGCGGTGCGCTCGCTCGCGGTTAGTGGCCGATCATGCGCAATACCATCGGCCGCGGTCACGCGGACCACTAGGCCGCGCAACGCGTTTTCGACTATGACCGCGCCGCAGTAGGTAACGCATACGCCGCGTTCGCACTCGCTCGCGTGCTCTCCGATTCTCAACCGCGGCATATGACCGCGACCAGTACCCGCGCCGCGTGCCATGCGCACCGCGATTCTGCGAGCGAGTGAGCGCACGTGCGATAGGTCGCCGCGCACGCTCTCGATGATCGGCCGATCTTGCCGCGCCAACCAAACCGCGAACGCGTCGCGTGCTCGCTCGAATATGTCGGCGTCGTCTCCACCGTATGGGCGCGCCGCGGCGCGTGCCGCGCTCTCGATCGCGTCCAGCATGGAACGCGTGATAAGCGCATACCCTCGCATTAGGTCGCGCTCTCGCTCTCGATCGAGCATGGCGCGGCGCATACTCGCGGCGAGTCTCGCCGCGGCGCGCGCGGTGCGTGCGCTCTCGCTCTCGATGACCAGTGCGGGAAACGCACAGTATGCGCACTCGCTCTCGATCAGATTGTGAGCGCACGTGCGCTCGATTGTATGGGTGCTCATGGCACCTACCCTTCTGCGCGCCGCGGTGCGCTCGCTCTCGATGCGCTTAGGTTGCCGCGGTGCGCTCATGCCCTCACGGTAGCACCGCGGAACGTTCGCACGCACGCTCTCCAGCAAGATCGCGAAATTTACCACTAGCACTCGCGCACAATTCGGCGCGCACGTGCGCTTATCAATCGAACGAACGAACGCACGCACAATCGAACACCCGTTCGATCGAACGCACGTTCGACCGACCCGAACACATGTTCGAGCGGGTCGGAGCACGGCCTGATGGACACCGACTCCCGCCCAGCTTGATCGTTCGGGGCTTAGTAGGCCCAGGCCGGAGACCTCACAGGAGACCCGGCCCTAGAGGCCCACAGGCGATATGCCCTGCTGATGGCCTAGAGAAAGGACATTGGCCATGGCATACACCACCAAGACCGGCATAGGCGACAGAAATGTCGTCGTGCAAAACGGTCCAGGCAACAGCCACATTGTGTGGCTGGAAGTCGAGAACCGCAGCCATGCTGGGATCTCAACGCTTGCGTTGACACCCGACGAGGCAGACGACCTGGCGAAAGCCCTACTCCTTGCGGCAGGCCAGGCAGCGCTCAACAAAGAGCTTGGCGCGAAACTCGTACCCGCCTGAACCGACTGAGGGCTAGGCCCTCAGCAGGGCATATCGCTCGTACGAAATGTCTGAAGACCTGAGCTAGCACACAGCCCAGGATCACCGCCATGACTGACATGGCAACTAAGGGGAAGAGCACCTTGATGAGGCGCGGGTTCGAATCCCGCCATGAGCGGTGAACGCTCTCCCTGGGCTGTGTGGTGGTTCAGGTAGTGCTGACCACCCTGGCTCATACGCCCAGAGAGGAGGTGAGTCAATATGGCAAATGTCAACACCGACGCTGCCCGCGCAGCCTTCCAGGCTGCCGGACTGACCGAGGAGGCGATCGAGAAGGCCCTGGCAGGTCTGGCCTCGATGCGCACCACGGCGTCGATCGAGGTAGTCGTCAACAGCGCAGAAGAGCGCAAGTTCGGCGATGTCTCGATCTTCAAGGTGCAGGGCAACGGCTACCGGAAGCCCGCAATGGGCCTGTTCCGGGAGCAGATCGAGCCGCTCATCGAGCAGCTTGGTGCAGCCCTCACTGCCCTGACCACCGAGTCCTAATGCTCGGAGTAGGAGGGCAGGCACCGTGTCTGCCCTCCTCGGCCCTAAGGCCCTGGAGGGACCCAAGCCCTTCCGGGGACCCAACACGAAAGGAGGCCCACATTGGGCCGAGACTCCATGAAGGAGTGTCGGTGTGGGTGTCGCATCCCAGCCGAGTGGCGCACCTGTGCGTCATGTCGGGCAAGGGAAGAATCTGACGTGTATGTAGGCGACTTCCAGCAGAGAATGGAACGCGCTCAGCTAGTCAGAGTCCGTCGCGGTATGGAGTTCGAAGTGATTCCTGTCCTTGATGGCGACGAACAACAGGCTCTACTCGACGGCATAGCCCGAGTGAGCCAGCAGAACCACATCCTCGACACCAGAAAGCGTATGCACTCCTGGAAGCACATCGAAGCGCTCTACCGGAATGCCCGCGCCGCCAACCTGGACACCATCGACAAGGACATGCTCGGAGACTGAAGCGTGCCCTGGGACCCCTGCCGTGAGTAGCGGTGAACCATAACACGACTCACGAAGTTCAGGGGTCCTTGGGGACGCTTCGCGGGATGCGCTCTAGCCCAGACATCACCGGAGAACGTTCAGGCGAACGTTTTGCGAAGCGCCCATGCCAGCCAGCTAACAACTGGGGGTAGCACCACGAGAGTGGTTCAAGCGACCAGGGTTCGACTCCCTGGGCTGGCACCAGGGCGCTGGGAGCAGACCCAGCAAACACCCCCTGGCCCACCTAGTAGTGGGAGCGGCACACTGGTTGCGGAACAGCGCCCTGACCTAGCCATCCACAAAGGAGGTAGAGATGGCAGAACTAAGACACCTGCTCTCCAGCGAGAGCAGACTCGTGCTCAGGGCTGTCCAGGCCCAGTCCGACGACCCGGTGGCCGTCGAGACCATGACCAGGGCAGAACTGTACGATCATCTGGCGATCAGAGGTCGTATGGGAGCCACGGAGGACGAGATCATCACCCAAGTGCAGCGTTGGAAAGACGCTCGGGATGTCAACAGGATCATGGCCAAAGCTCGGCAGATCGTTCGTGCGAAAGATGAGCTAGCCGATCCGAAGACTCCCAAGGCGAAACGACCGCACCTGGCCAAGCGACTAAGGAGCCTTACGGCATGACCATTGCAGAGATACGCGCCAAGGTCGTCACTCAGACCAGGGACACTGGATACGACGATCTGACTTCCCTGGCCATCATCTACCTGGCCGACGCCCTGGAGTCGGCACTCCATGAGGTAGCCGATAGGCTCAACGACCTGGGCACCAGCGTGGAGAACGCAGGATGAACACCGACTACAAGGCCCATGTGGGGCACACAGTCAAGCTCGATGAGTATGTCGAGCAAAACTGGGAACTCCGCTGGGAAGACGGAGAGCCGCGTAGGGTCCAAGTGACCGACGAGACCGTGCTAGACAATCCAGATCCTCGGATGTACTGCTTCACCTGTGACCTGTACTTGACCGGCTTCGATGTGAGTGTCATCTGACATGATGCTGCTCCCATTCTTCAACCGGCCCAACCTCTTGGTGTGGGCCGAAGTCGATAGAGAACAAGTACATCGCCGCATCGAGCTAGGACTACCGGAATGATGACCCCAGAGATCGCAGGAATGCTCGAAATAGCTCGAAGTCTGCGGACATTCCGCGAAGACGTGCCATTCACGTTCACCAACGAGGACGCCGACACACTCGACGACCTAGCTGGAGACATCGAATGGCATGCAACCCAAATGGGATGGGACGGAGAGCAAGCAGAAAGGATCACAGATTGAGAGCACCCAAGGGAACAAAGCTCATCAAGGTCACACACCGAGGACGCGTCGTCAGTGCAGCGTACTCCGGTGGACCATACGTCGAACTGACGTTCGGATCAGAGGGCTACCACCCGACCGAGGTGATCAACGTCTGGAACTACGAGACCGACCAAGCTGATCCGCCGCTCGACCGGTGGGACACGATGGGCGGCGTAGTCGCCAGCGCAGCCGTCAGACTAGTTGTGCTCGACTGGATAGCCGAGAACGACCGGGAGTGGCCCGAGTGGTACGAAGGCTACCTGGAGAACGCGAGGTACTGATGGCGTACACGCTGTGGGTCATGGTCGTAGATACCGAGACCAACCAGCCCGTGGACCTGTATTTCGCGGAGATCAATGACATGGACAGCCTGGAACAGGCACAACTAGCCGCAAAGCTCATGGCTGGGATCATGTGATGGAAGCGATCGGCACCGTGCACTTCTTCGCCATCGTCCTCGCCTGGACCTACTACCTGACTGAGAAGATCGAACCGTGGCCACAGTGGACGGTCATCCTCGGCTACGTCATCCTCGTGATAGGCATCGGCCTCGCTGCGTTCTTGGTCGGAACGGCATACGCATGACACTCATCAACCTTTGTTCGCACGAACGTTTAGAGGTGTTCCCCGACGACAAGCTGACCCTCGTCGTCTACTCACATCACAATCCACAGGCATCCGTGATCAGGCTTGACAGCACTGTCACAATCCGACAGACACCATGCCAACCAGAGGAGGATCAGCATGGCAATGACTCAACTCAGTGACGCGATCTGGGCAACGCTCGAAGATCTCGCGCCAGTCAACGTGGCTGGCTACGTCGCAGTCGAACCAGCCGACGAGCAAGAGTATGGCGCTCCCGTCAAACTTCACGGGCTGTTCGACACATTCGCAGCGGCCTGGGACTGGGCCAACACCAATGCCGTCACGCTGAGCGCCGTCTGGGTGGTGTGGAAGCCATGAAATATGTGGTGGGTGGCTTCATCGTCACCGGATTCGTGTTGCTGTTCATAGCCACATCGCATCTCGATGGGGGCGCACCATTGGAGATCGTGTTCAGGTATGCGCTGTTTGCAATGGTGTGCTTCTCCATAGGTGGAGCACTCGGCTACCGACAAGGAGAAAAGTGACAACGACTGCTACCTGGGACTCCCTCCCAGCACTCAAAGATGGACATCCCTCAACCGAGGGACGCAACGTACGCTCAGGCATCAACACTGATGGGGACATCGAATACGAGTGGTATTCGGTGCCATGTGGTGAATGGTGGAACGGTGGCATCGTCTACTGCGTAAGCCACCAGAAGCTCTACGAAGCCGAGTATCCACAAGGGTGGCAGAGCTATCCCGGTGATATTTGTCCTCATGGCCGGTACACGGGCGGCATCGGCGTAGACCACATGTGCGCACTCTGCGAGATGGGTGACTGATGCCCAACGGACACGAACACCACGAAGAGCCTGACCTCCGCAGGGTCTATGAGAACGGAGACGGCCAATGGCTCGAAGTGTTTATGACCGATGAGGGTGTCATCATGGATGCCTGGGAGGTAGACCATGACGGCAACGATCGGTTGGTCGGCACCGTAGGCCGCATGGCCGAAGAATGGTGGGAGTACATCGTCGGATTATGAGCCACAGAATGATGAGCCAACCAATCGACCTGAGCAAGACACCAGAGTTCGCCATCGAAGAGACACGCCGCCAAGCGTTGTTCCCGCCGCAAGCACAAGTGGAGATCACCCTTGACGATGGCACATGCGCCTATTGGGTGGTCACACCCGATGAGGCGGAGCGCCTCGAAAGGGTGCTCACCAAAGAAATAGGCCGACAGCCAAACATCATGACCTGAGGAGGTGACATGCCCCTGCTCCACTTTCACGTGGACAACCATGATGTCGGGTACATGCCCGACCCAGACAATGTGGTCACATTCGTGGCCATCGACGACGCCATCGACTACGTGCTCACAAGAGCCGAAGAGTGGCTCGACTATGTAGCCGAAGGCGAACCAGAGACTCCTACGCGGGGTCAGTCCCACAGGACGAATCCACACACGTATGCCGATGAGATCGAAAACGTGGACGGCCAGATCA
>Ga0299906_10001174_pt1 | contig 22627 bp, 16 predicted proteins | sample RVTome_14_FD_200259 | JGI IMG/M metagenome (GOLD analysis project Ga0299906, IMG submission 200259) | Soil microbial communities from uranium-contaminated site in the Upper Colorado River Basin, Wyoming, United States - RVT145D125 (version 2) ...
GCCGGGCCAGGTCGAGACGGTCGTCGGCGACCGCCGGCTTGAGGGCGGCCAGGTCCTCAAACCCCTGCCGGCCGTGCAGCTCCAGCACCACGAGTAGACGAAAGAGAAAGGAGCGGGTCCTGGCCGGGTCGACCGCGAGACTCTCCCCGCTCAGCAGCGGAAACCCTTCCCGCCGCCGCAGCTCGGGGTTCTCCCGGCCCGGCGCGGCGGTGAGAAAGGGTTCCTGCTCCCGTTCCTCGCCGAAGAAGCCGTACAGCTGGCCATAAAAATCGAAGATATCGGCGAAAAGGGGGTGTTTCCGCCCGAGTTCCTGCAGACGCTTTTTTCTCGACTCGATGAACATCTTGCTGTCTCCTTCCCAGGGACGGGTATTCCGCCCGTTCCCGAACGGCGTCAATCCTTGACCACCTTGCGGTACCACTTGATGGCGTGCATTTTCGCCCACGATTTCCGCACCTTGCCGTAGAGCATGCCGTCGAGGGTCCCCGGGTTGCCGATGGTGGCGAGATAGACGTGGATGATGACCCCCATGATGAACAGGGTGAAGAAAAAACCGTGAATCATCAGGGAGAACTGGGTGAGCCCGCGGCCGAAGGCGGTAGGGTCCCAGATGATTAGACCGGAGACTGCCATGCCGACGGTGGAGGCCAGGGAGAAGATGCCGAAGAGCTTCTGGCCGCAGTTGAACTTCCCCTGGGGAATCTCCCGCTTCTCCCGGGAGAGGTAGCCGCCAAAGTTCTTCATCCAGAGGCGGTCGTCCTCGTCGAAGGTAAACAGCTCCTTGAAGTGAGAGAGCGCCAGCAGCAGCGAGGAGACCGCGAACAGGACACCGGCCACCTTGTGAAACAGGATCCCCTGCCGGGGACCGCCGAAAAAGTCGAAATAGCCGAAGAAGCTGTGGGCGTAGAGACCGAGGCCGGTCAGGACCAGAATGAAGAATGAAATCGCCACGGTCCAGTGCAACACTCGCTCGGCCGCGTTGAAACGCTCGATGTATCTGCTCATGGTCAGGCCCCTTTCTCCGGAGTGTCGTGGTCATCGCCATTTTCCAGCTGCTTCGGCCCGATGGTGACGTAGTGCAGCACCGCCATGCCGATGGCGCCCCAGAAGCCGAGAATGCCGAAGGGCTTGATGACGTCCTTCCACAGGAAGATGGAGGCGGGGATGGCCGGCTTCTCCGGCAACTCATAGGTTCCGGGGGTGTCGTCCAGCACGTAGAGAACGCCGAGGCCCTTCAGGTCGTTTTCTCCGTAGATCTTCTTCCCCCTGGCTTTGGCCGCGGCGATGAGCTTGTCGCGGTCACCGAACTGAAGGGTACCGGTGGGGCAGGCCTTGACGCAGGCGGGGACGAGTCCATTGCTCACCCGGTCGAGGCAGGCGTGGCATTTGGTGACCTTCTTCTCCCCGGAATAGCGGGGGACGTCGAAGGGGCAGCCGTTGACGCAGTAGTTGCAGCCGATGCACTTCTCCTGGTTGAAGGCGACCAGGCCGTCCTCGGTGCGATAGAGCGCCCCGGCCGAGGGACAGACCTTGATGCAGCCGGCGTCCCCGCAGTGCATGCAGCGCTTGTTGACGAAGAGCCAGCGCAGGTCGCCGTCCTTCTCCGACTCGATGAAACGGACCTGGTTGTAGAGGTGCGGGGTGAGCTGGGGAGGATTTTCGTAGCTCCCCCGGTTCACCGTCCCCTCGGCGGGGAGCTTGTTCCACTGCTTGCAGGCCACCTGACAGCTGCGGCAGGCGGTGCAGCGGGTGGTATCGATTAGAAATGCCTTGCGCGCCATTGCTCATCACCCCCTTTTCTTTTCGATATTGACCATGAACGCCTTGGTTTCCGGGATCATGGTGTTGCCGTCCCCGACGGTAGGGGTCAGCAGGTTGGCGCTCTCGCCGACCTTCGGCGTCTGCCAGCCGTAATGCCAGGGGAGCCCGACCTGGTGGACCGTCGACCCTTGGATCTGGAAGGGGCGGAAGCGCCTGGTGACGACCGCGACGGCATCGAGCTGGCCGCGGGCGGAGGCGACCGACACCATGTCGCCGCCTTGGATCCCCTTCTCCTTGGCCAGCTCCGGGCTGAGTTCGACGAAGACGTGCGGCTGCAGCTCCAGCAGCCAGGGGGTGTTGCGGGTCATGACCCCGGTCTGCCAGTGCTCGGTCACCCGGTAGGTGGTGGCGACGAAGGGGAAACGCGGGTCGTTGGAGGCATAGACGTCCTCCGGCAGCCCCTTGCCGTCCTTGAAGAACATCTTGACGACGGGGTTCACCCGCGTGCCGGAGAGGGGGTTCTGCTCCAGCGGGCACTCCAGCGGCTCGTAGTGCTCGGGGAAGGGTCCCTCGTTGAGGCCGGGGGCGAAGAGGGCGCCCAAGCCGTCGGCGGTCATGATGAACGGTTTTTTCCCCTCCGGCGATGCCATCGGCGGCCACGGCCCGTCGGGGACGTCACCCTTCCAGCCGCCCGCCCACCAGATGACCGGCCGCTTCTCGTCCCACGGTTTCCCCTCGGCGTTGACCGAGGCGCGGTTGTAGAGGATGCGGCGGTTGACCGGCCAGGCCCAGGCCCATTCGGGGTAGAGGCCGATGCCGCTCGGGTCCTTCTGGCCGCGCCGGGCCATCATGTTTCCCTTCTCCGCGTAGCTCTGGCAGTAGAGCCAGTTGCCGGAGGAGGTGGATCCGTCCGCCTGCAGCAGAGCGAAACCGGGGACCGGGTCCCCTTTCTTAAACTGCTTCTTCACCCCCTTGTCGTCGATCTCCTTGTCCTCCAGCCAGATGCCGTTGATCTCCTTGGCGACGGCGTGGATATCCAAGTGCGGGATGCGCCCGTCCGGCGTCTTGAAACCGTAATCCCAGGCGAGCTTCAGGATCGGGTCGGGGAAGGCGCCCCCTTCGGCGGCGTAGAGCTTCTTCACTCGGAACTGGAGCTCGTTGATCATGTCGGCGTCGGGGAGCGACTGGCCGAGGGGCCCCACCGCCCGGTAACGCCACTGGGCGAGGCGGCTGGAGTTGGTGATGCTCCCCTCCTTCTCGAAGGAGGCGGCGGCCGGCAGGAAGAAGACCTCGGTCTTGACCTCGGCCGGGTTCATCTCCGGCCCGCGCCAGAAGGAGGCGGTCTCGTTGTCGAAGAGGTTGACCGTCACCATCCAGTCGAGCTGGGCGAGGGCCTTGCGCACCTTGCCGGCGTTGCTGCCGGAGCAGGCCGGGTTTTGCCCCCAGGCGAAGAAGCCCTGGAAGCCCCCCTTGAACATCCGGTCGAAGAGCATCAGCCACGAACCGTTTTGCCCCTCGTCGAGCTTGGGCAGCAGGTTGTAGCCGAAGCCCTCCTCGGCGCTCACGTTCATCCCGTAGTGGGCACGCAGTAGCGAGGTGATGTACTTGCCGCGGTTCCCCCACCAGTTGGCGCTCTGCGGGTCCTTCGTCTTCGGGGTGTGCTTCTCGATGTAGGCCGCCAGGTCGGGAAGGGTCGCCGCGGGGGTGGGGAGGTAGCCCGGCAGGATGTGGAAGAGCAGGCCGTAGTCGGTCGAGCCCTGGACGTTCGATTCGCCGCGCAGGGCGTTGACGCCGCCGCCGGCGACGCCGACGTTCCCCAGCAGCAGCTGGATCATCGCCATCGTCCGGATGTTCTGGGTGCCGACGGTATGCTGCGTCCACCCCATGGCGTAGAGGATGGTCGCTGCCTTGCCGGGGACGCCGGTCGAGCCGTAGATCTGGTAGACCTCTACCAGCTTGTCGACGGGGGTGCCGGTGATGCCGGCGACCACCTCGGGGGTGTAGCGCTCGTAGTGCTTCTTCAGCAGCTGGAAGACGCAGTTCGGGTCCTGCAGCGTCGGGTCGGTCTTCACCGACTCGTCGGCATTCTTCTGGAAGGACCAGGTCGCCTTGTCGTACTTGCGCTTCTCGGCGTCGTAGCCGGAGAAGAGGCCGTCCAGCTCGCCCGGCATCTTGAAGCCGGGGTTCACCAGATAGGAGGCGTTGGTGTAGAGGCGGACGTACTCCTCGTGATAGAGGTTGTTCGCGAGGATGTAGCGGATCATGCCGCCGAGAAAGGCGATATCGGTCCCCGAGCGCAGCGGCGCGTAGACGTCGGACTTGGCGCTGGTGCGGGTGAAGCGCGGATCGACGCTGAGCAGCTTGCCGCCGCGGTCCTTCGCTTCGAGAACGTACTTGAAGGAGACGGGGTGGTTTTCAGCGGGATTGGCGCCCATCATCAGGACGACGTCCGCGTTGCGGATGTCGATCCAGTGGTTGGTCATGGCGCCGCGGCCGAAGGAGGCTGCCAGACTGGCAACCGTGGCGGAGTGTCATATTCGGGCCTGGTGTTCGAGGTAGACCACCCCGAGGGAGCGCAGGAACTTCTGGTAGAGATAGCACTCCTCGTTATCCAGGGCGGCGCTGCCCACCGAGGCGATGGCGTCGGTGCGGTTGACCGTCTGCCCCTGGGCGTTGGTGGTGAGGAAGGTGGCGTCCCGGGTAGCCTTGACGCGCCGAGCGATCTGGTCCAGCGCCCAGTCCCAGGAGACCGGCTTCCACTCCGTCTCCCCCTTGCCGCGGTAGAGAGGCTGGGTGACGCGGGCGGCGTTGTGCCGCAGTTGGTAGACCGAAGACCCCTTGGGGCAGAGCGTCCCCCGGTTGATCGGATGGTCGGGATCGCCCTCGGTGTTGATCACCTCGCCGCCCCGGGTGTGGACGATGAGTCCGCACCCGACCGAGCAGTACGGGCAGATGCTGGTCGTCTCCTTGGCGTACTGGATGGCCAGCGGCTGGGCCTGGGCCTCGGCGGGCTTCAGCCCGATCCCCAGGACGGAAGCGCCGACCGCTCCCCCCGAGAGCTTCAGGAAGCCGCGTCTGTTCAGGTTCATATTCTGCTCCTTTCCCGATAACGCATGACAATAGGCCGCCCCCGGAAACCGGGAACGAGGCGTATCCTGAAAGCAAAAGGAGCAATATGCATACCATCGTTTTATTTTTGCTTTCTCCGGCCGCAGGCCGCCTGCCCGCTGGAATACCTTGAAATTTGGGAGATTCCACGGGGAAAAAGAGTTGTATAGTTTTTTAGGAAGATGTATACGTACTATACACTTCCGGATTAGAATAATTATCAAAATGCGTTTTGTTAAATTTGGGCAATTTGCGAGGATGAGATGAACCCTAAGGTCTTCATCTGCGACGATGAAGAGGGGATGCTGCGCTACCTGGGCAAAACCGTCTCCGACTGGGGCTTCGCCGTCGAAACCTTTACTTCCCCCCTGGCGCTGCTCGCCGCCCTCGAGCGGCGCGCAGGGCACGGCGACCTCCTGCTCCTCGACATCCGGATGCCGGAGATGGACGGCATAGCCGTCCTGCAGCGCGCCCGGGCGCTCTGTCCCCATCTCGGGGTGATCATCATGACCGGCCACGGAACCATCGATTCGGCGGTGGAGGCGATCAAGCTCGGCGCCTTCGACTATCTCACCAAGCCGTTCCCGGAGGAGCGCCTCTCCACCGCCCTGCGCAACTGCCTGGAGCGCGAGCAGCTGCGGGCGGAGAACATCTCCATGAAGAAGGCGGTGGAGGGCCGATTTGCTCCCGGCGGGATCGTCTTCCGGAGCGAGCCCTTCCGCCAAGTCTACGAGCTGGCCCGGCGGGTCGCCGCCAGCCAGGCGAACGTCCTCGTGCTCGGGGAGAGCGGCACCGGCAAGGAGCTGATCGCCGGGACCATCCATTACGCCAGCCCCCGGGCCGAGCGGCGCTTTTTGGCCGTCAACTGCGCCGCCCTGACCGAAACGCTGCTGGAGAGCCAGCTCTTCGGCCACGTCAAGGGAGCCTTCACCGGCGCCGTGCAGACGCACAAGGGGATGCTGGAGGAAGCCGACGGCGGCTCCCTCTTTCTCGACGAGGTCGGCGAGCTCAGCGCCGCCCTCCAGGTCAAGCTGCTGCGGGTGCTGCAGGAAGGCGAATTCATCCCCGTCGGCGCCACCCGGCCGAAGCGGGTCGATGTCCGCTTCATCGCCGCCACCAACAAGGACCTCGACGAAGAGGTCGCCCGAGGCGCCTTCCGGGAAGACCTCTACTACCGGCTCAACGTCATTTCCCTGCAGCTGCCGCCCCTGCGGGAGCGCCCCGATGACGTGGAACCGCTGGCGCTCCATTTCCTCTCACGGACGGCCGGGCGGACGGGGCCGAGCCTGCGTGGCATCACTCCCGAGGCGCTGGCGGCGCTGCGCGACTACCCCTGGCCCGGCAATGTCCGGGAGTTGCAGAACGTTATCGAACGGGGGGTCATTCTGGCCAACGGCAACCAGCTCACCGTGCACGACCTGCCGTTGAAGGTGAGCAGGCCCGCTGCCGCCCCGGAACCGGCGGCGGATGAGCCGCTCAGCCTGCGCGATGCCGAGCGCGTCCAGGTGGCTCGCATCCTGCGGCGGACGCGCTGGAACAAAAGCCGCACCGCGCAGACCCTCGGCATCACCCGCGTCACCCTCGACCGAAAGATCGCCGAGTACGGGCTGCGCCCGGAAGAGGCGTAGGGGCACGGCGTGCCGTGCCCGGTTCGGGTTGATGGGGGACGAAAAACCAGGGCACGGCACGCCGTGCCCCTACAGGTAACCCCCATGCCGTCGAAATTCCGCGTCCTATTCGTCCTATGGGTCCTATTCGTCCCAGCCTTTAACACCGCCCACGCCGCCGAAGAAATCCTCCTCGGCATGTCCACCGCCCTCTCCGGGCCGACCGCCGAGCTGGGGCAGGAGATGCAGCGCGGCGTGCTGGCCGGGCTGGAGCGGGCCAACCGCGCCGGCGGCGTCCAGGGGCGCCGGCTGCGCCTGCTCACCCTCGACGACGGCTACGAGCCGACGCGCACCGCCCCCAACATGCGCCGCCTGATCGAGGAGGAGGGGGTCCTCGCCGTCGTCGGCAACGTCGGCACTCCGACCGCCATCGCCTCCCTCCCCCTCGCCCGCGACCACCGCACCCTCCTCTTCGCCCCCTTCTCCGGCGCCGGCGTGCTGCGGCGCGAGCCGCCCGAGCGCTACGTGATCAACTACCGGGCGAGCTACGCCGAGGAGATCGCCGCCATGGTCGACGCCCTGATCGGCGTCGGCGGCCTGCGGCCCGACGAGATCGCCTTCTTCACCCAGCGCGACGGCTACGGCGACGCCGGCTACGTCGGCGGCTTCGCCGCCCTCAAGAAACACGGCCTCACCGACGAGGGGGGAGTGCTCCACGTCCGCTACCAGCGCAACACCCTCGCCGTCGAGAACGCCCTGGCCGACCTGCTGCTGGCCGAGCCCCTCCCCCGGGCGGTCATCATGGTCGGCGCCTACGCCCCCTGTGCCCGGTTCATCCGCCTGGCCCGGGAGTCGGGGCTCGACGCCCTCTTCCTCAACGTCTCCTTCGTCGGCAGCTCCGCCCTCGCCCGCGAGCTCGGCAGCGAGGTTGAAGGCGTGCTCGTCACCCAGGTCGTCCCCGACCCCCTCGACACCTTCCTCCCCCTCGTCCGCGAGTACCGGTCCGACCTGCGCCGCACCGCTCCGCAGGCGGCGCCGACCTTCATCAGCCTGGAGGGGTACGTCGCCGCCCGCGTCCTGCTGGCCGCCCTGGAGCGCCTGGAGGGACCGCCCGGCCGGGAAATGCTCATCGATTCCCTCGAAGGGCTCGGCACCTTCGACCTCGGCCTCGGCCGCCCCCTGCGGCTCGCCCCGGGCGAGCACCAGGCGAGCCGCGCCGTCTGGCCGACCCGGCTGGCCGGCGGCCGCTTCGTCCCCTTCGACTGGGCCGACATCGGCGCCCTGCTGCCGCCGCCGGAGACCGCGCCATGAACCTGCCGCGCCCGGGGCGCCGGGTCACGCTGCTGGTCTGGCTGGTGGTCACCCTCGGCCTGGTGGCCGGCATCGTCAGCAATGGCTTCATCGGCATGACCCTCTTCGAGCTGAACCGGGAGCAGCTGCGGCTCATGGAGCAGGAGAGCCGATTGGCGCAGGCCGCGCAGAGGCTGCAGCGGCTCGGCCAGGAGGCCCAGAGCGACATCCGCGGCCTGCTGCAGCTCGACCTCGCCCCCGCGGCCTTCGACTTTCCCGCCGACGAGTTCGCCCGGAGCCTCGCCGAGTTCCGGCAGCCGGACACCCTGCCGGAGAAAGCCGCCCTGGCCGCCGAGACGGAAGCGGCGGTCGCCCGCCTGCAGGAGCTCTGGCAGCAGGCCGCCGCCTGGCGCGAGAAATACGCCGGGGTGTACGCCGACAGCCAGCAGAAACAGACCCTGAATCGGGTGCGGGACAGCCTGCACCACCTGCGGGCCGCCCTGGAGACCTTCGAGGGACGCCAGCGCCTGCAGGAGGCGCAGCAGCTGCGCCGCTGGCGCCGGAGCGGCGGGACGGAGGCCGCCACCCTGGCGGCGACGATCCTCGCCGACCAGAGCCGGCCGTGGACCCGGGTGCTCAACGAGGTCAAGACCGAGCTGGTCGACCTCTCCCGGCTGGTCGAAATGCTGGCCGGCGAGTCGCAGCTCGACCAGCTGGCCGACCTGCGGGACAACCAGCTCAAGCCCGGCCTGGAGCGGCTGGAGCAGCAGCTGACTGTCCTGCGCGCCGACGGCCGGCTGAGCGGCGAGGAACTTTCGCCGGCTACGGTCGAGGCGCTCAAGGCTGCCCTCTTCGGCGCCGGCTACGCCATCCTCAAGGAGTACCAGACCATCCGGCCCGGCGAAGGGGGCCTCTACCAGCTCGCCCACAGCCGCCTGGTGCTGCTGCGCGAGCGCGAAGCCTTGCAGGCGACGACCCTGGAGGCGTACCAGCGGCTCGAGGCGATCCATCCCCGCATGACCACGCTCACCCGGGAGCGGGGGCGCGAGCTTGCCGAAGAGGCGGAGCAGAGCCTTCTGCGCAGTTCGCGCAACCTGCTGCTGCTCAGCCTGCTCACCCTCGGCGGCTTTCTCGGCCTCGGCGGCCTGATCACCCGCATGGCCCGACAGTCGTATGCCGAGCTGGACGCACTGAACCACAGCCTCGAAGAGAAGGTGGCCGAACGCACCCGGCTGCTGGAAGCCAAGAACCGGGAGCTGCTCCGCACCCAGGAGGAGCTGGTGCGCAAGGAGCAACTGGCGGCGGTCGGTTCGCTGGCCGCCGGGGTGGCGCACGAAATCAACAACCCGGCCGCCATCATCCGCGGCAACGGGGAGGTTCTCCGCCGCCGGCTGGCCACAGGCGGCGGCGGAGCCGAAGAGATCGGGGAAATACTCAAGCAGACGGAGCGAATTTCCCGCATCACCCAGGGCCTGCTGGTCTTTGCCCGCGAGCAGGCGCTGCAGCAGAAAGAGGTGCCCCTCCACCCGCTGCTCGACGACATCCTCGCCCAGGCCCCGCACCAGACCCCCCTCGGCCGGGTCGAGGTGGTCCGCCGCTTCGGGGAGGAGCTGCCGCCGCTGACGGGAGACCGGGAGAAGCTGCGCCAGGTCTTCACCAACCTGGTGCTCAATGCCCTGCAGGCGATGGACGGGGCGGGAACGCTGACGGTCGCCACCCGGCAGAAGGAGGGGATGCTCGAAGTACGCGTGGCCGATACCGGCCCCGGCATCCCTCCGGAAGTCAAGGCGAGGATCTTCAACCCCTTCTTCACCACCAGGAGGAGCGGGACGGGGCTGGGACTTTCGGTTTCCTACGGCATCGTGCAGGCTCTGGGGGGGAGCATCGAGGTGGAAAGCGAGCCGGGAGCGGGAGCGGTCTTCTCCGTCAGGCTGCCGGTTGGGGGGAGTAGGGACGAACCCCGGGGTTCGCCATGCTGAATTTGCGGAGGCAAGACGAAGGGGCCTGCGGCATTGCCGCAGGCCCCTTTTGTTGAGGCGGGACCGGATCAGGCCTTTTCGCAGGCCGACTCGAGCTTGCGAATACGGTCGGGAATGGTGGCATCGACCGCTTCGGGATGGTGTTCGAAGATCGGGAAGTACTTGGCGAGCAGGACAAAGAAGAGGATGTGGGCGGCGATGATGCCGACCGTGACGACGGATTCCAGCAGGGAGGGGAAGTAGATCTGCTGGTCGGGCTGGATCATGCCGAACATTGAGACATTGAAACGGTTGAGAACCAGCCCGAAGATGACCAGACTGGCCGCCCGCAGCTGCATCGCCTTGTCGGTGCGGATGCGGCTGTTCAGGAACATGCGGAAAGGGACCAACACCCCGACGATCACCTCGATGGCGAAGAGCAGGGTGAGGAAGGGGCGGTCGAAGAGGGGCCCTTCGGTCAGGGTGGTCAGGGCGATGAGCTTGACGGCGATGTAGGCCCCCATGACCCAGGGGATGATCTTCGTCAGGGTGGCAAGGAGCTCGGACTCGTTCGGCTGTCCCATGTAGCGGTGCACCAGGCTCGCCTCGAAAATGACGATGGAGAGGCCGCAGAAAATCGCCGAGAGCCAGAACTGCAGCGGCAGCAGGGGGTTGTACCAGAGGCTGTGCAGCTTGTCGACGGCGATCAGGAAGAAGGTGCCGAGGGTCGACTGATGCAGGGTGGAGATCATCGCCGCCACGATGGCGAAGGGGACGGACAAATTGCGCAGCAGGCGCAGGGGAATATGCCAGCCGAAGCGCTCGGAGACCGGATGCAGGAACTCCAGGGTGAGGACGGTGGTATAGGCCATGACGCACATGGAAACCTCGAACATCGGTGAGTGGACATTCCAGTTCCAGGGGAAGAGGACGTACATACCCCGCTGCGGCTGCCCCAGATCGAGCAGCAGCCCGATACAGACCAGGGAGTAGCCCAGGAAACCGGTGACGATGGCCGGTCGGACCAGGGGTTCCAGCTTTTTGATGTGGAAGACATGGGCGACGACGCCGAGAGTGAAGGCGCCGGCCGCCAGGGGAACGGCGGTGACCACGTCGAAGGAGATCCACAGCCCCCAGGGATAGGTGTCGTTGAGGTTGGTGGTGGCGCCCAGGCCGAAGATGAAGCGGATGGCCGAGGCGACTGCAGCAGCCCCCACCAGCACCATCAGAAACTTGATGAAGCGGTGGTAGCCCTGGATTTCATTGATGACGAACTTGGCTGCGGTCATGGCTTCTCCTCCTTGTGGTCATCCGTAGGGGCGCAGCATGCTGCGCCCTTACCGGCGCAGGCCTCCTCTTCCTCCTTCCGGATCCGCTCCTTGCGGTGCTGAAACCAGGAGACGGCCGACAGGGTGCCGCCGACGCCGAGGAAGATGCCGGGGACCAGGCGCAGGGCCTGCCAGGTGTAGGAGGGCAGCGCCCGCATCGTCACCGGCTTGAAGCCCAGTTCGTTGAAAGGGAGGGCCGTCAGGTAGATGACGCTCGTCCCCCCCGCCTCTTCCTTGCCGTAGACCTTCGGCAGGTAGCGGTCGGGATGGGCCGCCAGACGCCGTTCGGCCTCCTTGATCATCTCTTCCCGGGGGCCGTAGGTGATGGCCGTGGGGCAGGCGGTGGCGCAGGCGGGCTTAAGCCCCTCCTTCACCCGGCTGTAGCAGCCGGTGCACTTGCGCACCAGCGGAAAGGCCTTGCTCCATTGGTACTTTGGCACCCCGAAGGGGCAGGCGACCATGCAGAAACGGCAGCCGATGCACTTTTTGTCCTCGTAGACGACCGGCCCTTCCGCGGTCTTGCGGAATGCCCCGACGGGACAGACCGAGGCGCAGGCCGGGTCGTTGCAGTGCATGCACATTTCCTTGTAGAAGGCGAATTCGTTCTGCCCGTTTTTCTGGTAGTCCCGGAACTTGATCCGGGTGAAGGTGTGTTCGCTCATGGCCGGCGGGTTTTGGTACCCCTCGCCGGAGAAGAAGGTCGTTTCCTCCGCCTGCAGTTGGTTCCACTGCTTGCAGGCCACCTGGCAGCCGCGACAGCCGGTGCACTTGGTCATATCGATCAGGAACGCCTTGTCCCGGGAAAAATCGGTGCGGCTGCTCATGCCTTGTTACCCCCTTTCTCGATGTTGCAGAGAAACGCCTTGTACTCGGGAATGGTGGTATTGGCGCAGCCGACCGCCGCCGTCAGGACGTTGGCGCTGTCCCCCGTGGCCAGGCCGGCGAAACCGAAATGCCAGGGCAGTCCCACCTGCTCGACCATCCTGCCGCCGATCCGCAGCGGCTTTATGCGGGAAGTCACCAGCGCCCGCGCCTCGATGGCGCCGCGTTCGGAAGAAATGGTGACCATATCGCCGTTGCTGATCCCCTTCCAGCTCGCCAGACCCTCGCTCATCTCGACGAACATATCGGGAACCAGCTCCACCAGCCAGGGGAGGTTGCGGGTCATGGCGCCGGCCTGCCAGTGCTCGGAGACCCGGTAGGTGGTGCCGATGTAGGGGAATTTCTCCCGATTGCTGAGTTTGGCCGGGGGGCGCACCGCCGGATTCGTCTGCTGTTTGCACATCAGGTTGTTGGTGGGGCTCTCCATCGGCTCGTAATGCACGGGGAAGGGGCCGTCGGCCAGGCCCGCCGCGAAGAGGCGGCCGAAGCCTTCGGCCACCATGATGAAGGGATAGCGGCCGTCCGGCTTGTTCATCGGCGGCCAGGGTCCGTCGGGGACATCGCCCTGCCACTTGCCGCTCGCCTCGTTCCAGGCGATGACGACCTTCTTCGGGTTCCAGGGGCGGCCGTCGGGATCGACGGAGGCGCGATTGTAGAGGATGCGGCGGTTGACCGGCCAGCACCAGGCCCACTGGTGGTACATCTCGAGGCCGGTGGGGTCCTCCTTGCCGCGGCGCTGCATCTGGTTGCCGTCCTCAGTGAAGGAGCCGCAGTAGAGCCAGTTCCCCGAGACGGTCGACCCGTCATCCTGCAGCATGCCGAAGCCGGGGACCTGCTCTCCCTTGCGGTGGATCCTGCCGTGCATCTCCACGTCGCGGGTGAAGTAGCCGTTGATCTCCCTGGCTACCAGGTCGATGTCCGGCTCATGGCCACTGCCGTAATTCCAGGCAAGGTTCACGATCGGCTCGGGGAAAACCCCGCCGGCGGCGTAGAGCTTCTTCAGGCGCCGGCAGAGCTGGTCGATGATGAAGGCGTCGCTCTCGGCCGCGCCCGGCGGCTCGACCGCTTTGTAGCGCCACTGGGCCCAACGCCCGGAGTTGGAGACGCTCCCCTGCTTTTCCACCGAACTGGCGGCCGGCAGCAGGAAGACCTCCGTCTGGATATCCTGCGGCTTGACCCCGGGACGCTTCCAGAAGACGCTGGTGTCCGTTTCCCAGAGGTCCGCCGCCACCAGCCACTTGAGCTTGCCCAGGCCCTCGCCGATGGCCAGAGAGTCCGGACCGCCGACGATGGGGTTCGTCCCCATGCAGAAGAGCCCCTCGAAACCGCCCCGCTGCAGCCGGTCCATGAGCATGATGAAGGAGTAGTTGCCGCTGCGCTTGGGCAGGTAGGCGTAGTCGTAGTCGTTGGCTGCCGTGGCGTGCTCCCCCCACCAGGCCTTCAGCAGGCTGGTGACATACTTGGGGGTGTTGCTCCACCAGTTGGCGCTCTTGGCGTCCGTCGCCTTCGGGGTGACCTTGGCGAGATAATCGGCCAGGTTCACGTCGTTGTACTCGGGGGATTTCAAGTAGCCCGGCAGAATGTGGTAGAGCAGCGCATAGTCCGTCGACCCCTGCACGTTCGCCTCGCCGCGCAGGGCGTTGATGCCGCCGCCGGCGATGCCGATGTTCCCCAACAGCAGCTGCAGCATGGCGTAGGAGCGCACGTTCTGGGTGCCGTAGGTGTGCTGGGTCGTTCCCATGGCGTACATGATGGTGCCGGCCTTGTCGGGTCCGGCGGTGGCGCAAAAGGTGCGGGCGACGGCCATGAAGTCCTGGATGGCGGTACCGGTGATTTCGCAGACCTGCTCCGGGGTGTAGCCGGCATAGTGCGCCTTCATCAGCTGGTAGACGCAGCGCGGATGCTGCAGGCTGGCGTCCCGCAGGGGCTGGCCGTCCCGGTCGCTCTGGTATTTCCAGGTGCTCTTCTCGTAGCTGAAGTTCTCCGGAGAGTAGCCGGAGAAGATCCCCTCCTCGTAGGCGAAGCCGTCGTCCACGAGGAAAGAGGCGTTGGTGTAATGCAGGACGTAGTCCCGGTGGATAAGATCGTTCTGCAGGGCGTAGTTGATCAGCCCGCCCATGAAGGCGATGTCGGTCCCCGGCCGCAGCTGGGCATAGAGGTCGGCCTTGGAGGAGGTGCGGGTATAGCGGGGATCGACGCTGATGAGCTTGCCGCCCCTGTCCATGGCCCTCTCCACGTATTTGAAGGAGATGGGATGGTTCTCAGCGGGATTGGAGCCGATGGCCAGGATGACGTCCGCGTGCTGGATGTCGTTCCAGTGATTGGTCATGGCACCACGACCGAAAGAGGCCGCCAGACCGGCGACCGTAGCGGAGTGTCATATTCGGGCCTGGTGTTCGAGGTAGGCGACCCCCATGGCGCGGGCGAACTTGCTCCAGAGGTAGCATTCTTCGTTATCGAGAGCGGCCGCCCCCAGGAAGGCCATCCCCTCGTTGCGGTTAACGATGTACTCCTTGCCGTCCTTCGTCTCGGTGGCGACGAAGTGGCGGTCCCGCGACTCCTGCATCAGGTGGGCGATGCGGTCCATGGACCATTCCCACGACTTTTCTTCCCACTTGTCGCTGCCGGGAGCACGGTACTGCACCTTGTTCAGGCGCCGCTCGTTGTTGGCCACCTGAAAGAGGGCGCTGCCCTTGGAACAGAGCGCCCCCTGGTTGATCGGATGCTCGGGATCCCCCTCGATGTTGACGATCCTGCCGTCCTTCGTATGGACGACCATGCCGCAGCCGACGGCGCAGTAGGGGCAGATGGTGGTGCTGGTCTGCAGCCCCTTGGTGCGCAACTCGGGGGCGTCGATGCTCGCCTGCGCCGGCTTACCGGCCAGTGCCAGGGCGCCGGCGGCCAGGCCGCCTCCCTTGAGAAAGTTTCTTCTGGAAATACCCATGGACATTCTCTCCTTTGCGAATTGCCGCCCACCGCAACGCGCTCGCGGGCGAATGGGAGCAACATGCGCAACGGTTGTGCCAAACTGTTTTTCCGTTTACATCAAACCCTGTTTTTACAGGGAGAACAAGGACTTGGCGCCATTGCGGCAGAGTTGGAGAATTCCATATTGTATACAGAAGGGTGGATACTTATGGCCCGCCCGGGTCAGGATGACCCAGCCAGATTAGTGTGTTGGAAAGCTTGACTTTCCCGCCGGTTTCGCCAGACAATGCCCTGCCGTATACCTCTTGCCGCTGCTTTGCGGGTCGGAAGGGGGCAACCACTGCGTACCGGGGTAGGGGATGGAGAACAGGATTCTGATCTGCGACGACGAAGAAGGGATGCGCCGCTACCTGGAGAAGATGCTCAGGAGCTGGGGCTATCAGGCAGAGGCCTGTGCCAGCCCCCGCCTGCTGCTGCGTCAGCTCGAGGAGAGCGAAAGCGCCGCGGAACTGCTGCTGCTCGACGTCAAGATGCCGGAAATGGACGGGCTTGAAGTCCTGCGCCGGGCCAGAAGCCTGCGCCCGGAGCTGCCGGTGATCATGATGACTGGCCACGGCACCATCGATTCGGCGGTGGAGGCGATGAAGATCGGCGCCTTCGACTACCTGACCAAGCCCTTTCCCCAGGAAAAGCTCTTCATGCTTGTGCGGCACTGCCTGGAGCGCGAACGGCTACTTGAAGAGAACAGCTCGCTGAAGCGGGAAATCCGCGAGCGGACCGTCCCCGGTCCGCCGATCTTCCGCAGCGCCGCTTTCGGCGAGGTCTACGACCTGGCCCTGACCGTCGCCGAGAGCGATTCGAACGTGCTGATTCTCGGCGAAAGCGGCACCGGCAAGGAGCTGATCGCCGCCGCCATTCACTACGCCAGCCCCCGGAAGAACAACCGGTTTCTCGCCCTCAACTGCGCCGCGCTCACCGAAACGCTCCTCGAGAGCCAGCTCTTCGGGCACATCAAGGGGGCCTTCACCGGCGCCGTCCAGGCGCAAAAAGGGCTGCTCGATGAGGCGCACGAGGGGACCCTGTTCCTCGACGAAATCGGCGACCTGAGCCCGGTGCTGCAGGCCAAGCTGCTGCGGGTGCTGCAGGAGGGGGAGTTCATCCCGGTCGGCTCGACCCGGACCCGACAGGTCGACGTTCGTTTTCTCGCCGCTACCAACAAGGACCTGGAGGCGGAAGTCGCCCGCGGCCAGTTCCGTGAAGACCTCTTCTACCGGCTCAACGTCATCGCCCTGCATCTCCCCCCGCTGCGGGAGCGCCCCGAGGACATCGAGCCGCTGGCGCTGCATTTTCTCGGCAATATCTCGCGCAAGCTGCGACGGCCGCTCAAGGGGCTGGCCCCCGACGCTCTCGCCGCGATGCAGGCCTATCGCTGGCCGGGCAATGTCCGGGAACTGGAGAACGTGATCGAGCGCTGCGCCATTCTCGCCCGCGGCGAGACGATCACCACTGCCCTCCTCCCCTTCCGCCGCCCCGACGGCCCGCCGAGAACGCCCGGGGCCACCCCGGCACACCCGGCCCTGAATCTGCGCGAGACCGAGCGGGGGCAGGTGCTGCGCGCCCTGCAGGAGACCGCCTGGAACAAGTCCCGGGCCGCCCAGCTGCTCGGCGTCACCCGCAAGACGCTCGACCGCAAGATCAAGGATTTCCAGCTGACCCAGGCCGATCTTCCGGACAGGATGTGATGCGCCGCCTTTCCCTCCCCCCGATCTCTATCCGCGGCAAGCTGACCCTGTCGGCCCTCGTTCCCCTGGTCATCATCCTGTTCCTGGTCACCTTGGCCGCCTTCTACCTCATCAACGCCTGGATCGTCGGCGAGACGCAGAAAAAGGTCCGCAACGACCTCAACGCGGCGCGGGAGGTCTTCCGCACCCTGGGGCTGCAGGTTGAGAATGCGGTGAGTTTCACCGCTCACAGCAGCGGCCTGGTCGAAGCAGTACAGACGAATGACCGGGAGCGGCTGCGCCGCGAACTTGCCGAGGTCGGCCGGCGTCAGAGCCTCGACATCCTGACCCTGACGGGAACAGATGGTGCCGTGCTGGTGCGGGGCACCAACCCCGAAGACGGCGGCGGCGACCGGCCGGCCCTCCCCTTCATCGGACCGGCGCTGGCGGGTGAAGCTTATTCCGGCGTCGCCCTGTTCGAAGCCGCTTTGCTGCCGCGGGAGGGGAAAGGCCTGGCCGAGCGGGCCAGGATCGAACGGCTTCCGGCCGACGAGCCGACGTTTCAGGCCGTCGAAGGCCGCGGCCTCTTCCTGGTCGCCGCCACCCCGGTCATCGACCGGCAAGGGACGGTCGTCGGCTGTCTCTACGGGGGGATTCTGCTCAACGGCAACCTGGCCCTGGTCGACCGCATCCGCGAAAGCATTTACGGCAACGAGACCTTTCAGGGGATCGAGGTGGGCAGCGCCACCATTTTTATCGAAGACCTCCGGGTGGCGACCACCATCCGGCTCGCAAGCGGTGAACGTGCCCTCGGCACGCGCCTTTCGCCGGAGGTCAGTGCCGCGGTTTTGGAGCGCCGGGAGGGGTGGCTGGCCCGGGCCAAGGTTGTCGACCGCTGGTACCTGACCGCCTACGAGCCCTTTTTCGACCAGAGCGGCAAGGCCATCGGCGCCCTTTACGTCGGCCTTCTGGAAAAACCCTTCGACGCCCTCAAAACCCGGGCATCACTGAGCCTCCTCGGCCTGCTGCTGCTCGGCAGCGCCGTCGGCTACCTGCTGGCCCGCAGCCTCTCCAGACGCCTCTCCCGGCCTATCCTCGAACTGGCCGCCGGCGCCGAACAGGTTGCCGCCGGCCAGTGGGACGTAGCCCTGCCGGCACCCGGCCGCGATGAAATAGGTCATCTCACCGCCACCTTCAACCGCATGACCAGCGCTCTCAAGCTTCGCGACCGTCAACTCCAGAGCCTCAATCAGGAACTCGAAGGTAAGGTGGAGGAGCGGACGGCCCTGCTCGAAGAGAAGAGTCTGCAGCTGATCCAGGTCCGGGAGGAGTTGGCCCGGGCTGAAAAGCTGGCGGCGATCGGCGCTCTGGCAGCCGGGGTCGCCCACGAAATCAACAACCCGGCGGCGATCATCCGCGGCAACGTCGAGATTCTGCTGATGAACCTGCCGGCCGATGTCCCCGGCCAGGAGGAGGCCGAGGAGATTCTGCGCCAGACCGAACGCATCGCCCTGATCACCCAGAACATGCTGGCCTTCGCCCGCAAGCAGAACCTGCATCGCGGAATGCTCCAGCTGAATGTCCTGCTCGAAGAGATCCTCGCCCAGGTGGGTCACCACGTCCCGCTAGGCGAGGTGCACATCGAACGCCGCTTCGACCCGCAGCTCCCCCTGTTGGAAGGAGATGCCGAGAGGTTGCGCCAGGTCTTTACCAATATCATCGTCAACGCCCTGCAGGCGATGGCCGGCAGCGGTACTCTCACGGTCACCAGCCGCCCGGACGGCACTATGGTCGAGATTGCCATTGCCGACAGTGGCCCCGGCATCCCGCGCGAAATCCGTGACAAAATCTTCGACCCCTTCTTCACCACCCGTGCCAGCGGCAGCGGCCTCGGCCTTTCCGTCTCCTACGGCATCGTCCAGGCCCACGGCGGCAGCATCACGGTGGAAAACGGCAACCCCGGCGGAGCCTATTTCCGCGTGCGGTTGCCGCAGCGCAAAACCCACGTCTGAGAGGATACGGCCGCTTGCCGCGCAAAACAACAGGGCCTGCCACATGGCAGGCCCTGTTGTATTCCCGTTGACCTGTCAGCCTGAACTTCATCCCGGCCCGCTGCGGTTGCGCCTCTTCTCGGTGCACCAGGCGAGGACGGCCGAGACCCAGGTCCAGACCCGTTCCTGCAGCCGGCGGCTCCAAGCCCGGCGAGGCCAGTCGACGTAATCGATCTCCAGGCAGTGCACGAAATCCCCCGCGAAAAGGACCTGCACCTGGTCGGCGAGGTCCGGGTCGGCCAGCTCTTGATTGGCCTCCAGGTTCCAGCGATAGTTCCAGCGGTCGAGGTTGCTCGAGCCGATGCTGACCCAGTCGTCGCAGAGCAGAACCTTGGCGTGGAAAAAACGGGGCTGGTACTCGAAGATGCGCACCCCGGCCCGCAGCAGACTCTCGTAGTGGCGGCAGGCGAGGTGCCGAACGGCAGCATGGTCAACCACCGGCCCGGGCAGGAGAAGGCGCACGTCGGCCCCTTTGCCGGCAGCGTGCCGCAGGGCCCGGCGCAGCTTCCAGGATGGCACAAAATAGGCTGTGGCGAGCCAGACCCGCCGCCGGGCGCCACGGATGCGGCTGACGTGTGAGCGCATCACCTCGGAGCGGCCGGGAAAGCTCCTCTGGGCAACGACGCGGCCGCGCTGGCCGCCGCTCTCCCCGGCCCGGGACGGAGCAGGAAGCTGCAGGGGGCGGCCGGCCCAGCGGTTCCAGACCTCCACGAACAGCGCCTGCCAGTCGCCGACGACCGGGCCGCGGGCCTCCAGCATCGTCTCGTGCCAGTGGCGGTCCGGGTGCAGGCCGGGGTCGAACTCATCGGCGATGCCGGCGCCCCCGGTGAAGGCGACGACGCCGTCGGCCACCAGCATTTTGCGGTGGTCGCGGAAGAGATTGGCGTGCCAGCGGCCAAGGCGCAGAGGGTTGTAGACGGCCAACTCGACCCCGGCCGCGGCCAGGCGCCCGCGGTCCTTCCTGTTCAGGGCAAGGGCGCCGAAACCGTCGAGCAGCAGGCAGACGCGGACGCCCCGCGCCGCTGCGCCGGCCAGGGCGGCGATGAAGCGGTCGGCGACTCCACCCGACTCGAAGAGATACATTTCCAGCAGGACGCAGTGCCGCGCCGCCTCGATGCTTTCGAGCATGGCTGCGTAAAAGCGATCGCCATCCACCAGCAGTCGGAAGCGGTTTCCCGGACGCCAAGGGAAGCGGTATTTCGCCTTCGGACTTTTCTTCAAGACGCCTCCGAACCTCCGGACCCGCTCCTTCCCGCCGATCCTCGCTTTTCCGGAAAACGGTTTTGTGGCCATGGCCTCATATCAGCCAAAGCTCCACAAACTCGTGCACCGCCATTCCCTCCAGCCGCTCGCGGTCGAGGCAGAGCTCGACGAGCGCCTCGGCTCGCCGCTTCGGGAAGCGGGTGGCGAGGTTGCGACGAAACTTCTCAATGAGCAGCGGCAGCCCTTCGATACGCCGGCGGCGGTGGCCGAGAGGGTACGCGACTTTGACCTTCTCCGTTTTGGAACCATCCCGGAAGAAGATCTGCACGGCGTTGGCGATGGAGCGCTTGTCCGGGTCGAGGTAGTCGCGACTGTAGCGGGCATCCTCGACGACCTCCATCTTCGCGCGCAGGGCGTCGATGCGCGGGTCGGCGGCCACCTCGTCCTCGTAGTGATCGGCGGTCAGCTCGCCGAAGATCAGCCCGACGGCGACCATGTACTGCAGGCAGTGGTCGCGGTCGGCCGGGCCGTAGAGGGGGCCGCTCTTGCTAATGATGCGCACCGCCGATTCCTGGGTGGTGAGGACGATCCGCTCGACCTCCGCCAGCCGCTCCCGCACCTGCGGGTGGAGGGCGAAGGTCGCCTCGACCGCGGTCTGGGCATGGAACTCGGCAGGGAAGGCGATCTTGAACAGGACGTTCTCCATCACGTAACTACCGTACGGGCGCTGGAAGCGCAGGGGGTTGCCGCGGAAGGTGGCGTCGCAGAAGCCCCAGGTCGGAGCGCTGAGGGCGCTCGGGTAACCCGGCTCGCCGGCCAGGGTGAGCAGCGCCAGGCGCACGGCGCGGCTGGTGGCGTCGCCGGCCGCCCACGACTTGCGCGGGCCGGTGTTGGGGGCGTGCCGGTAGGTGCGCAGACTCTGGCCGTCTATCCAGGCCTGGGAGAGGGCATCGACGATCTCCTGCCGGCCGCCGCCGAGCAGCTGCGTCGCCACGGCGGTCGAGGCGACCTTGACCAGCACCACGTGGTCGAGCCCTGCTCGGTTGAAGGCGTTCTCCAGGGCGAGGCAGCCCTGGATCTCGTGCGCCTTGATCATGGCGGTGAGGACGTCGCGCATGGTCAGGGGCGCCTTGCCGGCGGCGAGGTGGCGGCGGCTGACGAAGTCGGCGACGGCGAGGATGCCGCCAAGATTGTCGGAGGGGTGTCCCCACTCGGCCGCCAGCCAGGTGTCGTTGTAGTCGAGCCAGCGGATCATGACGCCGAGGTCGAAGGCGGCCTGCACGGGGTCGAGGACGAAGGGGGTACCGGGGACCCGCGCCCCGCCGGGGACGACGGTGCCGGGGACGACAGGCCCAAGGAGCTTGCTGCACTCGGGGTAGCGCAGGGCGAGCATGGCGCATCCCATGGCATCCATCAGGCAGTGGCGGGCGGTCTCGTACGCCTCGGCGCTGTCGATGCGGTAGCCGAGGACGTAGTCGGCGATCTCGGTCAGTTCCCTGTCCGGCTCGGGTCGGACGTTGACGTCGGCGGTGCGCTGGGACATGATGACACCCCTTTTTGCATCCGCAGATTTATGCAGATGGACGCAGATAAGGGCCTTTCATCTGCGGTAATCTGCGTCATCTGCGGATCGAGTCTGTCTTTTATTCTCGCTCCTCGATCGGCACGTACGGCCGCGGGGCCGGGCCGATGTAGTCGGCGGTGGGGCGGATCAGCTTGTTGGCGGCGCGTTGCTCGATGATGTGCGCCGACCAGCCGGCGATGCGGGCGAAGACGAAGACCGGGGTGAACATTGGCGTCGGGATGCCGGCGACATGGTAGGCCGAGGCGCTGTAGAAATCGAGGTTGGGGAAGAGCTCCTTCTCCCGCCGCATTACCTGGTCGATGCGCTCGGAGACCGCGAACAGCACTTCCTTGCCGGCCGCCACGCAGAGCCGCTGCGCCCAGGCCTTGATCAGGTCGGAGCGGGGGTCGGCCGTCTTGTAGACGCGGTGACCGAAGCCCATCACCTTCTCCTTGCGCCCTAACATCCCCAGCAGCTCGGCTTCCGCCTCGTTGGCCGAGGAGAAGCGGGAGATGAGCCGGAACGCCTCTTCGTTGGCGCCGCCGTGCAGGGGGCCGCGCAGGGTGCCGATGGCCGAGGTGACCGCCGAGTAGAAGTCGGAGAGGGTCGAGGCGGTCACCCTCGCCGAAAAGGTCGAGGCGTTGAACTCGTGCTCGGCGTAGAGGACCAGGGAGGCGTTGAGCATTTGCCGGTGCAGCTCTTCGGGCGGCCGGCCGTGCAGCAGGCGCAGGAAGTGTCCGGCGTGGCTCGCCTCCGCCGTTTCGGTCTCGATCCGCTTCCCGCTCTGGTGGAAGTGGTGCCAGTAGCAGAGCATGCCGGGGAAGGAGGCGAGCAGGCGGTCGGCGACCTGAAGCTGGTCGCGCCCCTCCCCTTCCGGCTCCAGCGTCCCCAGGGCGCTGCTGCCAGTGCGCAGCACGTCCATCGGGTGGGCGCCTGCCGGCAACTGCTCGAGGACGGTGCGTAGCGCCGCCGGCAGTCCGCGCCGCCCGATGAGTCTCTTTCGGTAGGCGGCCAGTTCGCCGGCGGTGGGGAGCTTTTCGTAGAGAAGCAGATAGGCCACCTCCTCGAAGGCGGCCTGAGCGGCAAGGTCGCCGATGGCGTAGCCGCGGTAGTTGAGCCCCAGCCCTTTTTTGCCGACCGTGCTGATGGCGGTGTCACCGGCGATGACGCCGGCAAGTCCCGGAAACTTCTGCGTGCTCGTCATGGCTTCTTCTCCCTGGCAAAGA
>Ga0299906_10001175_pt1 | contig 22623 bp, 24 predicted proteins | sample RVTome_14_FD_200259 | JGI IMG/M metagenome (GOLD analysis project Ga0299906, IMG submission 200259) | Soil microbial communities from uranium-contaminated site in the Upper Colorado River Basin, Wyoming, United States - RVT145D125 (version 2) ...
TCGGTGTCGGGCGCCAGCGGTAGACGCGCCCTGATCCCGGACAGCAGCGTGTCGAGCCCCGCCGCGGACAGCAGGCTCGGCGTACCGCCGCCGAAAAACACCGTGTAGACCTTGCGGCCCCAGACCAGCGGCAAGGCCGCATCCAGATCGGCAAGCAGCGCTTCGATGTAGCGCTGCTCCAGATCCGGCTCCAGGGCTCGGGCGGCCGCTCCGCTGCCGGCGCCGCGCAGCTCGTGCGAGTTGAAGTCGCAATACGGGCACTTGCGCACACACCACGGCAGGTGCACATACAGGGACAACGGCGGCAAGCTCGCGAGCCGGATCGCGCCGGATAGGACGGGATCTGCCGAAGTAGCCGTGCTCATCTCCTGATGCCCGCGCAACGCCTGCGCGGTGCGGCTATCGTAACCCGGCTGCGACGCGAAGGTGGCCGAGGTCTTTGCAAACCCCCGAAGGCGGCGTAGCCTGCGCCTCAATGAGAATTCTTCCGACCGCCGGGAAGGGTCCGACTGAGGTGGGGATGAGTACGATCGGAGGTACCCGATGATCGACCGTCGGACCTTTCTTGCGTCGACCGGCAGTCTGTGCTGTTTCGAGCCGACGACGTGATTCAATCGGCGCCGGCAACGGCTTCGTCGGCTCGCACCTACACTGGGATGCCCCAGCGATGAGAAGTACCATCTTGATCTTTGCCCTTGTCGGCGCATCGCTATGCGTTCGCGCGCATGCCCAGGACGCCGTACCACCTCGGCAGTACGTCGAGCTTCCCGATGTGATGCGAGGGCACATGCTGCGCAACATGCGCGACCATCTGGCGGCCATCTCTGAAATTCAGGAGGCCCTCGGGGCTGGGGCGTTCGATCGCGCCGCCGCAGTGGCTGAAGAGCGCATCGGGATGTCGTCTCTCGCCTCTCATGGCGCTTCCCACATGGCCCCTTACCTGCCGCAACCGATGAGGGACATCGGCACGCAGATGCACCGCGCGGCAAGCCGGTTCGCGATCGTTGCCCAGGAAGCTTCTGTTGACGGCGATCTGGCGCGCACGCTCGGTGCGCTGAGCCGTGTCACGCAGCAATGCGTTGCATGCCATGCGGCGTTTCGCGTCCGATAGCTTGCCGCGTGCTCGGCCCATGGACAGTTCGTTATCGCGCTTGCGCACAGGGGAGAGACCATGCTTGAACTGAGGCCGACTTGCGAGCATTGCAACCAGGCGCTGCCGCCCGACTCGATCGAAGCGCGCATCTGCTCGTTCGAATGCACCTTCTGCGCGACGTGCGCCGATGAGGTCCTCGACAACGTCTGCCCGAACTGCGGTGGCGGGTTTACGCCCAGACCGATCAGGCCGTCGAAAAACTGGAAGGGCGACAACTTTCTCGGCGCATATCCAGCGAGCACCAAGGCAAGGCACCGGCCGGTCGACCGCCAAGCTCACGCGAAGTTTTCAGCCGACATCAAGACGATCCCGCCCGACAAGCGGTGAGTACGCTGGCCGTCCTTCGCTGCGCATCACTCGTTAGACACAGCGACCTCTCTCGACGCGCTGCCAAGTGCCGCCTCGCGCCCACGGCCGCTCGACTTGCTAAAACCAAATTGAGGCTCTAACATTAAATAGTGATTTCCTGTACGCCATAATTCATGTATTAAACATGATCACCGCCGCACAACTCCGGGCCGCCAGAGCATTGCTGGGGATGGACCAGCGGGCGCTGGCGGAGGCCTCCGGGCTGTCGCTGCCGACCATCCAGAGAATGGAGGCGAGCGAGGGCGTGATCCGGGGCAATGTGGAGTCGCTCATGAAGCTGATTGCCGCTCTCGATGCGACGGGCGTCGAACTGATCGGCGACGGGGCGAGCAGCGAGAAAGGCGGACGAGGCGTGCGACTCAAGGCACGCTGAGGTCCTGGGGCGCTCGGGGGTCGCCCCGAGGCGATAGACGAGGCAACGACGGCATGGCTCTGACAGTCCTTCTGTCATGCGTTGCGGTTTTGCTCGGAACCGCTGTGGCGGCCGTGGCAGGCGCCTGCAGACGCGCGACCACGCTGTTCGTCTATTCGATCGCGCTCATCGTCAGCGCCGCCGCATTGGCAGTCGCGGGTTCGGCGCTGTTGACCGGTGCGAGTCCGGCCGACAGCGTGCGCCTGCCGATCGGACTGCCGTGGCTCGGTGCGCATTTTCGGCTGGACGCCCTGGGCGCTCTGTTCCTGGTCGTCATCAACCTCGGCAGCCTCACCGCGAGCCTGTACGGCCTCGGCTACGGGCGGCACGAGCCCGCGCCTGGCCGCGTGCTTCCATTCTTCCCGGCCTTTCTGGCGGGCATGACGCTGGTCGCGCTCGCCGACGACGCGTTCACGTTCCTGCTGACCTGGGAGTTCATGTCGCTCGCCTCGTGGGCGCTGGTCATGGCTCACCATCGGCACGCCGACAACGCGAGAGCGGGCTATATCTATCTGCTGATGGCAAGCTTCGGCACGCTGTCGCTTCTGCTCGCGTTCGGTCTCCTGGCGGGTCCCGGCGGTGGCTACGCGTTCGACGCCATCCGCGGCGTGGCGCCTACCCCGATCGTATCCGCGGCGGTTCTGACGCTGGCGCTGGTCGGCGCGGGATCCAAGGCCGGACTGGTGCCGTTGCACGTCTGGCTCCCGCTTGCCCATCCGGCCGCGCCGAGCCACGTATCCGCCCTGATGAGCGGCGTGATGACGAAGGTGGCGGTGTACGGCTTCGTGCGCATCACCTTCGACCTGCTGGGGCCGCCCGCCTGGTGGTGGGGTGCCGCGGTCCTCACCCTCGGCGGGATCACCGCCGTCCTCGGCGTGCTGTATGCGCTGATGGAGCACGATCTGAAGCGGCTGCTCGCCTATCACACGGTGGAGAACATCGGCATCATCTTCATTGGGCTGGGCCTGGCCCTGGCGTTCCAAGCCAACGACATGCGCTCGCCAGCGGCGCTGGCGCTGACCGCCGCCCTGTTTCACGTGTTCAACCACTCCGTCTTCAAGAGCCTGCTGTTCTTCGGTTCCGGAGCCGTGCTCACCGCGACCGGCGAGCGGGACATGGAGCGTCTGGGCGGCCTCATCCATCGAATGCCGCTCACCGCTTTCGCCTTTCTGGTGGGATCGACTGCCATCTCGGCCCTGCCGCCGTTCAACGGGTTCGTGTCCGAATGGCTCACGTTTCAAGCGATTCTCCTGAGCCCGAGCCTGCCGCAGTGGCTGCTGAAGTTCCTGGTTCCCGCGATCGGCGCGATGCTCGCGCTGTCCGCCGCGCTCGCCGCGGGCTGCTTCGTGAAGGCATTCGGCGCGACCTTTCTCGGACGGCCCAGAACGGGCGTCGCGCAGCGGGCCCAAGAGACCGATGCGTTCTCGTTGACCTCGATGTTCGTGCTGGCGGCGCTGTGCCTGATTGCCGGGATCCTGCCCGGATACTTCATCGATGCGCTGGGCCCGGTGACGCAGCAGCTCCTCGGCGCACAGCTGCCGCAGCAGACCGGCCTGCAGTGGCTCACGATCGTACCCATCGCAGAGAGCCGCAGTTCCTACAACGGCCTGCTGCTCTTCATCCTCATCGTCGCAGCGGCATGGGTCACGGCATACGTCATTCGCCGCTGGGCTTCGGGGGCGTTGCGACGCTCGCCGGCGTGGGATTGCGGGTTTCCCGACGCCAGCCCGGTCACGCAGTACACCTCGGCCAGCTTCGCCCAGCCGATCCGGCGCGTGTTCGGCAGCGTCGCATTCCACGCCCGGGAGGAGGTGTGGATGCCACCCCCGGGGCAGACGCTGCCCGCACGATTCCACGTGCACATGCGCGACCTGGTGTGGGACGCCGTGTATGCGCCGGTCGAGAGCGCCGTGAGCTGGGCCGCCGACCGCCTCAACAAGGTGCAGTCCTGGACCATCCGCGCGTACCTGACTCTCGTGTTCGGCGCGGTCGTGGTGCTGTTGACGGTGCTGGCGGTATGGCAGTGATCCTGGACGCGCTGGTCCAGCTCGCTCAGCTGTTGCTGGTGCTGGCGCTCGCGCCGTTGCTCACGGGCTATGTGCGCAAGGTCAAAGCGCACTTGCTGCGGCGCCGAGGGCCCCCTCTGGTCCAGCCCTACCGCGATCTGCTGAAGTTGATCCGCAAGGAGGTCGTGCTGGCGGAGAACGCTTCCTGGGTGTTCCGGATTGCGCCCTACCTCATCTTCGCCACCACCTTGATCGCGGCCGCACTGGTGCCCACCTTCGCCACCGGCCTCGTGTTCAGCTCCGCGGCCGACCTCATCGCCATCGTGGCGCTGCTGGGCAGCGCACGCTTCGCCCTGGCGCTGGCCGGGCTCGATATCGGCACCAGCTTCGGCGGCATCGGCTCGAGCCGCGAGATGATGATCGCCTCGCTGGCCGAGCCGGCGATGCTGATGATCGTATTCACCCTGTCGCTTCTGGCCGGTTCCACGCAGCTTTCCTCCGTTTCCACCTTCATGCAAGGGCAGGAGGTCGGCCTGCGGGTGTCGCTGGCGATGTCGCTGGTGGCGCTGATCATGGTGGCGCTGGCGGAGAACGCCAGAATCCCGGTGGACAATCCCGCCACCCACCTCGAGCTGACCATGATCCACGAGGCCATGATCCTCGAGTACTCGGGGCGCCATCTGGCCGTGATCGAAGCGGCCGCCTCGCTCAAGCTGCTGCTCTACCTGTCCCTGATCGCCTGCATGTTCCTACCGTGGGGGGTCGCGACCACCGGCCAGGGCTTCGCGGCCTATGCGATCGGCCTGGGAACCTACCTGGTCAAGCTGGCCGCGGCCGGCTTCCTGCTGGCGGTGTTCGAGACGGTGACCGCCAAGATGCGCGTCTTCCGCGTTTCGGATTTCCTCGGCGCGGCGCTCATGCTCGGCCTGCTGGCCGCGTTGCTGTTGTTCGTATCGCAGAGCGCGTGATGGACCGTCTCGCCCTCGATGTGGCCCATCTGTTCGCCGGCGGGCTGGTGCTGGTGAGCTTCATGCTCTTGTACCAGGACCGCATGTTCGGCCTGCTCAATATCTTCGCGCTGCACGCGCTGGTCGTCTCGCTATCGGTGGCGTGGCAGGCGTACATCCAGGCCGCGCCTCACCTCTACATCACCGCCGGCATCGCCCTGGTGGTCAAGGCCATCATCATCCCGGTGGCGCTCCATCGCATCATCGTGCGGCTGGGCATTCATCGCACCATCGAGACCGTGGTGGGGATCGGACAGACCATGCTGGCCGGCATCGGGCTGGTGGCCTTGTCGATCCTGGTCATGCTGCCGATCACGGCCGAGGCCGGGACTCTGGCGCGCGAGGACCTCGCCTTTTCGCTCTCGGTGATCCTGCTCGGGCTGCTGATGATGATCTCGCGGCGCAACGCGCTGAGCCAGATCATCGGCTTCATGTCCATCGAGAACGGCCTGATCCTGGCCGCCACCGCCGCCAAGGGCATGCCGCTCGTGGTGGAGATCAGCGTAGCGTTTTCCATCCTGGTGGCGCTGATCGTGATCGGCATCTTCCTGTTCCGCATTCGCGAGCGCTTCGACACGGTGGACGTGCACGCGCTGGAACGCTTCCGCGGCGAGCAGCCATGATCGAGTTGGGCCCGCTGCTGGTCAAGGCGATCCTGATCATTCCCGCAGGCAGTGCGGCGTTGCTGGCGTTGTTCCCGGACGACCGAGCCACCGGGCGGCTCAATGCCGTGGGCACCTTCCTCACGTTCCTGGCCGCGGCCAGCCTGTTCTTCGTGCGGCCCGACCCCGGCCCGTTTCTCATCGTGGACGACGTGAACGTCGTGTTCATCGTGCTGAACACCTTCGTCGGGTTCACCACCAGCGTGTTCAGCGCCAGCTATATCGCGCACGAGCTCGACATCGGCCGCCTGACACCGACCTACCTGCGCTTCTACCACGCCATGTATCAGACGCTGATGTTCGCGATGAACCTGGCGCTGCTGGCAAACAACGTGGGGCTCATGTGGGTCGCCGTCGAGCTGGCGACCCTGACCACGATCCTGATGGTCGGCATCTACCGCACTCCCGCGGCGCTCGAGGCGGCCTGGAAGTATTTCATCCTGGGCAGCGTCGGCATCGCCTTGGCCCTGTTCGGGACCATCCTGGTCTATCTCGCCGCACGCTCGGTGGTCGGCGAGGGTCTCGACGCCATGGCGTGGAACGTGCTCGTCAGGCAGGCCGCCGCCTTCGATCCCACCCTGCTCAACCTGGCCTTCGTGTTCCTGCTGCTGGGTTACGGGACCAAGGTCGGACTCGCCCCGTTGCACGCGTGGCTGCCCGACGCGCATGCGGAAGGTCCGACCCCCATTTCCGCGGTGCTGTCCGGATTGCTCCTGAACGTCGCGCTGTTCGCGGTGCTGCGCTTCAAGATGGTGCTGTCCGCCAACCCCGAAGCGCTGGCGCCGGGCCCGCTGATGGTCACGCTGGGATTGATCTCCGTGGTGTTCGCGGCCTTCATGCTGTACCGCCGTCACGACATCAAGCGCATGTTCGCCTACTCCTCCATCGAGCACATGGGGATCATCACGTTCGCCTTCGGCATGGGCGGCCCGCTCGCAAACTTCGCCGGGCTGCTGCACATGACCTTTCACAGCCTGACCAAGTCCGCCATCTTCTTTTCCGTCGGCCATATCGCGCAAGTGAAGGGCACGCAGCGCATGGCCGACATTCGCGGCCTCACCGTCTCGCATCCGGTTCTGGGGTGGGGCCTGGTCCTGGGCGTGATGACGATCGTGGGCTTGCCGCCCATGGGCATCTTCATGAGCGAGTTTCTGATCGTCACGTCCACCTTTGCGCGCCAGCCGGTGCTGGCGGTGGCGCTGGCGGCCGGGCTGCTGGTGGCATTGGGAGCGCTGCTGCTGCGGCTCAATGGCCTCGCGTTCGGAGAGCCGCATGGCAGCAATGCCCCTGCGCAGGCTTCGTTCGTTCCTATGTTCGCTCATCTGACGCTGGTGCTGGCTGCCGGGATCTATCTCCCGGCGCCCCTGGTCGCCTGGTTCCAGCACGTTGCGGGGCTGCTGGGTTAGGCGATGGAAGCGGGCGTGACAACCTTGCGCGACATCATCGCAGAGGGCCGGGCCGTCCCGGAGCATCGACCCTGGCCGCGCGCCGTGGTCGGCCGCGAGACCTGGCAACGCGCGATCGGCCTGCTGCAGGCCGGACGCTGCACGCTGCTCGGCCTGTGGGGCGAGAAGGCATTCGTGCACATCGCGCTCGCCGACGAAGGCTGCACCGAGCTCGGGGTCCTGAGCATGGCGTGCGAAGGGAACAACTTTCCGTCGGTAGGACAAGTGCATGCACCCGCGATCCGGCTGGAACGAGCGATCCGAGACCTGTCGGGGCTGGAGCCCGAAAGTCCCGTCGACACGCGAGTGTGGCTCGACCACGGCAAGTGGCCGGTTCGCCGGCCGTTGGGGCGAATGGAGCCCGCCGCGCCCGCGCCCGAGCCCTACCCGTTCCTGCCGGCCGAAGGAGAAAGCCTGCATCAGATTCCAGTGGGACCGGTTCACGCCGGCATCATCGAACCCGGTCACTTCCGCTTCACGGCGAGCGGCGAGACGATCGTGCGCCTGGAGGCGCGACTCGGCTACGTACACAAGGGCACCGAATCGCTCATGGCCGGGCTGCCGGTGGAGCGCGCCGCGGTCCTCGCCGGGCGCGTTTCGGGCGACAGCACGGTGGCCTACGCTCTGGCATTCGCCCGGGCGACCGAGGCGGCGCACGACAGTTCCGTCCCGGCGCGCGCGCTGTGGCTGCGGGCGCTGATGGCCGAGCTGGAAAGACTGGCAAACCACTTCGGAGACATCGGCGCCGTCTGCAACGATGCCGCCTTCGCCATGCTGCATGCGCACTTCGGGATTCTGCGCGAGCAGGTGCTGCGCGCAGCCGATCGCTGTTTCGGCCACCGGCTGATGATGGATTGCATCGTGCCCGGCGGGGTGCGCCGCGACCTGACCAGCAACGGGGCGCAGACCATGAGCGGGCTGATCGAGCATGTTCGCAAGCACTTTCCCGAGCTGATCGAGCTGTACGACAACACCGCGTCCCTGCAGGACCGTACGGTGGGCACGGGAATCCTGTCGCCGGCCCTCGCGCGACAGTTCGGCTGCGGCGGTTACGTCGGCCGGGCCTCCGGACGGGCGTTCGACGCGAGACGCATGCCGGGCTACGCGCCGTACGATCGGCTGCAATTCGAGGTGCCCGTGCTCGAGGAGGGTGACGTGGACGCTCGCCTGTGGATCCGCATCCGCGAGGTCGAGCAAAGCCTGTCGATCGTCGACCAGATTTTGCGCGAACTGCCGCCCGGTCCGATCTCGCAACCGCTTCCCCCGCCGCCCATGCAGGGCGTGCGCGAAGGGATGGCGCTGGTCGAAGGCTTCCGCGGCGATGTGCTGGTGTGGGTCAGGATCGGCGCCGACGGCACTGTCGAGCGCTGTCACCTGCGCGATCCCTCGTGGTTCCAGTGGCCGCTGCTGGAAGCCGCGATCGAGGGCAACATCGTCGCCGACTTTCCCCTGTGCAACAAGTCCTTCAATTGCTCCTACTCGGGCCACGATCTCTAGCCCGATACCTCGTAGAGTGAACTGCGATGCGTAGAATGCTGTTCAAGAGCCTCGTGCACGGGCCGCTCACCGAGGCGGCGCCGCTGCGGGACGATGCCGCGCTGGGCGAACTCGCGGCGCAGGTGGACCGGGCGGCGCGCCGGCGGCTGGGTCGAACACTGGCCCTGCGCGAGGTGGATGCGGGCTCCTGCAACGGCTGCGAGCTCGAGATACACGCCCTCAACAATGTTCTGTACGACCTCGAGCGGTTCGGGATGCGTTTCGTCGCCTCGCCACGCCATGCCGATGTGCTGCTGGTGACGGGTCCGGTCACGACCAACATGCGCGAGGCGCTCGAGCGCACCTATCAGGCGACCCCCCATCCGAAATGGGTCGTCGCGGTCGGGGACTGTGCGCGAGACGGTGGGGTTTTTTCGGGGAGCTATGCCTGCGTAGGCGGTGTGTGCGCAGTCCTGCCCGTCGATCTGCACATCCGTGGCTGTCCCCCCTCGCCGACCGCGCTGCTCAAGGGCCTGCTCGCGCTCCTCGAGCATGCCGATCGCGACGTGACTGCCGGTGCGGGTGACCGATGAGCGATCATCGGAATGCGCGCTGCGCATGGCTCTGCGCCGCAATCCTGGCGCTCGCCGGTTGCGCCAGTTCAGCGAAACCCAAGGTCCCCGCCGAGCTGATCGGTGACTGGCAGTACATCCGCACCTCCGCCTGGGTGCGCATCGCGCCGGACGGCCGCGCGTTCCAATGCCGCCACGGACGCAGCGGCAAGCTGTTCCGTGCGGTGGGGCGGCTGAATGGCTCGGTCATCGAGTGGGAGCAGGTGTGGGAGCCAGACGACGTTGCACGGCGAGGTGAGGCGCTCGTGCTCACCGGGCCCTATGGCAGCTTCGTGTTCGGCCGCCCGCTCGATCCCTTGCCCGCGATCTGCGAGGCGCCGTTCTGACCGCTGCCCCGACTGCGTGGTGCGATGACTCCCGGCGAACTGCATTACCTCGAGCTGACCGAAGTCGGACGCCTGATTCAGAGCCGCAAGGTCTCGCCCGTCGAGTTGACGCAGGCGATGCTGCGCAGGATCGAGAGCCTGGAGCCGCGGTTGCACGCTTACGCCCTGGTGACGGCCGAGCCGGCGCTGGAGCAGGCGCGCAAGGCCGAGGACGAGATCATGCGGCGGCACTACAAGGGCGCGCTGCACGGGGTGCCGATCGGCATCAAGGACCTGTGCTACACGAAGGGGTTGCCTACCGCTGCGGGCACGACCGTGTTGCGCGACTTCAGGCCCGCTTACGACGGCACCGTGGTGCGGCGTCTCTACCAGGCGGGCGCGATCTGCCTCGGCAAGCTGCAACTGACGGAGGGCGCGTTCGCCGACCACCATCCGGCCATCGTCCCCCCGGTGAACCCCTGGCATCCCGACCACTGGTCGGGCGCCTCGTCGAGCGGCTCCGGGGTGGCGACGGCGGCGGGGATGGCGTTTGCATCGCTCGGTTCGGACACGGGCGGCTCGATCCGGTTTCCCAGCGCCGCGTGCGGCGTGACGGGCCTCAAGCCGACCTGGGGCCGCGTGTCGCGTTACGGGGCGTTCGAGCTGGCCGCCTCCCTCGATCACATCGGCCCGATGTGCCGCACCGCCGCCGATGCGGGCATCGTGCTCGGCGCCATTGCCGGGGCTGATGCCGACGATCCAACAGCGAGCCAATGTCCCGTGCCCGATTACCTCGGCGGGAATGACCGAGACCTGCGCGGTCTGCGCCTGGGTGTCGACGAACGCTACGTCTCCGACGGTGTGCAGCCTCCGATGGTGCGCACGCTACACGACGCGATCGCGGTGCTCGTGCGCCTGGGCGTGGAGGTCAGAAACGTGCGCGTTCCGTCGATGGATCAGGTGCTGCGCGACTGGGCGCCCAACTGCGCGGTGGAAACGGCGGTGGCGCACGAAGGTACCTTCCCCGCGCGCAGGGCGGAGTACGGCCCGGGCCTGGCGGGGTTCATCGACTCGGCGCGCGCGGTGACGGCAGCCGATTACCAGAAGATCCTGCTGCGCCGGCGCGACTTCGCGGGCCGGCTGGCCGCGCTGATGCAGTCCATCGATCTGCTGATCATTCCGGCCCAGTTCATCGCCTCGCCCACCATGGCGCAGATGACGACCCTGGGACAGGACCCCGACGCGCTGTTGCAGCTGATGCGCTTCACCTCGCCGTTCGATATGACGGGCAGCCCCACCCTCACACTGCCCTCCGGCTTCACCGAGCGCGGGACACCGATCGCGATCCAGCTGGTCGCGCGGCACATGGAGGAGGACCGGCTGGTGCGCGCGGGCCGGGCGTTCCAGCGCGAGACGGCGTGGCACCGCGCGCATCCCAAAGTGTAAAGGCGCGCGCATTCTCCGAGGGCCGCCCGGCGCACAGCGCGGGCCACACCCGGGCCTGTACTGCAGCCAGGGCATGGAGCGGGCCTTCGGCCCCGTCCGGCGGAGCGCCGTACCCGGTACGTCGCTTGCCCGCGAGGGTGATCGCCGGGAACAAGGAGACGACTGGATGGATTACCGGGACCGCGTCCGGGCCAACACCGCGCCGGAAGTCAATGCGCGCATCGACGAGGACACCGACGCCCGCATCCGCCACTACGCCAGCTGCAGCATCGCCGCGATCTCGCGCCGCATCGAGGAGCTGGAGTCGGAATGGGACATGGAGCGCTGGCTGGAGGGGAATGCCTCGGCGTTGGCGCTGTCGGGCGTGGCGCTGGCCGCCCTGCACGATCGCCGCTGGCTGATACTGCCGGCCGTGGTGCTGGGCCTGCTGCTGGAACACGCGCTGCACGGCTGGTGCCCGCCGGTGCCCGTGCTGCGCCGTCTGGGCGTGCGCACGCGCAAGGAGATCGAGCGCGAGCGCTACGCCATGAAGGCGCTGCGCGGCGACTTCGCCGCAGTGCTGCATCCGCCTGCACCCGAGGCCGCCATCGTCGCGGTGAAGCGGTAGGCGGCTCGCCTCGCGCTGGCATACACTGCGCGCGCGGTTTGCTGGATTGGCCAGCGCGCGAGAGCATTCGGGAGACGCAGGCGTTGCATCGGGTTCAGGTCAGAGCGGCGCAGGCACGCGACCTCGATGCGGCGGCGCGCCTGTTCGACGCGTACCGGCAGTTCTACCGGCAGCCGCGCGATCTCGCGGCGGCGCACGCATTCCTGCGCGCGCGTTTGCAACGCCGCAAATCCGTGCTGCTGGTGGCGGCTCGCCGCTGAAGTCTGACTCGATTGTCAATTCCGGCCGCGCTTGCAAGGATTTTGCTATGCGCCTTGGCGTGGGCTTCTCCAACCAACTCCGCATATGTCGCCTCGCGCAGCGCGGCGCCGCTACGGCGTGTCGCCCTCGCGGGTGGCATGACGCCCGGATTCGGTAGCTGCATGGGTCCAGCCGCGTCCCGTCACGCCGCGCGAGCGCTGCGCCGCCCCCTCGAGGCGCCCGCCCGTGCCGTGCGCGTGGACCCACGCTTCGAGCGGCTGACCTACCTGCACGGCTGGTGGTACGGCACGGCCGACTTCCTCGGCTTCGCCGCGGTGCGCATCCGCCTGCCCGGCGACCTGGGCGGCCCTTCGCCACGCGCGCGCGCAGCTCTGCTCGCTGTGGACCACGGCCGGGATTGCCTGCAGCGGCAGATCCATCCCTACCTGTGGGCGGTATACCTGACTGCATGCGAGGCCCGCAGCGCACGTTCGAGGCCCTCGCGCGCACACCGGGAAAGGCCGAGTGAGCTCATGCGCGAGCGCTACCGCGTAGGAGCGGTGTGTGCAGGCGCGTACGGTGAGGCGGGCCTGGTGGAGCTGGCGTTGGAGCCCCGCTGGGCGCCCGGGCGCGTGCTCGGCGCCTATGTGCAGGACAACATGCTGGTGGAGTTCCGCGGCAACATCGGACTCTGGCGCACGCCGCAGTAGCGCGGCGCCGCGCGCATGCACGCGGTGTACACTGCGGCCATGATCGCGGGCGCACTGCTCACCGGCGGCATCGTCGGGTTCTCCATCGCCGCCCCGGTGGGCCCAATCGGGGCGCTCACGATCCGCCGCACGCTGGCGCAAGGGCGGGCCGCTGGCTTCCTCACGGGGCTGGGTGCGGCCACGGCGGACAGTGCCTACGGCGCGGTTGCGGCGTTCGGCCTCACCTTGGTCACCAGCTTCCTGGTGGCTCAGCAGGGCTGGCTGAGCCTGCTGGGGGGGCTGTTCCTGTGCTGGCTCGGCGTGGCGACCTTCCGCGCGCAGCCCGCGCCGATCGAGCACACCCCGCCGGCGCGCAGCCTGCTCGGAGCGTACGCGTCCACCGTGTTCCTGACGTTGACCAATCCCGCCACCATCCTTTCGTTCGTCGGCATCTACGCCGGGCTCGGGCTGCGGGAAAGCGCGACGGACTATGCCGCGGCGTCGGCTTTCGTGCTGGGCGTGTTTCTGGGCTCGGCGCTGTGGTGGCTGCTGCTGAGCTTCGGCGTGGGCACCCTGCGCGAGCGGCTGAGCGTGCGCGGCCTGCGCTGGATCAACCGCATCTCGGGCGCCGCGATCGCGGCCTTCGGCCTGGTGGTGCTGATCCGGCTCGCCTCGAGCGGTTGATCACGCTCACCGGCTGCGCTGCGCGGTGGCGAGGCGGTCGGCGAGGGCGGCGAGCGCCTTGCCGCGGTGGCTGATGCGGTTCTTGTGCTCCATCGGCAGCTCCGCGCCGGTCTTGCCGAGCAGCGGATCGAGGAACAGCGGATCGTAGCCGAACCCCGCGCTGCCGCGCGGCGCGCGCAGGATCTCGCCGTGCCATTCGCCTTCCGCCACCACGGGCTGCGGATCGTCGGCATGGCGCACGAGCACGATCACGCAGTAGTAATGGGCGCGCCGGTCCTCGGTGTGCGCGAGCAGTTCCAGCAGCCGCTGGTTGTTGCGCGCGTCCGACCCGGGCTCGCCTGCAAAGCGCGCCGACTGCACCCCCGGGCTGCCGTGCAGCGCGTCCACGCAGATGCCCGAGTCGTCCGCGAGCGCGGGCGAGCCCGCATGCACGCACGCGTTGCGCGCCTTGGCCAGCGCGTTCTCGACGAACGTCGGGTGCGGCTCGTCGGCCTCCGGCACGCCGTAGTGCGACTGCGGAACCACCTCGATCTGCAGCGGCGCGAGGATGGCGCGGATCTCGCGGATCTTGCCCGGGTTGCTGCTGGCCAGGACGATGCGTCGCATGGAACTCACACGCCCAGCGCGGCGCGCTGGATGCCGATCAGCCGTACGATGCCGGCGGACGCGAGATCGACCATGGCATCCAGCTCGGCGCGGTCGAACGCCTTGCCCTCGGCGGTGCCCTGCACTTCTACCAGGCCGCCGGCGCCGGTCATGACCACGTTCAGGTCCGTATCGCAGGCCGAATCCTCCGCGTAGTCGAGATCGAGCACCGGCACGCCCTGGTAGATGCCCACCGACACCGCGGCGACGAAATCGCGCAGCGGCCACGCGCATGCGGGCTGGCGCTCCTGCAGCACGCGGCAGGCGTCGTGCAGCGCCACGAAAGCGCCGGTGATGCTGGCGGTGCGCGTGCCGCCGTCGGCCTGGATCACGTCGCAGTCGATCTGGATGGTCCGTTCTCCTACGGCCGACAGGTCGGTGACCGCACGCAGGCTGCGCCCGATCAGACGCTGGATCTCCTGCGTGCGCCCGGACTGGCGGCCGGCGGCCGCCTCGCGCTGCACCCGCGTGCCGGTGGCGCGCGGCAGCATGCCGTACTCGGCGGTAAGCCACCCCTGCGCTTTGCCCTTCAGGAACGGCGGCACCTTGTCGTCGATGCTGGCGGTGCAGATCACCTTGGTGTGGCCGAACTCCACCAGCACCGAGCCCTCGGCGTGGCGCGTGTAGCCGCGGGTCAGGCGCACGGGGCGCAGCTCGCCGGGAGTGCGATTGCTGGGTCGCATGGGGCGCGTGGGTGTCGCCGGAAGGGGCCGCTCCGCCTGCTGCGGCCGCGGCTATGCCGAAAGATTATGTGCTATCTTGTGCTGCCCACTGGGCTCGTTCTGCCCGTCCCGGGAAGTGGGCCGTCACAGTATAGTCGAGGAAGGCGCGTGATCTACAGCATGACCGGCTTCGCCGCGCTGTCCGAGGACGTGCCGCTCGGCACCCTCAGCGTGGAGATCCGGTCGGTCAACCACCGCTATCTCGACCTGAGCTTCCGGCTGCCCGACGAGTTGCGCAACCTCGAGCCGGGGTTGCGCGAGGCGCTGTCCGCGCGCCTGACCCGCGGCAAGGTGGAGTGCCGGGTCGGCTTCCAGAAGAGCCCGGCGAGCACGCTGTCCCTGGGCGTGAACGATGCGCTGCTCGACCAGCTGGTGGAGCTCGACGGACGCGTGCGCGGGCGCCTGCCGCAGGCGGCGGCGTTGTCGGTGAGCGACGTCCTGCGCTGGCCTGGCCTGCTGGCGGCCGACGCCCTGCCGCTGGAGGAGCTGAAGGACCGCACGCAGGCGCTGCTCGAGCGCACGCTGGCCGAGTTCGCTCGTTCGCGGGCACGCGAGGGCGACAAGCTCAAGGCGTTGCTGCTCGAGCGCGTGACGCGCATGGAGGAGCTGGTCGCGCGCGTGAAGCCGAAGATCCCACTGCTGGTGCAGGCCTATCAGGATCGCCTGTCCGCGCGACTGCGCGATGCCGCCGCGGAGCTGGACGAGGATCGCCTGCGGCAGGAGCTGCTGCTGTTCTCGGCCAAGGTGGACGTGGAGGAGGAGCTGTCGCGCCTGGTCACGCACCTGGCGGAGGCGCGCCGCATCCTGGAGCAGGGCGGCGCGGTGGGCAAGCGCCTGGACTTCCTGATGCAGGAGCTCAACCGCGAATCGAACACGCTCGCCTCGAAGTCGGTGGACATCGACGTATCGCAGGCGTCGGTGGAGCTGAAAGTGCTCATCGAGCAGATGCGCGAGCAGGTGCAGAATATCGAGTGAGGCTCGAGGCGCTCGCGCCCTGACTCACGCGCCTTCAGCGGACCTCAAACCAGCCGATAATCTGTTGCGACGAGCATGCAGCAGCGCATAGGTGGGTTTCACGCTTTACGCTTTACGCCTAACGCCTCACCCCACACCGATGACCACGGGCAACCTCTTCATCGTCTGCGCCCCGTCCGGCGCCGGCAAGACCAGCCTGGTGAACGCGCTGCTCGAGCGCGAGCCCGACATCGAGCTGTCGGTGTCCTACACCACGCGCGAGCCGCGGGACGGGGAGACCGACGGGGTGGAGTACCATTTCGTGACGCGCGACACTTTCCTGGAGATGACCGGCCGCGGCGAGTTCCTGGAGAGCGCCGAGGTACACGGCAACCTGTACGGGACCTCGCAAGCCTGGATCAACGGGCGCATGCGGGAAGGGCGCGACATCGTGCTGGAGATCGACTGGCAGGGAGCGCAGCAGGTGCGCCGCCTGGTCTCCTCGGCGATCGGGGTGTTCGTCCTGCCGCCGTCGCTGGAGGCGCTGCGACGCCGGCTCACCGCCCGCGGCCAGGATTCCTCGGAGGTGATCGAGCGCCGCCTGGCCAATGCCCGGGAGGAGATCGCCCATGTGGAGGAGTTCGACTATGTTATTATCAATCAGAATTTTGACGTGGCGGTGGTGGATCTGGTCAGCATCGTGCGCGCGACGCGCCTGAAGGTGACCGCCCAGCTCACACGCTACCGCGATCTGATCAATGCAATGAAGTGAGGTTGCCATGGCCCGCATTACCGTGGACGACTGCCTGAGGCTCATCCCCAACCGGTTCGTGCTCACGCTCGCCGCGACCTACCGCGCGCGCCAGCTTACCCAGGGCGCCTCGCCCATGATCGAGGGCGCGAAGGACAAGCCAACCGTGACCGCCCTGCGCGAGATCGCCGCCGGCAAAGTCGGGACCGAGATCCTCAACAAGGGCCAGGCCTAGCACAGCCTGCCCCGCGTCCGCCCACGTTCCCTCATCCAGCATCGAGCCGTCGAACCGCCGCAGACAACGCTGCCTTGAGGGCTTCGCGGACCGAGTGTGACCCGACGATGTCCGAGGCCGAGCTTCTCATCCGTGATGCCTCCAGCTACCTGAGGCCGGAGGACGTGCGCCAGCTGCAATCGGCCTACCGGTTCTCGGAGGCCGCCCACGACGGGCAGTTCCGCCGCTCCGGCGAGCCCTACATCTCCCACCCGGTGGCGGTGGCCACCATCCTGGTCGAGTGGCACCTGGATTCCCAGGCGCTCGCCGCCGCGCTGCTGCACGACGTGATGGAGGACACCACCGTCACCAAGGGCGAGATCAGCGACAAGTTCGGGCGCATGGTGGCCGAGCTGGTGGACGGCGTCTCGAAGCTGGACAAGATCGAGTTCGAAAGCCAGGAGCAGGCGCAGGCGGAAAACTTCCGCAAGATGTTCCTGGCCATGGCGCGCGACGTGCGCGTGATCCTGATCAAGCTCGCCGACCGCCTGCACAACATGCGCACCCTGGACGTGATGCAGCCCGCGAAGCGCGCACGCATCGCCCGCGAGACGATGGAGATCTACGCGCCGATCGCCAACCGCCTGGGGTTGAACCGCGTGTACCAGGAGCTCCAGGACCTCGCCTTCGAGAACCTCTACCCCAACCGCTACCGCGTGCTGAAGAAGGCGCTCGAGTCCCAGCGCGGCAACCGCAAGGAAGTGCTCGAGAAGATCCTGGAGGCAATCAGGAGCCACCTGGAAGAGGCGGGCATCGAGGCGCAGGTGAGCGGCCGCGAGAAGAACCTGTACAGCATCTACCGCAAGATGCAGGACAAGAACCTGTCCTTCTCCAAGGTGCTGGACATCTACGCGTTCCGCGTCATCGTGCGCGACATGGCGGCCTGCTACCTGGCGCTGGGCGCGCTGCACGGGCTGTACAAGCCTATCCCCGGCAAGTTCAAGGACTACATCGCCATTCCCAAGGCCAACGGCTACCAGTCGCTGCACACCACGCTGTTCGGTCCTTTCGGCAGCCCGATCGAGCTGCAGGTGCGCACTCAGGAGATGCACAAGATCGCGGAGGCGGGCGTGGCCTCGCACTGGCTGTACAAGAGCACGGACGCTTCGCTCAACGAGCTGCAGCGCAAGACCCACCAGTGGCTGCAGAACCTGCTGGAGATGCAGTCCGAGACCGGCGACTCGGTGGAGTTCCTCGAGCATCTGAAGGTGGACCTGTTTCCCGACGAGACCTACGTGTTCACGCCCAAGGGCAAGATCATGGCCCTGCCCCACGGCGCCACCTGCGTGGACTTCGCCTACGCGGTGCACACCGACATCGGCAACCGCTGCGTGGCCGTCAAGGTCAACCACGAGCTGATGCCGCTGCGCACGGAGCTGAAGAACGGCGACCGGGTGGAGATCATCACGGCCAGCCATGCCAAGCCGAATCCGTCCTGGCTGAACTTCGTGGTCACCGCCAAGGCGCGCCACCACATCCGCCACTTCCTGAAGACCATGCAGTACGAGGAGTCGGCGCAGCTCGGCGAGCGGCTGCTGGCCCAGGCGCTCGTCGCGCTCGGCGGCAGCCTGAAGGAGCTGCGCGAGGCGGACTGGGAGCGGCTGCTCAAGGAAAGCACGGCGAAGTCCAGGCAGGAGGTGCTGGCCGACATCGGACTGGGCCGCGTGCTGGCCATCGTGATCGCGCGCAAGCTGCTGCCGAGCGCGCCGGGGCACACCGCCGCGACGGCGGCGGCCCCGGGGCCGGTGGTGATCCGCGGCTCGGAGGGCATGGCGCTGCAGTTCGCCAAGTGCTGCCACCCGATCCCTGGCGACCCGATCATCGGCTTCATCAAGAAAGGCCGCGGCATGATCGTGCATACCCACGACTGCCCGGTGATCGCCAAGATGAAGCGCGAGCCGGAGAAGTGGCTCGACGTGGAATGGGCGCCGGAAACGCGCAAGCTGTTCTCGGTCAACATCAAGCTGCTGGTGTCGAACCAGCAGGGGGTGCTGGCCAAGGTCGCGTCCGAGATTTCCGCGAACAACTCCAACATCGAGAACGTCAGCGTCGAGCCCGGCGACAGCGCCGCCTACAGCAACATCCACTTCACCCTGCAGGTCACCAACCGCATGCATCTCGCGCAGATCATGCGCGGGTTGCGGCGGCTGCCTGAAGTAATAAGAATCAACCGACTGAAAGGATAGCCCGGCGCCAAGCAGCGCGGCTCGATGCCTCGAGCGGCCGCCTGCGCGCAGCGTGCCTCGCGCCGCATGGAATTCCTCTCCCCCGAGTTCTTCTCCGCACTGCTCGCCATCATCATCATCGACCTGGTGCTGGCGGGCGACAACGCCATCGTGATCGCGCTGGCCGCGCGCAAGCTGCCACCGCAGCTGCAGATGAAAGCGGTGGTGTGGGGCACAGCCGGCGCCATCGGCGTGCGCGTCGCGATGACCCTGATCGTCGTGGCGCTGCTCGAGGTTCCCGGGCTCATGCTCGCCGGGGGCTTGCTGCTGGTGTGGATCGCCTACAAGCTGCTCGCCTCCGGAGAGGAGGAAGCAGACAGTCACGCGAGCGGACGCCAGGTCACCACCTTCTGGTCGGCGCTGCGCACCATCGTCATCGCCGATGCGGTGATGGGACTGGACAACGTGCTCGGGGTGGCCGGCGCCGCGCAGGGCAGTTTCCTGCTGGTGGTGCTGGGGCTGCTGATCAGCATCCCGATCATGGTGTGGGGCAGCACGCTGATTTTGCGCATGGTCGACCGCTACCCGGTCGTCGTGTACATCGGCGCCGCAGTGCTCGCCTGGACAGCCGCGAAGATGATCCTGCATGAGCCGCTGGTGCAAACGCGCATCGAGGCCCTGCCCTGGCTTTCATGGCTGCTCTACGCGGTGGTGATCGGCGGCGTCCTGATAGCGGGCTGGAAGCGCAACCGCGGCGCCCCGCGGGAAGGCATCATGCTGCCCGAAGAAGGCGCGGCGCCGGCCGCGACGCAGGAACCGCCGGGTCCGCCGCACCGGGATTGACTTGCCTCACACCGGGATTGACCTGCATCAAGCCCGGACCTTGCTTGGATGGGGATGATGCAGCGTGCCATACTGCGCCTGAGCGGCGCACCTGAACTCGGAGCCGGAGCGATGAAACAAGTCCTATTTCCCCTGCTGCTCGCGGCGTGCCTGGCCAGCCCAGCGGCTTACGCCGGCGAGGATGACGCCGAGGACGCGGCGCAGGCTGGGCAGAGCAAGGCCACGAGCATCGTGCGCCAGGAGAGCCTGGAGCTGCCGGGGCTGACGGCGTGCCACCAATGCGAGTGGCGCCCGAAGCCGAACCAGATGGCGGCCGGCGAACAGTGCGGCATGACCCCGGACGGCGCCCCGAAGGTCGGATTGTTCGAGTGCGGTTTCTCCCCGGATTGCGAGCGGGTGTGCAACTTCGTGGAGTGCCTCAGGTAAGACCCCGCTGCCGGTTCCAACCAGGCAGCCGAGAACGCCAATCAATCCCCGCCTGGGGGAGCGCGAGCGACGCGTTTTCCTCCTGGTCTCGCCGGGCACAGTCGCCCGCTGACAACGGATTTGCTCGCCGCAGCCTGCCCCCGCACCTCGGCATTCCGCGCTAACCCGCTGACCGCATAGCTGCTTTCGGTATCTGGTACGGGCGTTGCACCCGCCGCTCGCCTGCAACTGGACGGCGGCGACGGCACAGCATGCGGCTACTATCGGGCAGGTCATCGAAAAGCCTAGGGCAACTGGTGGGCAGCGTCCTGGAGGACGCGGCCGCGCTCGCGGTAGTCGGCTTGGCCGTGCTGGGCATGGGCGGGGTCGCCTACAAGGCGCTCAGCCCCGATGGCTGGCTGAGCATGGCGCTGGCCGGTCTGTGGGACAAGAGCCCCGGGCTGCTGTGGCTGGCGGCGTTCTCCATCGCCGCCGTGACGCTGGCGGTGAAGCACCATTACGACCGTGATCCGCGCCTGAACTCGCGTGGCAACTTGCTCGCCTATGCGTTCGTAGCGCTGGGCCTTTTCTTCTTCTTCAAGCTGATAATCACGGGCTCCCTGTAGTCTGTCTCCTGTAGGAGACAGTAAAAACTCCGACTCGGTAAGGAGTTACAGCCCAAGGCGCGTGCACCCGTCTCACCCCGGCTACAAATCCTCCTGGCGCCAGGCAAACGCTCGCTGGATCATGCGCTTGTGCGCGCTTCGCTACGGGGAGGTGCGCGGGCGCGGCGCAAGTCGGCTCGATCTACCCCCCTTAAACACCCACCGATGCGAGCACGGCGTAATCGGCCTGCGCGCCGCGGCGCACCGGGTTGCTGAGCGAACCCATGCCCTCGATGCGGCATTCGGCCACGTCGCCATGCTGGATGACCACCGCGCCGGGCGTGCCGGTGCTGATGATGTCGCCCGGGTACAGCGTCATCACGTGCGAGTGAAAGGACACCAGGTAGTAGGGCGGGAAGGCCATGCTGGCCACCACGTTCTCCCGGTGCAACTCGCCGTTGCGGTACGTGCCCACGCGCAGGCGCAGCACGTCGAGCACTTCGTCGGGCGTGATGAGCTGCGGCCCGAATGAGAAGAAGGTGTCGAAGTTCTTCGAGCGCGTGAGGAAGCGCGGGTTGCGCTGCAGGATGTCCTCGGCCGTCATGTCGATGATCAGGCAGTAGCCGGCGATCACCGCAGGCGCATCGGCTTCGGACACGAAGCGGCACTCGCGCCCGATGATCACGCCCAGCTCGCCTTCGGCGGTGACGCGCTCGGACTCCTGCGGCAGTTGGATCGGGTCCCCCGGCCCGATGATGGTGTGGTCGCCCTTCATGAAGGACGCCGGCTCGGTAGGAAACGGCGCCGACAGATCGGCGGCATGGTCGCGGTAGTTCAGGCCGATGCCCCAGATCTTGCGCGGGTGCCGGTAGAGCGGGCCGTAGGCGATCTGCGATGCGGGCAACATCCACGGCGTGCGCTCGGCGTCGCGCAGCAGTATGGGGCTCAGGCCCTGCTGGATCAGCGTGAACACGTCGGTCGGCCAGCTGCGGCCGAGGTGGGCGTTGATGCTCTTGACGGGAACGACGTCCTCGCCGCTGCAGACAGCGGCGGTTTCCTCTCCCTCGAGCCGGATGGTGCAAAGACGCATGTGTTCTCCTCGCCACCGGCGTCGACCGTCCGCGGTGGACCACCTGGGGACGGGATGCCGTTCCCGGCGGACGTTGCGCCTATTTTACCTCGCGCGCAGCGCTGGCCCGGGCGATCAGGAGAAGAAGAACACGCCGAACCACCCGGCGTCATCCGACCAGCGCCGTGCGGTCGGAAAGCCGGCCGCGCGCGCCATCTGCGCGAAGGTCTCCGGCGCGTACTTGTAGGAGTTCTCGGTGTGGATGGTCTCGCCGGCCTGAAACTCGAAGCGCTGGCCGGCGATGGTGACGGCGCTGCGGCGGGCGCTGACCAGATGCATCTCGATGCGGCCGTGCGCCTCGTTGTAGAACGCGCGGTGGGCGAAAGCGCCGAGGTCGAAGTCGGCGCCCATCTCGCGATTGATGCGCGCCAGCACGTTGCGGTTGAACTGCGCGGTGTAGCCCTCGGGGTCGTTGTAGGCATGGTCCAGGATCGGCTTGGGCTTGTGCAGGTCCACGCCGATCAGCACCCCGCCGTCCTCGCCCGCGAGCGCCCGCGCCCGGCGCAGGAAGTCCAGCGCCTCGCCGGGCTCGAAGTTGCCGATGGTCGAGCCCGGGAAGAACACCACCCGGCGGCCCGCCGGCAGGGCCACCATGCCGTTCAGCTCGCGCGCATGGAAGTCCGCGCTCACCGCGACCACCTGCAGCCAGCGGTGTTCGCGCGCCAGGCTGTCCGCTTCCTGCAGCAGCTGATCGAGCGAGATATCGATGGGCACATACGCGCGCGGGCGCAGCACCGGCAGCAGAATGCGGATCTTGCGCATGTCGCCAGCGCCCGGCTCCACCACCACCGTGCCGGCGCGCACGTGCCGCGCGATGTCCTCGGCGTGGCGCGTCAGGATGGCGCGCTCGGTCCGGGTCGGGTAATAGGCCTGCGTGTCGCAGATGCGGTTGAACAGCTCGGCGCCGTGCGCATCGTAGAACAGCTTGGGGGACAGCCGCTTCTGCCCCTCAGCGAGACCCGCCAGCACCTCCGCCAGCAGCGAGGAGGCGCGCGGC
>Ga0299906_10001176_pt1 | contig 22618 bp, 15 predicted proteins | sample RVTome_14_FD_200259 | JGI IMG/M metagenome (GOLD analysis project Ga0299906, IMG submission 200259) | Soil microbial communities from uranium-contaminated site in the Upper Colorado River Basin, Wyoming, United States - RVT145D125 (version 2) ...
TCAAGCCCGAGACCAAGGACAAGAAGGCGGTGTCCACCAAGGGCCTGGCGGTCGACCGCGTGCCGGCCGACGAGTGGCGCCAGTTCTTCGACGAGACCTGGCGGCGCTACCGCGACTTCTTCTACGTCACGAACATGCACGGCTACGACTGGAAGGCGATCGGCGAGCGCTACCGCGCGCTCCTGCCCTACGTCGCCCACCGCGCCGACCTCAACTACGTGCTCGGCGAGATGGTGGCCGAGCTCAATGTCGGGCACACCTACATCCAGGGCGGCGACTACGAGATCCCGGCCCGCCCGAAGGTCGCGCTGCCCGGCGCGCGCTTCGCGCTCGACGCCGCCTCGGGCCGCTTCCGCATCGCGCGCATCCTGCAGGGCCACAACCAGGAGAACCTCTACCGCGCACCGCTCACCGAGGTGGGTGTCGACGCCCGGGTCGGCGACTACGTGCTCGAGATCGACGGCTTGGAGCTCGGCGGGAACGACGACCCCTATCGCCTGCTGCGCCACAAGACCGACCCCGTCACGCTCACGCTCAACTCGCGGCCCGTGCTCGAGGGCTCGCGCAAGACGAGCTACCGGCCGATCAGCAGCGAGGAGCCGCTGCTCTACCTCGAGTGGACGAACGCCACGCGCGAGACGGTCGCCAGGCTGACGAACGGCCGCGCCGGTTATCTGCACATCCCCGACATGGGAGCGCCGGGGATCTACGAGTTCATCAAGTGGTTCTACCCGCAGCTCCGGAAGGAAGGGCTCGTGGTCGACGTCCGCTCGAACGGCGGCGGCAACGTCTCGCAGTGGATCATCGAGCGTCTCGACACGAAGCTGCTCGGCACGCGCTTCGGGAGCCGCGGCCCGCATCCGGGCACCTACCCCGGCACGGTCTTCCACGGCCACAAGGTGGCGCTGCTCAACGAGACCTCGGCCTCGGACGGCGACATCTTCCCGCACATGTTCCGGAAGGCCGGGCTCGGGCCGCTCGTCGGCAAGCGCAGCTGGGGCGGTGTCGTCGGCATCAGCGGCCTCGGGCCGATGATCGACGGCGGACAGATCACCGTGCCGCTCAGTGGCACGAACGACGTGGACGGCCGCTGGGTGATCGAGGGGCACGGTGTCGACCCCGACATCGTCGTGGAGAACGACCCCAAGTCGGTGATCGCCGGGAAAGACCCCCAGCTCGAGCGCGGGGTCACGGAGCTCATCAAGAAGATGGACGCCGAGCCGATGCGGCTTCCGAAGAAGCCGGCCGACCCGGTCAAGACGAAGTAGGCGGAAAGGCAGAAGGCGCGTGAGCGGGAGGGCCGGCATCGCCGTGATGCGGGGCGTCCCGCCCACGCTCGCCCGCTGCGAGCTCAGCTTTCGCGAGCGGGAAGAGGTCGACCTCGAGCGGGCGCTCGCTCAGCACGCGGCGTACGCGGCGCTCTTGCGCTCGCTCGGGCTCGAGGTCGTCGAGCTTCCGGCCGATCCCGCGTTTCCAGATTGCTGCTTCGTGGAGGACGTGGCGGTCGTGCTCGACGAGGTGGCGCTGCTGACGCGGCCGGGTGCTTCGTCACGCCGCGGCGAGGTCCGAGCCGTCGAGGCGGCCCTCGCCCGCTACCGACCGATCGAGACCACACCGCCGCCGGCGACGCTCGAGGGCGGTGACGTGCTGCGCGTCGGCCACACCCTCTTCGTCGGGCACTCGGCCCGCACCAACGAGGCGGGCATCGCCCGGCTCGCCGCGGTGGCCGAGCCGCTCGGTTACCGCGTCGTGCGCGTGGTGGTAACCGGCTGCCTGCACCTCAAGAGCGCAGTCACGGCGCTCGACGACGAGCGCCTGCTGGTCAACCGCGCCTGGCTCGACCCGGCCCCTTTCCTCGGCCTGGAGCTCGTCGACGTCGCGGCCGAGGAGCCCGGCGCGGCCAACGTGCTCCGCGTCGGGGGCCACGTGATCGCCCACTCCGGCTTCCCGCGGACGCTCGAACGCGTCGCGTCGCTCGGCTACGCGGTGCGCCCGCTCGACGTCTCCGAGTTCCTGAAGGCGGAAGCCGCCCTCACCTGCAAGAGCCTGCTGATGTCAGCGGGGGCACGGGGGGCGCTCAGCCCCCCGAAGGCTCAGTCCAGAGCGTCCTGAGAGTCCAGGTTCATGCCCTTCTGTTTCATTGGCCCGTGACTCGTCAAGCGAGGCGGGCGCCGCGTTCAGAAATGCAGGCTCGCCCGCGCGTACAGGAATCGTCCGTTGATCCCGAAGGCATTCGTCGTGGCGGTGAGCCGGAGCGCGTCGATCGATACCGTGCGCCCGCCAGAGGCTGGCCGTCGTCGCGCGTGGTGACGACACCGGTCAGCACCATGTCCGCCGCCGCCGCGGACAACGGAAGCGCCGTCACGAACAAGGCCAGTCGCAGGGACTTCCTTCTCCCGCAAGAGCCTGCTGATCGCCGCTTGAGCTGCTAGTCAGACGGTCCAGTCCTGACAGCGCAGGCCACGGATCCGCTTGAACTCCTTGGTGTTGTTCGTGATCAGCATGGAGCGAAGCGCCACCGCCTGAGACACGATCATCAGGTCGAGGGGGCCGATGGGCGTGCCCGCCGCCTCGAGCTCGGCACGGATCCGCCCGTAGACGCGCGCGACCTCCGACGTCAGCGGCAGCACGGTGATACCCGCGAGGAACTCCTCCACGAGCGGCGCAATCCGGAGCCGGGGGTTGCGGGCCAGCCCGTAGCGCAGCTCCATCTCGGTCACGACGCTCAACCCGACCCGCGCCGCGGACGTTCGTCGCAGCCGCCGCTCCAACTTCGGCGACGACCGCCGGATGTAGAAGCTGACCGTGTTGGTGTCGAGCAGGAAGGCGACGGCCATCAACGCCCGCGCGGCCGGCCGAGCACGTCGCCGCGCTCGTGGCCTCGGCCCCGATCGCCGAGATCGAAGTCCGGCGCCGACCCGGCCAGCTCCCAGAAGGCCCGTGGCCACCCGTTCTCGTCCGTCTCCAGCTCGATCGGCTCGAGCACGAGGCTGGATCCGTCCCGCCGGAGCTTCACCTCGGCGGTCGAGACGCGGAAGGCCCGCGGGATGCGAATCGCCTGGCTGCGACCCGTCCAGAAGACCTTGCCCCGCCCCTCCAAGGCGGCATCGCCAGGGGCGGCTTTCCGCGCGGCGCCGGATCGGCGTGGACGTGCCATATACCACGAGTATATATCACGTCACAGCGCGTGCCCGTGACCCTGCTCTGCCGAACAGGCGTCTAAGGGACCGGGGTGCCGGCGTCGATCTTGCCGATCCCGCTCTCGTAGATGAGCTTGTTGAGCGCGGGGACGTCCGTCTGCTGCAGTGCCTTGATCGCGGCGGCCACCTCGTCCACCGAGCTCGACGTGCGCTCGATCACCATCCGCTGTTGCGCCGTCGGAGCGCCTGTGAACGCGGCGAGGCCGAAGCCCAGGAAGCGCGCGCGCGGCAGCAGCGGCTCGGGGTCCGCGGCGAGCGGCGCGCCCGCGAATCCCATCGGATTGTCGGAGCTGAGCTTGCGTGCCAGCGGCGTGGCCTTGTCGAGCAGTTCCCTGACCCCTTTCGTGACAGCCTCGGGCGTCTCCTTCTTCTTGTCGAGGACGGCCTTCAGGTCCTCGAGCTGCTTCTTGATCGACTTGACCGCCTTGTCGGCCGCGTCGGCCTTCGCCCAGATCTTCCCGGCCGCTAGCTGCGTCACGTACCACTCTCGCCGCACCGAGTCGCTCACCGCGATCCGCGGGTCGTCCTCGACGATGACCGTCTGCGTCGCTTCCTTGCCGGCTGCGGCGACCTTCACCGTGTAGCTGCCCGGCAGGACGAACGGCCCGCGCGGCGGTCCTCCGAAGCCACGCGGGGCCCCCTCCTCGGGCTTCACAGGCGCCTCGTGGCGCAGGTCCCAGCTGGCGCGGTTCATCCCGATCGCCGGCTTCGGGCCTTTGATCTCGCGCACGAGGGCTCCGGACGCGTCCGTCACCGTGATCTTGACCTCGTCCTTCTCGCCCGGCTTCGCGCCGAGCCAGTACGTCAGGAGCGCCCCCTCGGGCGGATTGGGCGCGAGGAACAGCTTGTGACCGGTGTTCGCCTTGTGGTCGTAGAGCCGCCACTCGGTCGCAGTGGGAATCGGGAAGAGCTGCAGCTCCTGGCCCCGGGCCTGTGGGAGCGCGACGAGCGGCGCCGCGTCGTCGAGGATCCACACGCCGCGGCCGTGCGTGCCGAGCACCAGGTCGCCCTCGCGCGGGTGGATCAGCAGGTCGTCGACGGGCACGGTGGGCAGGTTCTTGCCGCGCAGTGCCGTCCACGCGCCGCCGCGGTCCCAGCTCACCCAGAGCCCGCGCTCGGTACCGGCGAACAGGACGTGGGCGTTCTTCGGGTGCTCGCGCACGACGCTCAGGGTGCCCCCCGCCGGGATGTTGGAGGAGACGCTCTTCCACGTCTGCCCGTAGTCCGTGGTGAAGAAGAGATAGGCGCCGAAGTCGTTCGAGCGGTGGCCGTCGAACGTGACGTAGGCGGCCCCCTCGCCAGTGCGGCTCGCTTCGACGCGGCTCACGTAGCTGCCCTTCGGCACGCCGGGGACCCTCGCGGCGACGTTCGTCCACGTGGCCCCGCCGTCGCGCGAGACCTGGAGGTTGCCGTCGTCGGTGCCGGCCCACAGCACCCCGGCGCGCAGCGGCGACTCGGCGATGGTCGTGATCGTCCCGAAATGGACGACGCCGTCGTTGCGCGACAAGAGCTCATTCGCGGGCTTGCCGAAGATCGGCGTCGCGTCGCGCTTCACGTTGTCGCTCGTCGTGAGGTCGGGCGAGGCGAGCGTCCAGCTGTCGCCGCGGTCGCGCGAGCCGAACAGGCGGTTACCGCCGTAGTAGATCGTCTTCGTGTCGTGGGGCGAGACCAGGATCGGCGAGTTCCAGTTGAAGCGGTACTTCTCGCCCGCGGGCGGCTCGGGGCGGATGATGCGACGCTGCCCGCTCGAGCGGTGCAGGCGCTGGACGTTGCCGTCCTGGCTCTCGACGTAGACGACGTCGGGATCGGTCGGGTCCGGCACGGTGTAGAAGCCGTCGCCGCCGCCGACGCGAACCCATTCGTCGTTCGCGATCCCCTGCCGGTAGAGCGTGCGCGAGGGCGCCGACCAGCTGCCGTTGTCCTGGAGTCCGCCGTAGACGTGGTAGGGGCGCTGGTTGTCCGCCGCCACCTCGTAGAGCTGCGCGAGCGGGACCGTGTTGACGAAGTCCCAGCTGCGGCCGCGGTCGTAGCTCAGGTGGATGCCGCCGTCGCTGCCCACGAGCATGCGATCGGAGTCGCTCGGGTCGATCCACATCGCGTGGTAGTCGCCGTGGATCTTGTCGACCACGTCGGTCTTGAACGTCTTGCCCCCGTCCTCCGAGGTGTACATCGGCGCGCCCATCACCCAGACGCGCTGGTCGTTGTTCGGATCGATGCGGAGCTTGCTGTAGTAGGAGGGGCGCGGGTTGGTCGACGACATCTTGACGAAGCTCTCTCCGCGGTCTTCGGAGCGGTAGATGCCGCCCTCCTTCGCGTGCTCCACCAGCGCGTAGACGATCTTCGGCTCGCGCAGGTAGACGGCGAGCCCGATGCGTCCGATCTCGCCCTCGGGCAGACCCTTCGTGAGCTTGGTCCAGCTCGCCCCGCCGTCGGTCGTCTTCCACAGGCCGCTGCCCGGCCCGCCTCCGCTGAACCCGAACGGCGCGCGCCTGCGCTGGTAGGAGGCCGCGTACAGCGTGTCCGGGCTCTCCGGGTCCATCGCCACGTCCACGAAGCCGGTGTCCTCGTCCACGAACTTCGTGTTGCTCCAGGTCCGGCCGCCGTCCGTCGTCTTGTACAGGCCGCGTTCCTCGTTCGGGCCCCACAGGCGCCCGAGCGCCGCGACGTAGACCAGCTCCGGGCGGCCCGGGTGCACCAGCACCCGGCCGATGTGGTGCGTCTCGGTCAGGCCCACGTGCTGCCAGCTCTTGCCGCCGTCGAGCGTCTTGTAGACGCCGTTGCCCCAGGAGGAGGACTGGCGGTTGTTCGGCTCGCCGGTCCCCGCGTACAGGATCTGCGGATCGGAAGGAGCGATAGCGAGGTCGCCGATCGAGGACACCAGCTGGTCGTCGAAGATCGGCTCGAACGTGGTCCCGTTGTTCGTCGTCTTCAGGATCCCGCCCGAGGCGGTGCCGACGTAGAACGTCTGGGGATCCTGCTCGACCACCGCGAAGTCGTCGATGCGTCCGCCCATGATCGCGGGTCCGATGCTGCGGAACTCGAGACCCTGCAAGTGTTCGGGCGTCAGGGCCGCGGGTGCGGGGGCTGCCGCGTGCCGGGCCGCCCCGGAGGGCTTGGACTGGGGCACGCCCGGAGAGCAGAGACACACGAGTGCGAGAACCGAAAGGGCGAGCGAACGGCGGATGGAGAAGGACATGGGAGCTCCTCGATGGTGGCGCGCCCTGGCGCGCGGCGGGATCTTACCTCCGCTTCGGATATGCTTGGGGCTTCCCGAACCGAAGCAACGGCATTCCCGAAGGAGATCCGCCGCAATGGCCAGAGTCACGCACAAGGGCAACCCGATCGACGTCGCCGGCACGTTTCCCGCGCCGGGCCAGACCGCACCGGCGTTCACGCTCGTCGGCAAGGACCTGGGCGACGTCTCGCTCAAGGACTTCGCGGGCAAGCGCAAGGTGCTCGACATCGTGGTGAGCCTCGACACCGGCATCTGCGCGGCGTCGGCGCGCAAGTTCAACGAGACCGCGGGCACGATGCCCAACACGGTGGTACTCGTGATCTCGGGTGACCTCCCGTTCGCCGCGGGTCGCTTCTGCGCCGCCGAGGGCCTCGCGAACGTCGTCACGCTCTCGACCTTCCGCGGCAAGCCGTTCCTGCGCGACTACGGCGTCGACATCACGAGCGGCAAGCTCGTCGGCCTGGCGGCGCGCGCGGTCGTGGTGCTGGACGCGAATGACAAGGTGATCCACTCCGAGCTCGTCCCCGAGATCGCCCAGGACCCGAACTACGACGCGGCGCTCGCCGCGCTGAAGTAGAGCGCCCGGGGCCCCGGCGCTTGAGCCCCAGCGAGGCACCCGCGGCGGCTCCGAAGAGCCGCACGGCCGCCTACGCCCTGGCGGGGCTCGACGTCCTGATCGCCGTCTACGCGCTCGTCGGGCTCGTCTATCTGATCGCGGGCGGCATCGACCTCGGCTTCGTGAGCGTGCGCCGCTTCTCGAAGCCGTTCCTCGTCCTGCTGGCGCTCGCGGCGCTGCGCGCGGCGCTCCCGTGGCCGTCGTGGCTCACGCGGCGCATCCGCGATGGCGCCGCTCGGGTGCGAGCGGCGCGCGCCAGGCTGGAAACGCTGAGCGCCTGGGCGCCGGCCGCGCTCGACGCGCTCACGGCCGTCGTGAGCGTGCACCTGCTGACCAAGGGCACCGCCTTCCTGGCCAACCTGCTGTTCGGCTCCGCCCGCAGGCACCCCTTCCCCATGCCCTTCGAGTCGCTCGCCTTCGCGGAGACGTTCGCGGCGTGGGACTCCGGCTGGTACTTCGACATCGCGCAGCGTGGCTACTACTGGAGCGACAGCGGCCAGAGCAGCCTCGCGTTCTTTCCGCTCTACCCGCTGCTGATGCGCGGGCTGGCATGGCCGTTCGGCGGCGGCGACCGGGCGCTCTGGATCTCGGGCATCGTCCTCGCCTACCTGTGCCTCCTGCTCGGCCTCACGGTCCTGCACCGCCTGACCGCAGAGCGCTTCGGCGGCCACGAGGTCGCGCGCCGGACCGTGCTGTACGTGGCCGTGTTTCCGTTCGCCTACTTCTTCACGCAGGTCTACACCGAGTCGCTGTTCCTGCTCACGAGCGTCTCGGCCGTGGCCGCCGCGTTCGGGGCGCGTTGGGGATGGGCCGGCGTCTTCGGGGCCCTGACGGCCCTGACGCGCCCGAACGGGATCCTGATCGCGGTGCCGCTCGGGCTCATCGCCCTTGCCGGGCGCCCGCGGGTGGGAGAGCTCGCTCGCCGCACAGCGTCGCTCTCGCTCGTGCCCCTGGGCTTCACGGCGTTCTGCGCCTTTGCCTACCGCCTCTCGGGCGATCCGCTCGGCTGGCTGCGGGCGCAGGCGCAGTGGGGCTACAGCGTCGGCAACCGGCCGTGGGTGGAGCTGATGCGGCTCATCGACGGGATCGACCGCAGCGGGCTCTACGGCTACTTCTTCTCGGATCCGCTCGCCGCCTACTACTTCCTGCACGGTGTCATAGCACTCGTCTTCGTCGCCCTGGCCCCGAGCGTCTTCAGGCATCTCGGGCTCGCGCTCGGGTCCTACGTCGCCGTGAGTCTCTACGTGCCGCTCAGCGGCAACGCCCTCGAGGGGATCGGCCGCTACGCGGCGACGCTCTTCCCCGTGTTCATGCTGCTCGGCAGCGTCGTGCGCTCGCGGCGCCTGCACGAGGCGCTGCTCGTGAGCGGCGCGCTCGTGCTCTCGCTGTTGAGCGCCCTCTTCGCCACCTGGCACCCCGTGTACTGAGTCCCGCACGCCTGCCGAGCGGGAGCTGCTCCGCTCCGGACGACGCTTGCGGCGCCGTCGAGCGCATCCACGCTCGCTGAGGGCGGAAGCCTACCCGGCTCAGCCCTCGCGCGCCGCTGCGTCCGCGAGCGCCGCTTCCACCGCCTGCCGCACGTCCTCGCGCGGCGGGGGACGCCGGCTCAGCCCCCGGAGCGACTGCAGCATCCGCTTTGCGAGCGAGCGGCTCTCGGCTCGGAGCTCGGAGGCGGTCGCCCGCTCCCCGCGCTCGAACCAGGCGGCGGCGGCGCGGCCGATCACAACCGTCGTCGAGGCGGCGATGGCCGAGGCGAGGACCCACCCCGGCGGCCCGCCCAGCTTCGAGAGCTGCTGAAAGGCCGTGCGGCCCGCGAAGCCGAGGCCGAAGGTGACCACGAGCTCCCGGGCCCGCGCCAGCGTGATGCGCTGGCCGTAGATCCTCGCGATCCCGAGCACGAGCGAGGCCTGCACGGCCAGGAGCGGGACGATGTCGAGGATCGGCAGGGGGGCGAGCGCGATGGCGGCCGCGGTCGCCCCGGCCTTCTTCGTGGCCGACCAGGCCAGCTGCGCCCGATACTCCGGAAGGGCGGCACCGAGGGCGGCCACGATCTCCGGCTCGGCCTTCGCCACCGCCAGCAGCACGCGGTCCACGTACGTGCCGTCCTTCGCGACGCAGGGCACCACCTCGTCGGCCGCCAACCCGAGGTTGCGGGCCGCCGCCCCCACGACGCGCTCGCGCGCCCCGGCCCCTACGAGGTCGATCTTGTTGAGGACGACGATGTGGGGATGCTCGAGGGCCTGGAGCTCGCGGAACAGCTCGAGCTCCGTCCGCTTGACCCCGTGGACCGCGTCGAAGACCACGACGAGGAAATCGGCCTCGCGCGCGGCGGCGAGAGCCCGCTCCTTCTCGGCCTCGCCCACGGCGCCGACCGCGTCGGCGCCGGGGGTGTCCACGACCGCAAAGAGCCCCGCGTCGGCGGCCTGGCTCGTCCGCGTCGTGCCGGGGACCGCGCCCACCTCGGCCCGATCCTCGGCGTTGCGAACGAGCTGGTTGTACAGGGTAGACTTGCCGACGTTGGCGGGCCCCACGATGGCCACCCGCCGCTTGTCTCCGGTCACCAGCCGCGCGTGGGACAGCGCCAGGCGCACGAGCTCGCGCCAGCGGCCGAGATCCGTCGGCAGGTCGCGCAGAGCGCCGGTGAGCCGGCGTCGCGCGACGTCCGGCATCCCGTCCCAGGCGCGGCGCAGGCGCTCCCGCACGCCGGGGGGGAACTCCTGGAAAAGCTGGTCGATCTCGCTCATCGGGTCACCGGGTGCGCTCGAAGGCGCGGTCGCCGGAACGACCGCTGCCCGGCTCTATGTTGGCACAGACGGAGGCCGCGCCGGAGGAGCAAGACGGTTGATGTGATGTGAGCTCGCCCGCACTAGAATCCCTTCGGCCGCCGACTTATCGGCTGCCGATCAAGACACTCGGAGGAGGGCTATGACTCTCGATACGCTTGTGGTCTGGATCGTCGTGGGGGGCATCGCCGGCGTTCTGGCCGACTGGCTGGTGCGCGGCGTTCGCCTTGGACTGGTCGAGTCGATCGTCGTGGGCATCCTGGGGGCGTTCTTCGGGGGCTGGCTGTTCGGAGTGTTGGGGATCCGCGTCGGCACCGGGCTCGTGAGCACCATCTTCGTCGCCGTCGTCGGCGCGGTCGTGCTCCTACTCCTCGTCGGCGCGATCCGGCGGCAGCGGCGATGACAGCCGCGGGACATCCCTCCGCGAGAAGCCGTTCGTAAGAAAGGCCGCTGCGCCCGGCCGGGCAGCGGCAACGCGCTCGAGGGAATCGGCCGCTACGCGGCGACGCTGTTCCCCGTGTTCATGCTGCTCGGCAGCGTCGAGCGCTCGCGGCGCCTGCACGAGGCGCTGCTCGTGAGCGGCGCGCTCGTGCTCTCGGTGTTGAGCCCCCTCTTCGCGACCTGGCGGCCCGTGTACTAACGCTGGCTCTGTCGCGGGTGGAGCTCGCCTCGTTCGCTCCACCCGCTCTGCATGCCGGCTCACGGATCAGGTCCAATGGTGAGCGGGCGGCCTGTCGCCTGGAAGCCGCGCAGGCCGTCCGCGAGCACGCGCGCGTCGATGCCCTTGGCCTGCAGCGTGAGCACCGCCCGGGTGCTCGTGGCCTCGTTGGGTCAGCCGCAGTAGAGGATCGGCAGTCGCCCGAGGCTCCGGATCTCGGCGGCGCGGGCTTCGATCTCGAGCGCGCCTATGTGCAGCGCCCCGGGAACGTGCCCGGCCTCGTAGTCCTCCCGCGTCCGCACGTCGACGATGACGGCCTCCCCGCGCTCGCTCCGCGAGAGCGCCTCGGCGGCCGGCATCGGCAGCGCGCCCGGACCCGACCCGGCGGGCCAGATGACGCAGCCCGCGGCTGCGAGCACGAGCGGGAGCAGGCCGACGCGCAGGATCATCGGGGGATCGTAGCACCCTGCCGGCAACGCGGTTGCGGCGTGCGGTATGCTCGACGCTCGGAGTCCCCATGCTCGACTTGCACAAGATCCGGGAGCAGTTCCCGATCACGCGCCAGCGCTTCCAGGTACTCGGCTCGTCCGAGCCCAGGCAGCTCATCTACATGGACCACGGCGCGAGCACCCATCCCCCGACGCCGGTGCTCGAGACCTACAAGGACTTCCTGGAGTGCTCCTACGCGAACGTCCACCGCGGCCGACACTACCTGTCCGAGATCGCGACGGACCGCTTCGAGCACGTGTCGGAAGACATCTACCGCTTCATCAAGGGCAGCCGCGACGGCAACTGCGTGATCCTGTGCGGCAACACGACGCAGGCCCTGGATCTCGCCTCCCACGTGATGGCGCGCCGCGAAGGCGTGACACTCGTCTCGCTGATGGAGCACCACTCGAACGACCTGCCGCACCGCTCGCGCGGCGCGGTGGTGCACTTCGGCGTGAAGCACGACGGGACGCTCGACTACGACGACCTCGAGACGAAGCTCAGCACGCAAAAGGTGAAGCTGGTGGCGGTCACCGGCGCCTCCAACGTCACGGGCTACCTGACCGACATGCACCGCATCGCGCGCATGGCTCACGCCCACGGGGCGAGGGTGCTGATCGACGGCGCGCAGGTGCTGGCCCACGCGCCTCTGGACATGCTGCCGAACGACGACCCCGGCCATCTCGATTTCTTCGCCGGCGCCGGCCACAAGGCGTACGCCCCGTTCGGCTCGTCGTTCCTGTTCGGCCCGATCGAGCTCTTCGATGCGGCGCCGCCCTACATCCCGGCCGGCGGCACGGTCGTCTACGTGACCGAGGACGAGGCGTACTACAAGAAATCGCCGGACCGGCACGAGGGCGGCACCCCCAACATCGCGGGAGCGGTGGCGCTCGCGGCGGCGCTGCGCTTCCTGGAGGACGCGGGGATGGACGCGGTGCGGGCCCACGAGACGACGCTCGTCGCGCAGGCGATGCGGGCGCTCGCCGGGATCGACGGGGTGCGCGTGCTCGGCGACCCCGAGCCGGGCCACCGCATCGGCGCGCTCTCGCTGACGATCGAGGGCATCCCGCACGAGCTCGCGGCCAGCATCCTGAACCGCGAGGCCGCGATCGCCGTCCGCAACGGCTGCTTCTGCGCCCACCCCTACCTGCACCGACTGCTCGGGCTCACCGACACGGGCGAGCTGCGGCGCCGGCTGATGGCGGGCGAGGAGGTCGAGCTGCCCGGCGCGGTGCGCCCGAGCTTCGGCATCTTCAACAACGAGGAAGAGGTCGACGAGCTCGTCCGCATGATCCGGGTGATCCGCGACCGGGCCTGGAAGGGCGACTACGTGGACATCCCGGGCGCCGCGGCCTGCAAGGAGCTGTAGCCGACACCCTCGTGCCAACGCACTTCGAGCCGCCGGCGCTTCGCGACTGCGAGCTGCCGGGCGTCCGCGTGGCGTGGACCGTGCTGGACGACACGCGCTTCCGCGAGGCCGAACTCGACGCCTGCCTCTCCTCGGACGAGCGTGAGCGCGCCCGTCGCTTCCGCTTCGAGCACGACCGCCGTCGCTTCGTGGCGGCGCACGCGCTGCTGCGCGGGCTGCTGGCGCGGGAGCTCGGCGTGGCTGCGGCCGGGGTCCCGATCGTGGCCGACCGCTTCGGCAAGCCGCGCCTCGCCGCCGCGACGGGCGCAGGCCTCGCCTTCAACATGTCCCACACCGGCGGACGCGCCCTCTATGCCCTGGCGCGCGACGTCGAGCTGGGTGTCGACGCGGAAGCCTTGAAGCCGCTCGCCCACATGCCGCGTCTCGCCCGCGACGTCTTCTCCCCGGACGAGCTCGCCGAGTGGGAGGCGCTGCCCGAAGCGCAACGGGTGCTCGGGTTCTTCGGCGGCTGGACGCGCAAGGAAGCCGTCGTGAAGGCGCTCGGGCGTGGGCTCGATTACCCGCTCGGGGGCTTCTCCGTCTCGCTCACGCCGGGGCGCGCGGCAGAGCTGCTGCGCCTGCCGGCCGATGCTGGGCCGCTCTCGGCCTGGTCGATGGAGGCGTTCTCACCCGAGCCCGGATACGTGGCGGCCGTCGCCGCCCGGCGTCGGCCGGATCGCTAGCGCCTGTCCCGGGCTCGCACCTCGGGGAGGGTCGCCAGCAGGGGAACCGGCAGGATGTTCTCCAGGTCCTCCGGCCCTTTCACGCTCCGGTCGCGGTGCTCCGCGACGAAGGCGGCGAGAAGGCCCGTGACCAGGCCGGCGAGCGCGCCCGTGAGAACGAACAGGACCGGGTCGGGCGACTCCGGCGCGCGTGGAATCGCCGCGTCGCGCAGCACCTCGAAGCGGGTGATCGGCCCGTGGCTGGCACGGCTGCGGGCCTCCGCCTCGGCCGCCTGCGACTCCTCGAGCAACGCCTGGTAGGCCTGCTGTGCCCGCTCGTGCTCGAGCACGGCCTGCTGCCGGGCGGGATCGCCCGCGGCGGGTGGCGGGGTCGGCCGAGGCTGCGCCCGGACGGCTGTCGCCGTCCGCGCATCGAGCTGCGCCTGACGCGCCACGAGCTCCTCGATCTCGACCTCGGTCGCGCGCAGCTCCTCCTGCGGCGAGGGCGGGCGGGACGCCGCGGGGGGCAGCGACGCTTCGAGGCGCATGATCTGGCGGCGCAGCTTCTCGACGTCCGGGTGCTCCTCGGTGTAGCGCTTGCGCAGCTCGGCGAGCTCGGCGCGCAGGCGCTCGAGCTCCTGCCGCGGCGTGGGCGGAGCGGTCGAGCGGGCCTCGGCAAGGGTCGCCAGGCGCAAGCGCTCGGCCCGCGAGCGTGCGGTGGCGAGCGACGCCGCGACGGCGCGCTTTTCGGCGAAGGCTTCCTCGTCCGGCGGCACGGCGTCGCTCTCGTCCGCCTTCGCCTGAGCTCGAGGCGCAGCGGGTGCCTGGCGTCCGAGGGCGTCGGCCTTCTGCTTCAACGCCCGCCGCGCCTCCGCGAGCCGCGTTTCGAGTCGGGTCGGCTGGTCGGCCGGCGCTTCGTGCCCCTCCCCGGCGGCGAGCTCGCGGGCCAGCAGGTTCGGCACGCGTGCAGCCGTGGCGGGATCGCGGTGCACGAACTCGATCACGAACGAGCTCGACGCCATCGAGCGTACGCGAAGGTCCGAGAGCAATCGTTCGACTTGTGGGTCGAGCGGCCCTTTCGCATGGCCCGCCGCCGCATACGGTGACGCCTCGCGCAGCACGCGCTCCAGCAGGACCCGGTCCGTGGCACGCTGCCGCACGGCCTGTGTGCGGCGGGACTCGAGATCGACCCCTCGCTGCCGCAACAGGGCCTCGTCGGCGGCGTCCCACTCGGCCCGCAGCAGCGTCGCGGCCCGATAGCGAGGCGGCAGCAGGTGGGCCACCGCGGCGGCGGCAAGCGTCAGGAAGACGACCGGCGCCAGCACGAGTCCAGGGCGCCGCAGGGGCGCCTCGAGGAAGTAGGTGCGTCTTCGCCTGGGCCGAGGGGCAACGGACATCGCAACCGCCAGCTTGCCATAACCCGCAAGCGCTTTGCGGCAGCCCTGGATACGCTTTCCGTTCGGCAACGGCACGCCTGCCGGGCCCATCTCGCGTGAAGGTGTGCCCGTCGTTGACATGTCCAGAGGCGCACGGTACCTTTGCCTGCTCCCGTTTCCAGGGCAGGCGGACCTCACTCTTTCCCTCCGCAGAGTGAGCGCGAGACGAGCATCGACGTCCACGCCACGGCGTGAGGAGTCGAGAAGCGGTTCACGGTGGGGGGATGGCGTTGAGCAGATCGGTGCGGCCCGCATGACGGACCACGACCCGGGCGCCACGATCCCCGAGCTCTTCGCACTGCAGGTCGCGAAGGGAGCCCAGCGGACGGCCGTCCGTGACGGCGAGCGGGCCCTGACCTACGGCGAGGTCGATCGACTCTCGAACCAGCTCGCCCACCGGCTGCAAAGGCTGGGCGTGCGCCCCGATGCCGTCGTGGCGGTGTGTCTCGAGCGCTCGCTCGACACCGTGATAGCACTCGTCGCGATCCTCAAGGCCGGCGGGGCCTACCTGGCGCTCGAGCCCGCGTACCCGAAGCAGCGAATCGCGTTCATGCTGCAGGACGCGGACGCGACGGCCGTGCTCACCCACGAGAGCCTCGCGCCCCTGCTGCCGGACAGCACCCCGCCGGTGCTCGTCCTCGATCGCCTGCGCGAAGCGCTCGCCTCGGAGAGCGCCGAGGTCGTCATGTGGCGCGCCACTGCGCGACACCTCGCGTACATCGCCTACACCTCGGGCTCCACCGGCGAGCCGAAGGGCGCGGAGATCGCCCACCGCGGCGTCAACCGCCTGGTCCACGGCGCGGACTACGTGGAGCTCGGCCCCGCTCACACGATCCTGCACGCCGCGCCGCTCGCCTTCGACGCCTCGACTTTCGAGATCTGGGGCGCGCTCCTGACCGGCGCCTGCTGCGCGATCTACCCGGATCCCGTGCCGACGGCGCGCGGCCTCGCCTCCGCGATCCGGCAGCACGGCGTGACCACGGCCTGGCTGACCTCGGCGCTCTTCAACGCGATCGTCGACGAGGACGCCGCGAGCCTCCAGGGCCTGCGGCAGCTGCTGACCGGGGGCGAGGCGCTCTCCCCCGCTCACGTCCGCCGCGCCCAGGAGGCGCTCCCGGAGCTCCAGCTGTTCAACGGCTACGGCCCCACGGAGTGCACGACGTTCACGACGGTCTACCGCATCCCGCGGCCGTTCGATCCCGAGGCGCGGGCCGTTCCGATCGGGCGCGCGATCCGAGACACCGAGCTTCACGTGCTCGACCCGCAGGGGCGTCCCGTCCCGGCAGGTGCCGCGGGTGAGCTGTACGTGGGCGGCGCCGGCGTCGCACGCGGCTACCGCAAGCGGCCCGAGCTCACGGCCGAGCGGTTCGTTCCGGATCCCGTCACCGGCGGCGTCCTGTACCGGACCGGCGACCTCGTCCGCTTCCGGCCGGACGGGATGCTCGACTACCTGGGCCGGCTCGACTCGCAGCTCAAGATCCGCGGCTTCCGGATCGAGCCGGGCGAGATCGAGGCGGCGCTCGCGCGGCACCCGGCGGTCAAGGCCTGCGTCGTCACCGGGCGGGCCACGAGCACGGGCGACAAGCGCCTGGTCGCCTACGCTGTCCCCACCGAGCAGGGGCTGATCCCGAACGCCTCGGCGCTGCGCGAGTGGCTGGCCGGGCACCTGCCCGAATACATGATCCCCGCGACGTTCGTCTGGCTCCAGGCGCTGCCGGTGACCGCCAACGGAAAGGTGGACCTGCGGGCGCTGCCGCAGCCCGAGCTCGAGCGTCCGGAGCTGCGCATCGAATACGTGGCGCCGCGCTCGGCCCTCGAGCAGACGCTGTGCGAGGCGTTCGCCGGGGAGCTCGGGATCGCGCGCGTCGGGGCACTCGACAGCTTCTTCGAGCTCGGGGGCAACTCGCTGCTGGTGCTGCGCACGCTGTCGCGGCTCCGGCGCCTCGGTCTCGACCTGCCGGCTGTGCGCTTCTTCCAGTATCCGACCCCCGAGGGGCTCGCGCGCGTGCTGCAGTCGGCGGACGGCGACGCGGCGCTGCGGGCGCGGCTCGCGCTTGCCTCACTGAGCCGCGGGTCGTCCCAAGCGAGAGAGCCGGTGGCGATCGTGGGTTTCGCGGGCCGCTTCCCGGGCGCGATGAGCGTCGACGAGCTGTGGCGCAACCTGCTCGAGGGCCGGGACGCGATCACGCGCTTCACGCCGGAGACGCTCGACGCTTCGATCGATGCGGCGCTGCGGAACGACCCCGCCTACGTGGCGGCGCGCGGCGTGCTGGCGGACGTCGAGTGCTTCGACGCGCCGTTCTTCGGAGTCAACCCGAGAGAGGCCGAGCTCACGGACCCGCAGCAGCGCCTCTTCCTCGAGGCCTCCTGGGAGGCGCTCGAGTCGGCGGCGACCGTGCCGGGCGGCTACCCGGGGCGGATCGGCGTCTTTGCCGGCATGTACAACGCGACCTACTTCCAGAAGCACGTCCAGACCCGGCCCGACCTGATCGACAAGGTCGGCGCGTTCCAGGTGATGGTGGCGAACGAGAAGGACTACATCGCCACCCGCGTCGCCCACCGCCTGAACCTGACGGGGCCCGCGCTCAGCACGCACACGGCCTGCTCGACCTCGCTCGTCACCGTGTGCCAGGCGTTCGACGCGCTGCGCGGCCACCAGTGCGACGTGGCGCTCGCCGGGGGGGTCTCGGTCCTCTGCCCGCCCCGCAGCGGCTACCTGTACCAGGAGGGCGCGATGCTCTCCCCGGACGGCCTCACGCGCAGCTTCGACGCCGGTGCGAACGGAACCGTCTTCAGCGACGGTGTCGCCGTGGTCGTGCTGAAGCGGCTGAGGGACGCCGAGCGCGACGGCAACACGATCTACGCGGTGCTGCTCGGCGCGGCGATCAACAACGACGGGGCCGACCGCGCGAGCTTCACGGCGCCGAGCGTCTCCGGCCAGGCCTCGGTGATCGCGGCGGCCCACGCCGTGGCCGGCGTCGACCCGCGCACGATCTCGTACATCGAGACGCATGGGACCGCCACCCCGCTCGGCGACCCGATCGAGGTGGAAGCGCTCACCCAGGCCTTCAGGCTGCGCACGCCCGATCGCGGCTTCTGCGCGATCGGCTCGGTGAAGAGCAACCTCGGCCACCTGGTGATCGCCGCCGGGGCCACGGGTCTGATCAAGACGGCACTCGCGCTCGCCCGCGAGGAGATCCCGGAGAGCCTTCACTTCACGAGCCCGAATCCCAAGCTGGAGCTCGAGTCGAGCCCGTTCTACGTGGCCTCGAAGCGGCTCGCGTGGACGAGAAGCGAAACGCCGCGCCGCGCGGGCGTGAGCTCGTTCGGCGTGGGCGGCACGAACGCCCACGTCGTGCTCGAGGAGGCTCCGCCTCCAGAGCCCACGGGGCCGGCACGCGAATACCAGCTGCTCGTGGTCTCGGCGCGCACGCCCGAGGCGCTCGAGCGCGGCGCCGAGCGCCTGGCCGACCAGCTCGAAGCGCGCGCCGGCATGCCACTCGCCGACGCGGCCTTTACGCTGCAGGTCGGCCGAACGGCGTTCGCGCAGCGCCGCGCGGTGGTGGCACGTGACGCCGCCGAGGCCGTGGCGCGGCTGCGCGGCAACGACGCGCGCGGTGTCGTCGCGCGCAAGGCCGCGGCGCAGGCCCCGCCCGTCGCCTTCCTCTTCCCCGGCCAGGGCTCGCAGTACGTCGGCATGGGCGCGGTGCTTTACCAGGAGGAGCCGGTATTCCGGCAGGAAGTCGACCGCTGCGCGGAGCTGCTGCGCGAGGTCCTGGGCTTCGATCTTCGCGAGCGCCTGTATCCGGCGACGGGCGCTGGCGCAGCCGGCGACGAGACGCTGCGGGCGACGTCCCTGGCGCAGCCCGCGCTCTTCACCACCGAGTACGCACTCGCCCGCCAGCTCATGCACTGGGGCATCGCACCCGAGTCGATGGTCGGCCACAGCGTGGGCGAGTTCGTGTGCGGCGTCCTCGCCGGCGTCTTCCCGCTCGAGGACGCCGTGCGCCTCGTCGGCGAGCGCGGGCGCCTGATGCAGGAGCTGCCGGAGGGCGCGATGCTCTCGGTGCGCCTCTCGGCCGAGGCGCTCGCGCCCCGGCTTCCCGCCGAGCTCGCGATCGCCTCGGAGAACGGCCCCTCGCTGTGCGTGGCCTCAGGTCCGAAGCCGGCGGTCGCGCGGCTGCAGGCGGAGCTCGAGGCCGAAGCTGTCGCGTGCCGCGCGCTCCACACCTCGCACGCCTTCCACTCGCCGATGATGGACGCGGCCGTCCTGCCCTTCGCGGACCGGCTCGCGAGCGTCCGCCTGCGGCCGCCGCTGATCCCGTTCGTCTCGACGGCCACGGGGCGCTTCATCCACGCGGAGGAGGCGACCGACCCCATGTACTGGGCACGCCACCTGCGGACGACGGTGCGCTTCGCGCCGGCCGTGCGCGTCCTGATGGAGCAGGCCGAGCGCGTGCTGCTCGAGGTCGGGCCGCGCGCGACGCTCACGACGCTCGCGCGCCAGCAGGGCGACGGCCGCAGCCGCGTGGCCGCCCCGACACTTCCGGACGCCAGAGGGGCCGACGGCGAATGGACCACGCTGCTCACGGCGCTCGGGCAGCTCTGGACGGCCGGCGTCCCGATCGATTGGGAGCGCCTCCACGACCGGGGCCGACGGCGCCGGGTCGCGCTTCCCACCTATTCTTTCGAGCGCCTGCGCTTCTGGATCGATCCCGCTCGGCCGGCTTCATCTCCTCTCGAGGTCACCGCAACGCCCATGGCTCAGAATGCTCCGCCCGCCTCCCCGCCCGCCCCGTCCCGACGAGCGAGCCTGGTCCCTCGGCTCGCGAAGCTGCTCGAGGACGTGTCCGGCATCGAAGCCGGCGACGAGTCGGCCACGTTCGTCGAGCTCGGGTTCGACTCGCTCGCGCTCACCCAGGTGGCGCAGCAGATCCAGAAGGAGCTCGGCGTCAAGCTGACCTTCCGGCAGATGATGGAGACGTTCCCGAGCCTCGGCGCGCTGGCGGAGCACCTCGATCAGCAGCTGCCGGCCGCCGCGGCGCCTCCGCCCGTGGCGCCTGGCGCTGAGCCCGCCTCGGCAGCCGTCCTGCCTCGCCTGGCGAATGCGCCCGCAGGCGCTCCTGCCCCGGCCGGCCACGTGCAGCAGGTGATCGACCAGCAGCTCGAGATCATGCGCCAGCAGCTCGCGCTGCTGTCCGGCGCGGGGCTTGCGGTCCCGGCGTTCGCCGCACCCGCCACCGCGCCAGCTGTCCCCGCTGTCCCCGCCGCCGCCGCTCCCGCCGCCGCCGCTCCCGCGGCCGGCGCGGATGGCGACCTGCCCGCGGGGCCGGTCCAGTACGACGCCAAGAAGGCGTTCGGCGCGATCGCACGCATCCACACCACGCACGAGGAGCTCTCGCCACGGCAGAAGGCGCGCCTCGACGCCTTCATCCGGCGCTACACCGAGAAGACCCGCGGCTCGCGCGACTTCACGCAGAAATACCGCCGGGTCCACGCCGATCCCCGGGCGGTGACGGGCTTCCGGCCGGCGATCAAGGAGCTCGTCTACCCGATCGTGGTCGAGCGCTCGAAGGGGCCGCACCTGTGGGACGTGGACGGGAACCAGTACGTCGACACGCTCAACGGGTTCGGCTGCAACTACTTCGGCTGGCAGCCCGAGTTCGTGAGCGAGGCGGTGAAGGCGCAGATCGACCGGGGCATCGAGATCGGCCCGCAGACGCCGCTCGCGGCCGAGGTGGCGGAGCTGTTCTGCGAGTACACGGGCAACGAGCGGGCCGCCTTCTGCAACACCGGCTCCGAGGCGGTGATGGGCTGCATGCGCGTCGCGCGCACGGTCACGGGGCGCAGTACGATCGCGCTCTTCACCGGCTCGTACCACGGCATCTTCGACGAGGTGATCGTCCGCGGCTCGAAGAAGCTCAAGGCGTTCCCGGCCGCGCCCGGCATCCTGCCGAACACGGCCGAGAACGTGCTCGTGCTCGACTACGGAACCGCCGAGTCGCTCGAGATCCTGCGCGCGCGGAAAGGCGAGCTCGCGGCCGTGCTGGTCGAGCCCGTGCAAAGCCGCCGCCCCGACTTCCAGCCGAAGCAGTTCCTGCAGGAGGTGCGCCAGCTGACCGAGAACGCGGGCGCGCTGCTGATCTTCGACGAGGTGATCAACGGCTTCCGCACCGCGCCGGGCGGCGCACAGGAGTTCTTCGGGATCCGGGCGGACCTGGCGAGTTACGGCAAGGTGATCGGCGGCGGCTACCCGATCGGCGTGATCGGCGGCCGCGCGCGTTACATGGACGCGCTCGACGGCGGGTTCTGGCAGTACGGCGACGACTCGCTGCCGACCGTGGGCGTCACCTACTTCGCCGGCACGTTCGTCCGCCACCCGCTGGCACTCGCCGCGGCGAAGGCCGTGCTCGGCTACCTGAAGCAGAAGGGCCCGGGCCTGCAGCGCGAGATGAACGCGCGCACCGAGGCCCTGGCAACCCAGGTCAACGCCGAGCTCGAGCGGCTCGGGGCGCCGCTCCAGGTCAAGCAGTTCTCGACGCTGTGGAAGGCCTTCTACCTCGCGGAGCACCCGTTCGGCGACCTGCTGTTCTACATGCTGCGCGACCGCGGGCTGCACATCTACGACGGCTTCCCGTGTTTCATGACGACGGCCCACGACGAGGCGGCCGTGCGGCAGATCGTCACGGCGTTCCGCGACGGCGTCGTCGAGATGCAGGAGTCCGGCTTCCTCCCGGCCGCGCCACGCAGCGAAGAAGCCGTGCGTGACGCGGCCCGGCCTCCGGTTCCCGGTGCGCGGCTCGGACGCGACGAGACGGGGGCGCCGGCCTGGTTCGTAGCCAACCCCGAAGTGCCGGGCCAGTTCGTGAAGGTGGGTTGATGGCGGAGAAGCTCGGCTCGCCCGTGACGACCGCGACGGCCTACGATCCCTTCGCGGGCCCGGAGCTCGAGACGACGGTCGCCTCGACCGAGTCGCAGCGCGAGCTATGGACGGCGGCGCAGCTCGGTCCGGAGGCGTCGCTGGCGTTCAACGAGTCGATCTCGCTCGAGATGCGGGGGAAGCCGGACCTGGAAGCCCTGCGGGCCTCGCTCGCGGACCTGGTGCGCCGCCACGAGTCGTTGCGGGCGACGTTCACCGCCGACGGCGTGACGTTCTGCGTGCTCGCGGACGCCGCGGTTCCGTTCGAGCTCGTCGACCTGTCGGGCCAGCCCAATGGCGCGAGCGACGAAGCGCGCCGCGCCATCCTGGCGCGCGAGGTCGAGAGCCCGTTCGACCTGGAGCGCGGGCCGCTCGCGCGCGTGGTCGCGTTGCGCCTGGCACCGGACCTGCACGTGGTGGTCTTCACCGCGCACCACATCGTGGTCGACGGCTGGTCCTGGTCCGTGCTCGTGTCGGACTGGGCCGCGCTCTACGGCGCCCGCCTGCGCCACGCCCGCGCCGAGCTGCCGCAGGCCGGCCGCTTCAGCCAGTACGCCGCCGCGCAGGCGGCACGCAGGGGAAGCCCCGAGTGGCAAGCGACCCAGGCCTACTGGGTGAAGCGGTTCTCGGGCGAGATCCCGGTCCTGGAACTCCCGGCGGATCGTCCCCGCGCGCCGCTGCGCACGTTCGCCTCGCGGCGGATCGACTTCCTGGTGCCCGCCCCGCTCCTGGCCAGCGTCAAGCGCGTCGGCGCCGCGTCGGGCGCGAGCTTGTTCGCGACGCTGCTCGCCGCCTACAAGGCGTGGCTCTACCGGCTATCGGGACAAGCCGACGTGGTCGTCGGCGTGCCCGCCGCCGGCCAGGCCGCGGACGGCTTCGAGCGGCTGGTCGGCCATTGCGTGCAGACCCTGCCCCTGCGCTCGCGAGTCGACCCGGCCCAGCCGTTCCGCGAGCTCCTGAAGGCGGTGCGCACGGAGGTGCTGGACGGGTTCGAGCACCAGCAGCTCACCTTCGGCGAGCTGCTGCGCGAGCTTCCGATCCGCCGCGATCCCTCGCGCCCGCCGCTCGTCTCGACGTTCTTCAACCTCGACCGGCCGGTCCCCGAGGCCGCGCTCGCCTTCGACGGGCTCGCCACGACGCTCAGCTCCAATCCGCGGCACTTCGAGAGCTTCGACCTGTTCGTGAACGGCGTCGAGACGGCGGCGGGCCTGG
>Ga0299906_10001177_pt1 | contig 22592 bp, 18 predicted proteins | sample RVTome_14_FD_200259 | JGI IMG/M metagenome (GOLD analysis project Ga0299906, IMG submission 200259) | Soil microbial communities from uranium-contaminated site in the Upper Colorado River Basin, Wyoming, United States - RVT145D125 (version 2) ...
GCCGCGGCGAAGACCGGCGGACCGGCGACCGCACCGCCGAAGGTGAAGAACTGCGTCCCGCCGGTCGCGGTGCCCACCTGGCCCGGCGGCGCGCAGCGCGCGACCTCCGCGAGATACACGCCGTTCCAGCCGACCGCCGAGGCGGCGTAGAGCATGGCGAGCGCGACAATCGCGGCGAGCGGCCACGCGCCCGAGGACGCCGCGGTGAGAAGCCCGCACGCCGCCGAGACCACGCCGAGGACGGCGAGCATCACGCGCGGCGGGACCCAGCGGTCCGCAACCGCGCCCCACGCGACCCGCCCGGCGATGCCCGACGCGTGCGCGCAGGCGTAGACGAGCCCCGCCGTGACCAGGCTGTACCCCAGCTCCAGGTTGAGGTAAGACACGAAGTAGGTGATGAAGACGAGCTGCACCATGGCGTAGCCGAGCGAGGCGAATGCGAGCTCGCGCAAGGCCCGGTCGGCGAGGACCAGCTGGATCGGCCGCCCGAGGCCGGTGAACACGCCCCGCAGGCCGAGCGCGATGCGGGTTCCCGTCGCGTGCGGCTCGGCGAGCGTTGCGCGGGCGGGCAGCAGCGCGAACGCCGTCGCGATGCAGGCCGCGGCGAGCACGGGCAAGCTGCCCGCCCAGCCGAGCGCGAGCACGAGCGGCGGCACCGCGGCCCCGGCGATCGCGCCGCCGATCGGCACGCCGGTCTGCTTGATCGAGAAGACGAATGCCATGACGCCGGGCGGCGTGCGCCGCGCGAGGATATGCGAGCTGACGGGGGTGACCAGCCCATACCCCAACCCGATCGCCAGCGCGGCGAGCGGGAGGAGGGTGACGACCGCGAGCTTGCCGAGCAGCAGGCCGGCACCCGCCAGCACCAGCGCCGCCTGGCACATCGCGAGCGGACCGAAGCGGGCGGTGAGCCGTCCAGTGGTCAGACTCGAGACCATGGCGCCGAAGTAGCTGATCGACACGAACAGCCCGATCGCCTGCGGCGCGAGCCCGAGATCGGGCGCGGCGACCGGCGCCAGCACCGACGGCGCGATCATCGCCATCGACGTGAGCGTCTGCACGGCGAGGGTGACGGCGACCGCGACGACGGTCGCCCGTATCGGGATCTGCGGTTGGGGCACTCCCTACTCGACCTGGATGCTGCCGTTGGCCGATACCTGCACCGTGCTCGTGCCGCCCTCCAAGGTCGGCGGCGTGACTTCGGCCGGCGCGGCCGCCCGCGCCTGCGCGGCCATCGGCCGCGGTGGCGGGAACATGCCGCCGGCGTTGATGCCGATGCGCCGGATCTTGTAACTCCTGCCGCCGATCGCCCTGGTCGCGATGTCGGCGCGGCTGCGGAACGCGGCAACAGCCTCAGTGATGAGGTCGTTCTCCGTCTGGCGACGGAGCTCCGGCGAGACCGTGAACGTGACGCTCCCGAGCTGCAGCGACGACTGCAGCTTGCCGATCAGGCTCGCCATCGCCGCGAAGTCCTTCGATTCGAGGCGAACCTCGGCGCGCCCCCGCCAGCCGGTCAGCTTGCTGTTGCGGTCGTAGACCGGGAAAGTCTGGTTGAAGCCGGAGCGCGCCCTCACGGTCTTGAAGTCGCCGGCCGTCTTCAGCGCGTCGGCAGTGAGGCGGTTGAGCTGATCGGCGACTTTGGCGGCGGACGCGTCGTTCGCCTCGGCATGCATGGAAGCGAGCATGAGATCGTTCTGGATCTCGCGCGAGACCTCGGCCTGCAGGTCGACCTGGTTGAAGCGCGCCGGCTCTGGCTGGGGTTGGGGCTGGGCGAACGCCGCGCACGCGAAGAGGCCGGCGAGCGCGAGGAAGGACCGGTAGTTCATGGCAATTCCTTTCGAGTTGGCAATGGAACGCCGCATCTAACGCGCGCGTCGCGCGAACGGGGTTAGGATGGCTCGGATGACTTGTTTCGGGTTGTATCTCGCCGCCTGGCTCCGCCGCTGTTGGTCGTGCGGCGCGCCGCTCGGGCCGCGCAACCGGAAGTGCTTGCGGTGCGGAGCCGGTCAACCCCGGGAAGTGTAGCGCCCCTCCCAGCTCCCGCGTGCCCCCTAAGTCCGGTCGGCTAGTTCAGAATGGCATCCGGCATGGGCTCGAAATACCTGTCTCGCGTCGACGCGCATGCGCTGGTGTTCGGCGGTTCCGGCGGCATCGGCCGTGAAGTCGTCCGGGCGCTCGTCGCCTACGGCGCCAGCGCCGTCACGTTCACCTACGGCCGGAACCGGAAGGCGGCGGACGAGCTTGCGCAGGAGCTCGCCGGGCTCGGGATCAGGACCTACTTTCAGTCCATCGAGGTTCCCATGCACGACGCGGACATTCCGCGCCTCGCCAAGTTTCTCGACGACGCGGTGGCGGCCGTCGGCCAGGAGATTTCGGTGGTGGTGAATACGGTCGGCGTCTCGCCGAACGTGCCCCTCGTGGAACAGACGATCGACGATCCGGAAACGGGCTGGAGACGGGTGCTCGAGGTGAACACGATCGGTGGATTCTTTGCCGCTCGCACCGCCGCCGAACGGATGAAGCTGAAGGGGATCAAGGGCGCAATCGTGCTGCTCACCTCGGACAACGCGACCGTGTCGTGGTCGCCGATCTCGGCCCACTATGACGCGTCAAAGGCCGCGCTCGAGCACGCCGTCCGGCACCTGGCCTATTCCTACCGGCCGGACATTCGGGTTCTCGGCGTCGCGCCGGGCTGGGTGGATACGCCGCTGAATGCGACGCTTCCGGAGGATGAGCGAAGGGACGTTGTGAGCCGCATCTGGCTCGAGCGCTTCGCGGAGCCTGCGGAAATCGCCAAGGTCGTCGGATTCTTCGCTGGCACGGGCGGCTCGTTCGCCAACGGAACGACGATCGTCGTCAACGGCGGCTACCGCTGAGCCCCGCCCGGCCGCGGCGCGGTGGACCGTCGCGCGAGCGTCGCGACTACGCCAGGTTGCGGAGCTCTCTCAGCCCCACCGACAGCATGGCGAGATCGGGCGCGGGCGCGGCGCGCAGCTCGCCGAGCAGCCGCGAGGCGCGCTCCATCGTCTCGCGGCTCCGCGCCTCCCACGCCGCGACCAGCGCGCCGGCGTCGCTGTCCTGCCCGTTCGCGAGGACGTTTCCAGCGAGCGTGCGCTGGAGCCCGGCGAGATCGTCGCGCATCGAGCCCTTGGCGAGCGTCTGCCAGTGGCTGTCGCCCGGCAGCTTGCCGATCCGGTCGCGGAGCCATGCCAGGCCGAGCTTCGACGAGAGCAGGAAGTAGACGCCCGCCACGGTCTCGACCGGGCGGTGCGAGCTGTCCGCGATCTCCACGATGTCGAGCGCGGCGTACAGGGTGTCGAGCGCGGCGACCCGGAGCGCGATCTCCTGCGGCACCCCGGCCTGGGTCCAGCGGACCACCGCGATGTCGAGCTGCGACCGCGCCGGCGCGTCGAGCAGCTGCAGCAGGTGCGCATGGAGAGCCTCGACGCCCGGCTGGAAGCGCTCGATCGTCGGCTCCATCGGCTCGGCGAGCCGCCGCGACCGCAGGAACCACCCGGTCGCCCGCACGATGAGCCGTCCCGCCTCGATCAGCATGTCCGCCTGGATCGAGTCGGCAACCCGGTTGTCGAGCGCCTCGACCGACTGCCACAGCGGCACGTAGCCGAAGACCTCGCGGGCGAGCAGATACGCGCGGACGATCTCGTCGGGCTTCGCCCCGGTCGTCTCCATCGTCCGGTGGACGAACGTCGAGCCGACGCGGTTCACCATGCTGTTCACGACGTGGGTGGCGATGATCTCGCGCTTCAGCGGGTGCCGCGGCATCACGCCGGCGTACGCCTCGCGCAGCGCCTGCGGGAAGTAGCGGCCGAGCGCGGTGGCGATCCACTCGTCCTCGGGCAGCGCGGACGCGAGGAACTCGTCCTTGAGCCACATCTTCGAGTACGCGAGCAGCACCGCCCGCTCCGGCGCCGTCAGGCCGAGCTTCTTCGCCCGGCGCTCGGCGATCGCCTCGTCGGCGGGGAGGAACTCGAGCGCGCGGTTGAGCCGCCCGCCCTTCTCGAGGAAGTGGATGAAGCGGCTCTGCTGGTCGATGAGCTGGGGCGCGATCCGGCCGCCGATCGACAGCGACTGGGTCTGGAAGTAGTTGTCCCGGAGCACCAGCGCCGCGACCTGGTCGGTCATCTGGGCGAGCAGCGTGTTCCGCTGCTGCTCGGTCAGCTCGCCGTCGGCGATCACCAGCCCGAGCAGGATCTTGATGTTGACCTCGTGGTCGGAAGTGTCCACGCCGGCGGAGTTGTCGATCGCGTCGGTGAAGATGCGCCCGCCCTTGAGCGCGTACTCGATCCGCCCGAGCTGCGTGCACCCCAGGTTGCCGCCTTCGGCGACGACCTTGCAGCGAAGCTCGACGCCGTTCACCCGGATCGCGTCGTTCGCTCGGTCGCCGACCTCGGCGTGGCTCTCCTGCGAGCTCTTCACGTAGGTGCCGATGCCGCCGTTGTAGAGGAGGTCGACCTGCGCCTTGAGGATCGCGCTGATGAGCTCGCTCGGCGCGAGGCTCTCGGCGTCGATCCCGAGCGCGCGCCGCGCCTCGGGCGAGACCGGGATCGACTTCGCGCTCCGCGGCCAGACTCCGCCGCCCTGCGAGATCAGCATCGCGTTGTAGTCGCCCCACGACGAGCGCGGCAGGCCGAACAGGCGCTTGCGCTCGGCCCAGCTCGAGGCGGCGTCGGGATCCGGGTCGAGGAAGACGTGCCGGTGGTCGAACGCGGCGACCAGGCGGATGTGCTTCGAGAGCAGCATCCCGTTGCCGAACACGTCGCCGGACATGTCGCCGATGCCGACCACCGTGAAGTCGGTCGTCTGGGTGTCGATCCCCAGCTCGCGGAAGTGCCGCTTCACCGACTCCCAGGCGCCGCGCGCCGTGATGCCCATGGCCTTGTGGTCGTAGCCGGCGGACCCGCCGGACGCGAAGGCGTCGCCGAGCCAGAACCCGTACTCCTTCGACACCTCGTTGGCATAGTCGGAAAAGGTCGCGGTGCCCTTGTCCGCGGCGACGACGAGGTACGGATCGTCGGCGTCGAGCCGGCGCACCTCGCGCGGCGGCGCGACCTTCCCGCCGACGAGGTTGTCGGTCAGGTCGAGCAGCCCCCGGAGGTAGTCCTTGTAGCAGGCGACGCCCTCCTTCAGGTACGCCTCGCGGTCGGCCGCGGGCGGCGCGCGCTTGAGCACGAAACCGCCCTTCGACCCGACCGGCACGATGACGGTGTTCTTGACCATCTGGGCCTTCACCAGCCCGAGGACCTCGGTGCGGAAGTCCTCCGGCCGGTCCGACCAGCGCAGGCCGCCGCGCGCGACCTTGCCGCCGCGCAGGTGCACGCCCTCGAACCGGGTCGAGTACACGAAGATCTCGAACATCGGCTTCGGCTCGGGCAGCCCGGGGACCTGGGAGGGATCGAACTTGAACGAGAGGAACGTTCGCTGCCGGCCGTCCGCGTCGCGCCGCCAGTAGTTGGTCCGGGTGGTCGCAAGAACGAGTGCGAGGACTTGCCGGAGCACCCGATCCTCGTTGAGGTTGGCGACCCGGTCGAGCGCCTGCTCGATCGCGCTGATCTGCGCGGCGGCGCCCACGTCATCTCCCTTCTCAGGATCGAGGCGCAGCTTGAAGAGATTCACCAGCATGCGCGCGATCGCCGGATTCGCGGCCAGCGTCTGCTCGATGAAGCCCTGTGAGAGCGGGAACCCGGTCTGGCGGAGGTACTTCGCATAGGCCCGCAGCACCACGATCTCGTCCGCGCTGAGGCGCGCCGCGAGCACCAGCCGGTTGAAATCGTCGCTCTCGAGCTCGCCGGCGAAGACCCGCCCGAATGCCTCCTCGAAGATCGCGTCGACCGCGTCGACGTCGATCTCGGCGTCGCCGGCCGCGAGCCCGAAGTCGTGGATCCAGATCGCGTCGCCCCCCTCGGGGGTCACCCGGTACGGCCGTTCCTCGAGCGCGCGCAGCCCCATGCGCTCGAGCATCGGCAGGCTGTCGGAGAGCGACACCGGGCCGCCTGTGTGGAAGAGCTTGAGCCGTAGGTGGCCCGGCGCCGCCTCGAGCGGCTTGTACAGGTTCATCCCCAGGCGGCCGCCGGCCGCGGTGCTCGCCAGCATCTCGCAGTCGGGGATGGCGTTCCGCGCCGCGACGTCCTCGCGGTACGCCGCCGGAAACGCCGTGCCGAACCGGCGGTAGAGCTCGTTGCCGCGCGCCTCGCCCGCCGCCGCGACGAGCGCCTCGCGCAGCACGTCCTCCCAGCGCCGCGCAGCGGCGACCAGCTCGCCCTCGAGCGCGCGCACGTCGTACGCCGGGATGTGGCCCGGCGTGGTGCGGACGGTGATCATGATCCGCGCGAGCACCGACTCCGAGAGAAACGCGTTGAAGTCGGACGAGGCGCCGTTGAACGCCCGCATCAGGATCGCCTGCCACTTCTTGCGCAGGTCGGTGGTGTAGTTCTCGCGCGGCGCGTAGATGAGGCAGGTGAGGAAGCGCTCGAACGGATCGCGGCGCACGAACAGCCGGAACCGCTGGCGCTCGCCGAGGTGCAGGATGCCGAGCGCGATGTCGAAGAGCTCGTCCTCGGCGATCTGGAACAGCTCGTCGCGCGGATAGGTGTCGAGGATGCTCTCGAGCGTCTTCCAGGCGTGCCCGCCGGGCACGAACCCCGCGCGCGTCTGGACGTTCGTCACCTTCCGGCGCAGCAGCGGGATGTCGGCCGGGCGCGCGTGGTACGCGACGTGGGTGTAGAGCCCGAGGAAGCGGTGCTCGCCGCACACCTCGCCCCGATCGTCGTAGCGCTTGACGCCGATGTAGTCGAGGTACCCGGGCCGGTGGACGGTCGAGCGCGAGTTCGACTTGGTGAGGACGAGGAGATCCTTCACCCGCGCGTACGCCCGCACCTGCGGCGGAAGCTGCGAGAAGCTGGTCGCGATCTCGTCGCCCGGCTGCTCGCGCAGGATCCCGAGGCCCGACCCCGGGACGACCGCGAGCGCGTCGTCGCCGTCCTTGACGATCAGGTCGTGGCAGCGGTAGCCGAGGAACGTGAAGTGGTTGTCGGCGAGCCACGCGAGGAACGCCCGGGCCTCGGCGAGGTCCATCTGCCCGATCGGCGGCGGCCGGCGCTCGAGGTCGGCGACGACCTCGCGCACCTTCGCGATCATCTTCTTCCAGTCCTCGACCGCGGTGCGGACGTCGGCGAGAACGCGCTCGAGGTCCGCCGCGAGCGCCTCCATCAACGCCGGCTCGGTGAGCCGGTCGACCTCGATGTGCATGAACGACTCGCGCAGCCCGGCGGGCGAGTCGTCCGGCAGGACTCCCGTGAGCGCGTGCTCGGCGCCCTGCCGGTTCACCCGCATCGTGGGGTGCACGATGAGATGCAGCGTCAGCCCGTGCCGGTTGACCTCCATGGTCGCCGAGCTCACCAGGAACGGCATGTCGTCGTTCACGACCTCGACGATCGTGTGGGTCGACTCCCAGCCGTGCTCCTGCACGCTCGGATTGAACACGCGCACCCGCGCCTGCCCGGGCGCGCGCCGCCGCGCGAAGTTCCAGTGCGAGAGCGCCGCGCCGTAGAGGTCGGCGGGCGCGCGCGCGGCGAGGTCCTCGGGGTCGACCTGGCGGTAGTACGCCCGGATGAAGGCTTCCACCGGGCCACGGGCCTCGGCCGGGACCTTCTCGCGGGCGAGGGCGAGGATCCGGTCCAGGCGTTCGGCGTGCGCCTTGTCGGTGCGTGCGGCCATGGCCTCCTCCGCGGCACGTCATTCCGGCGCGAGCCGGAATCCAGAAGTCTCGGTGTGCGGGATGCGGTGTGGACCCCGGCTTTCGCCGGGGCGACGAGCCCTTGTTGCTAGTCTAGCAGCCTCCCGCGACGCTCCGCCGTCCCGGCGGGCCGCCGGCGCTACACGCGCGCGACGACCAGCGGCACGAGCATCTCGTCCTCGCTCGTCCCGCCGTGCACGCCGATCTGCAGGTGGCGGCGCTCGCCGGGAACGTGGTCGCGGATCGCGTACCCGTCTTTCATGAGGAGCGCGTAGTCGCCGATGCGGTCGGCGAGGCGCGGGTGGGGAGCACCGGGCCCGAACCAGCCCTGCGCCAGGAGGTCCGCGCTCGGCACGAGGCTCGCGCGGTGGGAGAGCCGGGTCTCGACGTAGCGCTCGAACGCGCGCTGCGCGCCCGGCTTCACGTAGCAGTAGGCGACCCGCGGCTCGCCGCACAGCGGCACGCGCAGCGTCTCGGCCAGCGCGGGATGGTCATCGAGGTCGACCACCGTCTCGGGCCGGGTGTCGACGAAGCCGTGATCGGCGGTCGCCACGACCAGCGTGTCCGTGCCGGCGATCTCCTCGAGCAGCCGGCCGAACGCCGCGTCGACCCGCGCGAGCTCGGTGCGCACCTCGCCGGACCCGATGCCGTGGGCGTGGGCGAGCGAGTCGATCTCGGAGTAGTACGCGTAGACGTAGCTGCGCCCGCGGCTGCCGCGCACGATGTCGCGCACCGCGGTGAACATCTCGTCCACGCCGCCGTGCCCGACGCGCTGCGCGCGCCCGGAGTGCGCGACGTTGAAGACCGAGTCGACGATCGCGAACGGCGAGACGATGAAGGCCTCGGCGTCGAGCCGGCCGGCGAACGGCGGATTGCCGAGCAACTCCTCCGGCGTGACGCCGCCGTCGACCGCGATCGGCGGCCCGCCGTGGCGCGGCCGGAACGGCAGCACCGCCAGCACCGTGCCCAGCTCGCGAAAGTACATGTGCCAGCCGGTGAGCCCGTGCTGCTGGGGCGCGAGGCCGGTCATGAACGTCGTGATCGCGGTCGCGGTCGTCGTGGGGAACGTCGAGGTGATCGCCGCACGCGCGTGCCGCCGCAGCGCACCGCCGGGCGTTCGCGCGAGGTAGCGCCAGCCCAGGCCGTCGATGACGAGGAGACACAGGTTGCGGGCGCCGCCGATCTCGTCGGGTGCAAGGTCGCGGAGCCGCGGGTAGCGCGCTCGTCCGCCGAATGCCGTCTCGATGGACGCCATCAGGTTGACGATGCTGCCGCCCTCGTAGTCGGGCTTCATTCTTCTTGTGGCGGGTCGAGTGACAAGCGCGGTCGAGGTTACCATAGGGCGTACGCTGGACTGCCACTGTGACAAAAGATCACGTTTCCACGCCACGCCGTTCCGCCGGCGCTGTCGTCGTGCGGCGACACCCGGACGGCTGGCGCTGCCTGCTGCTCCGGTCGTTCCGCTACTGGGATTTCCCGAAGGGCGTCGTCGAGGCGGGCGAGGCGCCGCTCGCCGCGGCGATTCGCGAAGTCGCGGAGGAGACGGAGCTCGCCGACCTCGCGTTCCGGTGGGGCGAATCGTTCCTCGAGACCGCGCCCTACTCGAGCGGCAAGGTAGCGCGTTACTACGTCGCCGAGTCGGCGCGCGGGGAGGTGCGGCTGCCGGTGAGCCCGGAGCTCGGCCGCGCCGAGCACGACGAGTTCCGCTGGCTCCGGTTCGACGAGGCACGCCGGCTCCTCGTGCCGCGCGTCCAGGCCGTGCTCGACTGGGCGCGCAAGCTCGTCGAGCCGTCGCGCTGAGCCCGCCGGGCCGCCCCAAGGGCGAACCCCGAGCGCCGTGCGCGAGGGTAGTCCCATACGCCCGACGGCTCACCGATCCCAGTCGTCCCCGCCCTCGTCCTCGAAATCCTCGTCGCGGTCGCCGTCCTCGCGCTCGGCCGCCTGGTCGTACTCCTCCTGGGACAGCCCGTCCGCGTCCTGGAGCATCGCCGCGACCTCCTCCCGGAACTCGCGATCGTCGAGGTCGGTGTCCTGGCCGATCATCTCGACGACGCGGTGGAAGATGTCCAGGTTGTTCATCGTCGTGAGGTTGTTCCCCTCGGTGCCGACGACGTAGAAGCTCTCGGGGAAGAGCTCGCCGAGGAGCGACACCTCGTCGGCGCCGACCGTGAGGTCCTCGAGCACGACAAGGGTATCCAGGTCGATCGCCACGCTGCTGTCCTCTCGCGAGAGGTGAATTCTAGTCGCGCCGCCGCCGGGGCGTGAAGTAGAACCGCGACACGACCGGCATGTGATCGGAGAGATCCCGGCTCACCTCGCGGATGAACCGCTTGATGTCCGCGGCCGAGGGGTTGCCGGCCAGGAGCTTCGCGAGCGTCGTCCACCGCACCACCTTCGGGTCGCCCCTCCGGAAGCCGCCGACGCTGGCCGAGACGACCTTGAGGTCGAGGCGCGACCCGATGTCGTCCTTGCGCCGGTACATCAGGTGGCTGATCGCGTCGTCGTCGTTCAGCTTGCGGAAGAACACCTTGTCGTCGGCTTCCAGCTCGGCGAACGGCTGCCAGGTCGCGGCGCTCGGCGGCTCGTTCCAGTCGCCGACGATCAGGACGTCCGAATCGACGCTCCGCGCGTCGCCCTCGAGCCAGCGGGCCAGCCACGCGGCCGCTTTGTGCCGCTGCTCCTTGTCGGTCACGCCGTCGCCCAGCTGGGACTTGAGGTGGATCCCGACGATCTGGAAGTCGAACGATTCGTTGCGCGTGTTGACCGGCAGGCCGGTGAAGTACCCCCAGAGGGGAAGGCGGGGGAACGCGTCCTTGCCGGCCCGGGTCACGACCTGGCGCTTGGCGACGATCTCGCGGATGTCGTCCTTCGCGCGCACCCATTCGGTGTCGTAGAGCATCGCGATGCGCTGGTCGCCGCCCGAGGTCCCGTAGGCGACCTTGTAGAGGCCGACGCCGGCCGCTGCGAGCTCGAGCGCGAGCTCATCGAGCGAGCCGAGCTCGATCTCCTGGAGCACGATGATGTCGGCGTTGAGCGCCGAGAGCACCGTCACCATGTTCTCGACCCGCCGGGGATCGCGGCTGTTGAACCAGCGGATGTTCCAGGTGACGAGGTCCAGGTACCGGTCGGTGCCCCGGAAGCGCTTGTCGACGATCGCGGCGTCGATGCTCGCCGCGAGGTTGAACGCGCCGGGCGAGTGCGCGCCGTCCGAGCCGGTTGCCATCGTTCCCTCCTTGTCCGGATGCCTGATCGGGAGCCCCGTTGTAACCCAATCGCGACCGCCGGGCGATCGGCGGTTCGAATTACCCCTCGACCCGCGTGGCGTATGCCTCGCCCCCGGCGGCCGTCGGACGGGTCCGTGCCATTGTGCTTTCCCGGCCGCCGGCGCGCGCCGGTAGGATCGACGCCATGCCCGGACCCTGTGCACGACTGCGCGCCGCGGCGGCCGCGTCGCTCCTGCTCGCCGCCGCCACCGCGGCCGGCGCGGACGCGACCGCGCCGGTCTCGAGCGCGGCACGGCCGGTGTTCGAGCGCTCGAAGGACAAGCTGCTGCAGCTGCGCGCCATCCACAAGGCGACCGGATCGCAGGCGGCGATCGGCTCGGGCTTCGTGGCGAGCGCCGACGGCCTGGTGGTGTCGAACTACCACGTGGTCGCCAAGGTCGCGCTGGAGCCGGACCTCTACGCGATGGAGTTCGTCCGCGGCGACGGGACGCGGGGTCCGCTCGCGTTGCTCGCGGTCGACGTGGTTCACGATCTCGCGGCGCTGCGGATCGACGCGCGCGGCCTGCCGTTCCTGAAGCTGCGCGACGGCGCGCTGCGCAAGGGCGACCGCGGGTACGCGATGGGCAACCCGCACGACCTCGGGCTGACGATCGTGGAAGGGACGTACAACGGCTACGTCGAGCACGCGTTGTACCCGCAGATCCATTTCACCGGCGCGATCAACGCCGGCATGAGCGGCGGGCCTGCGGTCGCGCAGGACGGCCGGGTGTTCGGCGTCAACGTCGCGCGGCTCGTGGGCAGCCAGCTCGTGAGCTTCCTCGTGCCCGGGGAGTTCGCGGCGAAGCTCCTCGACGCGGCGGCGGCGGGCGGCCCGCCCCCGCGGTTCCAGGACGAGGTGCGCGGGCAGCTCGTCGCGCACCAGGCGACCCTGATGCAGCGCCTCCTTTCCGCGCCGCTCCCGGTCGCGCGCTTCGGTCGCTACGAGGCGCCCGACAGCCCCGGCCCGTTCGTGCGGTGCTGGGGACGCGCCGACAACGAGGCGACGCGGCCCTACGAGATCGACGCGAAAATCTGCATCCCCGAGTTCCGCCTGTTCGTGAGCGACGAGCTGCAGACGGGCGACCTGCGGTTCAGCCATACCGTCCTGCGGAGCCGCAGCCTCGGGACGCTGCGCTTCGCGAGCCTCCTCGAGGAGCGGTTCGGCGCCGACGGCTTCGACTACGCCAACCGGAAGGACCTGACCGGCTATCGCTGCCGCGACGACTTCGTGACCCGCGATCTCGGCGCGGTCCGCGCGGTGCTGTGCGTCCGCGGCTACAAGCGGTTCGAGGGGCTCTACGACATGCGCCTCAAGGTGCTCACGCTCGACCATTCCGCCGAGGCGCTGGTGAGCGCCCTCGCGCTCAACGGCGTCGGCTACGAGAGCGGGCTCGACTTCGCCCGCCGGTACCTGGAGCGGATCACGTGGACGAAGTGATCTTCGTCGAGGTGCTCGGCCGCGCCGGCGACCTCGTCCACCTTCACGCGGTCGCGCGCCTGCCGGCGACCATCGGCCGGGCCTACGACAACGACGTGATCCTCGACGATCCGTACGCCGCGCCGCATCACCTGCGCCTGGAGCGGGGCGGGTCGGGCGAGCTCCTGCTGGTCGATCTCGACAGCCGCAACGGGCTCTTCGCGCTCGACCCGACCGCGCGTGTGGCGCGGGCGACGGCACGCCCCGACGCGCGGTTTCGCGTCGGCCATACGCAGCTCCGGATCAGGCCGCGGAGCCATGCCGTCCCGGTCGAACGCGACGACGTCGTGCGCACCCCCTGGCACCGCGAGCCGGCGGCGCTGGCCGGCCTCTACGCCGCCGCCCTGGCCTGCGTCCTTCTGTACGGTTTCGCCTCGACCACCGAACGGATCGAGCCGCTGCAGCTCGCCATGCCCGCGATCTGGGTCACGCTCGGCCTGTGCGTGTGGGCGAGCACCTGGGCATTCGCCGGGAAGGCGCTCGGGGCGCGCGGGAACTTCCTCGCTCACGCCAGCATCGCCCTAGCGGCGCTCGTGCTCCTGCTCGTCGTGGCGACGCTGGGCGGCTACGCCGCATTCGCCTTCTCGTCGTCCGCGATCGACGCGGGAGCGACCGTGCCGATCGCAGCGGTGCTCGCCTGGACGCTGTACCGGCACCTGACGCTCGTGAGCCGCCAGCCGCGCCGGTCGCTCACGCTCGCCGCGTTCCTGATCGTCGTCGGGGTCTTCGGCGTGCTGTCGCTCGCCGACCACGCGAGCCAGAAGGACCAGCTCAGCCGGATGGCATTCCTGAGGGAGATCAAGAGCCCCGCGGTCCGGCTCGTGCCCGGCGCCTCGCCCGAGGCGTTCTTCGCCGCGGCGCAGGATCTGAAGTCGAAGGTCGACGCCCTCCGGAAGGCGGAGTAGCGCGAGCGCCCTTCGGGGGGGTGCCCCGGGGCTTGCATTCGACCGGCGAGATGCCATTCAATCGGCATCTGCCCCGGCCTCGCGATTCCCCCATGACGGACCCGCTCCGCAACCGGTTCCTCGCGCTGCGCTCGGCAGCGCCCTTCTGGTCGCTGCGCTACCTGAAGGAGACCCGCGAGTCGCTCGCCGTCCGCCAGGACACGCTGGAGCCGCCGGGCCTCGCCATCGACCGCGGCGCGATGCTGACGGCGGTCATCGAGGGCGGCCACGGCTACTGCGCCACCAGCGATGTCTCCGCCGCCGGGCTGCAGGCGGCGCTCGATCGCGCAACGGCGTGGGCGGAAGCGACCCGCTCGGCAAGCGTTTATCGCTTCGATCCGCGGCGCATTCTCGCGCCGAAGGGCGAGCGGCGCAACGCGCCGCGCGACGCGGCCGCGCTCTCGCGCCGCGAGCTCGCCGAGCTGCTCGCCGAAGAATGCCGCCGCGCGGCGATCGACGACCGCATCGTCGAGCGCTACGCCGGGCTCGAGGTCTGCGAGCTCGAGCAGCGCTACCTGACCAACACCGGGGGCGAGGTCCGGCAGCAATTCCGCTACGCGATCCCGCACGCGCACGTGACGGCGAACCAGGGCGCCGAGACCCAGACGCGCAGCTTCCTCCACGCGCAGCAGGGCGGCATCGGCGAGCTCACGCGCTCCGGCTTCGTGGGCGTCGGCGCACGCCTCGCCGACGAGGCCCTGCAGCTCCTCGCCGCGCCGAACTGCCCGTCCGGCAGGATGGATCTCCTGCTCATGCCCGACCAGATGATGCTGCAGGTCCACGAGTCGGTCGGCCATCCCCTGGAGCTCGACCGCATCCTGGGCGACGAGCGCAACTACGCCGGTACGAGCTTCGTGACGCTCGACATGCTCGGCCGCTACGCTTACGGCTCGCCGCTCCTCAACGTCACCTACGACCCGTCGATCCCGGAGGAGCTCGCGAGCTTCGCCTTCGACGACGAGGGCATGCCGGCCGAGAAGGTCTGGCTGATCCGCAACGGCATCCTGGAGCGGCCACTCGGCGGGCATCTGTCGCAGCTGCGCGCCGGCGTGCCCGGAGCCGCGGCCGCGCGCGCCTCGGGCTGGAACCGCCCGCCGATCGATCGCATGGCGAACCTGAACGTCGAGCCCGGCACGAGCCGGCTCACCGACATGATCGGCGCGATCGAGCGGGGCGTGCTGATGCGCACCAACGTCTCCTGGTCGATCGACGATTCGCGCAACAAGTTCCAGTTCGGCTGCGAGTGGGGCGAGCTCATCGAGGGCGGTCGGATCGCGGGCGTGGTGAAGAATCCGAACTACCGCGGGATCTCCGCGACCTTCTGGCGCAGCCTGAAGGCGGTCGGCGACGCGACCACGTTCGAGGTCCACGGCACGCTCTACTGCGGCAAGGGCGAACCCAACCAGGCGATCAATGTGGGCCACGCCGCGCCGGCGTGCCTGTTCTCGGACGTCGACGTGTTCGGCGGCGAAGGCGCGTGAAGGACCACTTCTTCGGTCTGGCCGAACGGCTGCGCGGGGAGCTGCGCACCGGCGAGACGCTGCTCTGCTCGCTCGACGCCGAGCGGTCGGATTTCGTGCGCTTCAACCGCGGCCGGGTCCGCCAGGCGGGGAGCGTCCAGCAGCGATTCCTCTCGGTGCGCCTCGTGCGCGAGCGGCGGCAGGCGGCGGCGACGGTCGCGATCGCCGGCGACGGCGAGGATCTGGGGCTCGCGCGCGGGGTGCTCGCCCGGGTGCGGGACGAGCTCGCCGAGCTTCCCGAGGATCCGTGGTTGCTCGTCGCCGAAGACCCCGTCTCGACCGAGACCGTTCGCCGCGGCCGCCTCGCCGCCGCGGAAGGGCTCGTCCAGGAGGTCGTTGCCGGCGCGGCCGGGCGGGACCTCGTCGGGTTTCTCGCCTCCGGGACGATCTACCGCGGGTTCGCCAACTCGTTCGGCCAGCGCAACTGGCACGAGGTCGACGGCTTCAACCTGGAATGGAGCCTCTTCCTTGCCGGCGACAAGGCGGTGAAGACCGGGTACGCGGGGTTCGACTGGGAGCCCGCGACCTTCCAGGCCAAGCTTGAGGCGGCGGGGGGCGAGCTCGCGCTCCTCGCGCTCCCGCCGCGGACCCTCGAGCCGGGCGAGTACCGCGCGTACCTCGGCCCGCGCGCGCTCGACGAGCTCGTCGGCCTCCTCTCGTGGGGCGGCTTCTCGGCGCGGGGGCGCGCGACCAAGCAGAGCCCGCTGCTCCGCATGGAGCACGGCGCTACGCTGTCGCCGAAGCTCACGCTGCTCGAGAACACCGCCGAAGGCGCGGCGCCGCGCTTCCAGCACGACGGGTTCGTGAAGCCGCCGTCGGTCGCGCTGATCGCGAACGGCCGGCTCGCGGACCCGTTGGTCTCGCCACGCTCGGCGAAGGAATACGGCCTCGAGACCAACGCCGCGAACGCGCGGGAAAGCCCCGAATCGCTCGACATGGCGGCCGGCGACCTCGCGCCTTCCGAAGCGCTGGCGGCGCTCGACACCGGCCTCCGGATCGATAATCTGTGGTATCTCAACTTCTCGGACCGGCCGGCCGGACGCATCACCGGGATGACGCGATTCGCGACCTTCTGGGTGGAAGGCGGGCGGATCGTGGCCCCGGTCGGCCCGATGCGGTTCGACGATACGATCTACCGCATGCTCGGCGACAATCTGGTCGACCTGACGCGGAGCCGCGAGCTCCTGCTCGACCCGTCGACCTACGGCGAGCGCTCGACCGCGAGCGCGCGGCTGCCGGGGGCGTTGTTGCGTTCGCTGAAGTTCACTCTGTAGGAGGGGCCGATGGCTGACACGGTACGCAAGGTGGACTACTTCTCGCTGTCGGTTTCCAACACGCCCGGGCAGACGTTTAAAGTGCTCGCCACGCTGGTCAGCGCGGGAATCAACCTGCTCGCCTGCACCGGATTTCCGCGCGGCCGCCGCGCCCAGATCGACGTGGTGCCGGACGACACGCGCAAGTTCAACGTGGCCGCGAGGAAGGCCAAGCTCCGGTTCAATCCGAAAAAGACCGGCTTCCTGATCCAGGGCGACGACCGCCCCGGGGCGCTCGCCGACCATCTCAGGCAGCTCGCCGAGAAGGGCATCAACGTGACCGCCGTCGACGGCCTGTCGGCCGGCAAGGGCCGCTGGGGCGCGATCCTTTGGGTCAAGCCCAAAGACATCGCCAGGGCGGGTCGGGTGCTGCGGGCGAAGGCGAAGTAGGCGCGGAGGCCGCTACGCGGGTCGGCTTGCTCCGGCACGGCGCGGCATATTAGGATCGCCCGACAACGACAAACCCGCAGTACCCAGAGGAGAGCCCTATGCGCGTGCGAGTCCAGCGGCTTCTGGCCGGGCTGTTCATCGCGTCGTTCGGCCTGCAGGCCGCGGCGCAGGAGATCAAGATCGGGCTCGCGGGTCCGGTGACGGGGCCGCTCGCGTTCCTCGGGCAGCATATGAAGTGGGCCGGGGAGCTCGCGACCGACGAGATCAACCAGAAGGGCGGCATTCTCGGACGCAAGCTCGTGTTCCTGATGCAGGACAGCGCGTGCCGGCCCGCTGACGCGGTCGCGGCGGCGGAGCGGCTCCTCAACCAGGACAAGGTCGACGCGATGCTCGGCGACGTGTGCAGCGGCGCGACGATCGCCCTGATGCCGGTGCTCGAGAAGGCGCAGCGGCCGCTGATCGTGACGGTCTCGACGCATCCGGACATCACCCAGCGCGCCGGCGCCGGCGGGAACAAGTGGGTGTTCCGTACGGTGCCGCACGACGCGATGATCGCGGCCGTCGTCGCCAAGCAGCTGAAAGGCGTGAGGAGCCTCGCCATCGTCGCCGAGGACACCGACTACGGGCGCGGCGCCGTCAAGCTCCTCAAGGACCGGCTGCCGGCGGACGTGAAGATCGTCTCGGAGGACTATTTCAAGCAGACTGAAACCGACTTCCTGCCGGTGCTGACGCGTATCCGCGCCTCGAAGCCCGACGCGATCGGCACCTACGTGCTCGACCAGGCGGCACTCAACCTGATGAAGCAGTACACGCAGTTCGGCATGACCATGCCGCTCGTCGGCCGACCGCCGCTCGGCTCCGGCGTCGTGGCGCCGGTCGTCTCGAGCGGCAAGTTCGACGGCTCGTGGACAGTCTATCCCTACTACGACAAGTACTCGAACCCGCAGAACGACGCTTTCACCAAGCCCTTCATCGCGCGCCACAAGCAGGGGCCGCACTACACGGCCTACGGCGTCTACGAGGGGATCAACGTCCTCGCGGACGCGATGCGGCGCGCGGGGAAGACCGATCCGAATGCCGTCCGCGAGGCGCTCGAGAAGACGAACTACGCCGGAATCCTCGGGCCGATCAGGTTCGACGCCAACCACCAGACCGTCAGCAATCTGATGTTCCTCCAGATCGACAAGGCCGCGGTGGTGGTCAAGGACCTGATCCCGGCGCAGTAGCCCCACCGCCGGACGTTCGCGCCGCTCCGGGCCGCCCCTGCGCGCCGCGGGGCGGCGGCTCACCGTGCTCACCGACCCCGTCTTTCTCGCCCAGCTCGCGGCGAACGGCGTCGCCGTGGGCCTCGGCTACGCGCTCGCGGCGATCGGGCTCGCGCTCCTCTTCGGCATCCTCGGGCAAGTCAACTTCGCGCACGGCGAGCTGTACATGCTCGCCGCGTTCGCGCTGTTCTGGGTGACGACGCAGCTCGGCCTGCCCTACGCTGCCGCCGCCCTGCTCACCGTGGCGCTCATGGCCGGCGCGGGCGCCGTGCTCGCCCAGGTCGTGATCGTGCCCAACCTCGACCGCAGCTTCGAGTCGGTGATCCTCGGCACGCTCGCCGTGGCGGTGATCCTGCAGAACGCGGTGCGGCTGACGTTCGGCGCCACGCCGCTCGACATCGCCTCGCCGCTCGAAGGCGTGACCGTCGAAGTCGGCGGCGTGCTCCTGTTCGGACAGCGGCTGCTGGTCTGCGCCGTCTTCGCCGCCGCCTACGGCGGGCTCGCGGCGTTTCTCCGCTTCACCGCAACCGGCCGCGCGATGCGTGCGATGTCGCAGAACCGCGATGCCTGCGTGATGGTCGGAATCGACCCGCGCAGCGTGACGCGCTGGACCGGTGCGCTCGGCGCCGCGCTCGTGGGGCTCGCGGGCGTCGCGATCGCGCCGCTGTTCGACCTCTATCCGAACATGGGCACCGAGGTCGTGTTCAAGAGCTTCGCCGTGGTGATCATCGGCGGCATGGGCAACGTCGCCGGGGCGGCCCTCGCCGGCCTCGCGCTCGGGCTGGCCGAAAGCTTCGCCGGCGGGCTGGGCAGCGCGGTCCTGCGCGAAGGGATCGCGTTCACCGTGATGATCGCGATGCTGCTCGCGCGGCCGCAGGGCCTGTTCGGGCGCTCGGTGCGCGTATGAGCGGGCCGCGAGCGATGGCGGTCGTGGCGGTGCTGGCGCTCGCGCTGCCGCTCGTCGCCGGCTCGCCGTACGTGCTCCACATCGCGGTCATGACCGGCTTCTACGTCATCCTCGCGCAGTCGCTCAACCTCGTGCTGGGATACGGCGGACTGCTTTCGCTCGCGACGCCCGCATTCTTCGGGATGGGCGCGTACGTGGCGGCGATCCTGGCGCTGCGCTTCGGCTGGGACAGCACGGCGACGTTCGCGCTCGCCGCCCTGGCCGGGGTCGCGACCGGGATCGCGATCGGCTTCCCGAGCCTGCGGGTGTCGCGGCACTCGTTCGTGATCGTCACGCTGTCGGCGACGCTGCTGCTGCAGCTTGTCGCGAACAACTGGGAGGACGTCACGCGCGGGTCGCTGGGGCTCGCCAACCTTCCCCCGCCGCGCTTCCTCGGCGTGGCGGTGCAGGAGCGTGGCGAGTGGTACCTGCTGTCGGTCGCGGCGGCGGCCGCGGTGGTGCTCGTCACGCACCTCGTCGTCGGCTCGCGGTTCGGCCGCGCGCTGGTCGCGACGCGGGACAACGAGCAGCTCGCGCTCGCGGCCGGCATCAGCGTGTTCCGGACGCGGCTGTTCGCCTTCTCCCTGTCCGGCGCGTTCGCAGGCCTCGCCGGCGCCCTCTACGCGCACTTCATCACCTACATCGATCCGGGCGTGTTCGGTTTCTCGGTTTCGGAGACGCTGCTCATCATGGTGATCCTCGGCGGGTCGGGCACGCTGTGGGGCCCGGTCGGGGGTGCGGTCGTCTTCACCGTCCTGCCCGAAGTGCTTCGCCTCGCGCCGGAGATCCGCTCGCTCGTCTACGGGATCATCCTCCTGCTCATCGTGCTCTACCGGCCGGCGGGCCTGGCGACCTGGCTGGGCCGGCGCCGGGCGGCCGCGGGTGCGCCCCCGGCATGAGCCCGATCCTGCGCATCGAGGGCCTCGTCAAGACCTACCGAGGCATCACCGCGCTCGACGGCATCACGCTCGAGGTCGCGCGCGGCTCGATCACCGGGCTGATCGGCCCGAACGGCTCGGGGAAGACGACGCTCTTCGACTGCATCAGCGGCTTCCAGCGGCGCGATGCCGGGCGGGCGTGGCTCGACCCCGGCGAGCCGGGGGCGGTGGAGCTCACGGTGCTCCCGGCGGTGCGCGTCGCTCGCGCGGGCGTGCGGCGAACCTTCCAGCAGCTCAAGGTGTTCGCGGGCCTGAGCGTGCGTGACAGCCTGCTGACTGCGGCGCAGTCCGGCCCCGGGTTCTCGGCGCTCGAAGAGGTGCTGCGCGTGCCGCAGGTCCGCGTGCACGAGCGCCGGATGCGCGAACGTGCGGCCGGGCTGCTCGAGGAGTTCGCGCTCGCCGCGCACGCCGAGCGGCTCGCGGGTGCGCTCTCCTACGGACAGAAGAAGCTCCTCGAGCTCGCCATGGCGCTCATGACGGATCCCAAGGTGCTGCTGCTCGACGAGCCGGTGGCCGGCGTCAACCCGACCCTGATCGAGGCGCTCAAGCAGCATCTCGTGCGCGTACGCGACCGCGGCGTGACGCTCCTCATCGTCGAGCACAACCTGAAGCTCGTGTTCGACCTCTGCGAGCGCATCTTCGTGCTCGACGGCGGCCGGCTGCTGACGAGCGGCGCGCCCGCCGAAGTCGCGCACGACCCGCGGGTCCTCGAGGCGTACATGGGCGCCGGCACCCGGAGAGAGGCGCTGCTGGATGACTGAGCGGACGATCCTCGAGGTGGCGGGCGCGGTCGGCGGCTACGGGGACATGACCATCCTGCACGGGGTGGACCTCGCGATCGCCCGCGGGAGCTGGACGACCGTCATCGGCGCGAACGGCGCCGGCAAGTCCACACTGCTGAGGCTGATCGCAGGAATCGTCCCGTGCCGCGAGGGGCGGGTGGTCTATGACGGGCGCGACGTGTCGCGGCGCTCCGCGATCGAACGGCTGCAGGGGGGGATCGGGCTCGTGCCGCAGGGCCGGTGCAACTTCCCGCTGCTCTCGGTCGCGGACAACCTCCGGCTCGGCGCCTGGTCGCGGCGGCTCGTCGGCCCGGCGCTCGCGACCGAGGTCGAGGGCATGGCCGAGCGGTTCCCGCGGCTCAGGGAACGCTGGGGCGTCGACGCCGGGAACCTGTCCGGCGGCGAGCAGCAGCTCCTCGAGATAGCGATGGTGCTGATGGCGCGGCCGCGGCTGCTGCTGCTCGACGAGCCCTCGCTTGGACTCGCGCCCGGCCCGATGGAAACGGTGTTCGCGACGATCCGCGACCTCGTCCGCGACGGCATCACGGTCGTGATGGTCGAGCAGAACGCCCGCCAGGCGCTCGAGCGGTGCGACGTCGGCGTAGTGCTGGAGCTGGGGCGCGTGAGCCTGGTCGAGCCGGCCGGGCAGGTGCTCGGGCACCCGGAGATCCGACGGACGTTTTTGGGCCTCTGATTCAGGCTTGCGGCGCGAGCGCCGCAAGCTCCCGGCCAAACAGGATGCGGTGGGGGTTAAGCACCGCCATCTGCGCGATGGCGTCCTCCTTGATGCCGCGCCGCTTCAGCTCGGCGATGTACTCGCGCCAACCGTCCGCCACGGTGGTGTTCATCGCCTGCCCCAGGTCTGAGGTGAGGACGACGCCTTCCGGACCCACCGCCTCGATCACCTGCACGTACTGTTCGTAGGAGAGGTGGTCCATCGCGATGTTCACGAACGCGAGCTCGGTGTAGGCGCCGTAGTCGCGCCAGAGCTTCACGAGCGTGTCGACCTCCTGGTTCGTCGCCTGGAACAGCGGGTGCGTCATCAGGATCCGCCGGATCCCGGCGGCGTGCGCGCGCCGCACGAGCGCGACGGTCTCGGTCTTGTTCAGGTGCCCGGTCGCAAGCGTGAGGTCCGACTCGGCCACCATGCGCAGCATGCGTTCGACGCCGGCCACCACCTTCGGGTCGGCTTCGTCGAGGCGATAGCCGCCCCCGATCGGCACGAAGCGCGAGTACTTGCCCCTCACGCCCCACGCCTCGGGCATCTCGCGCCGGCCGTACAGGGCGAGGTGCGCTTCGGTGGATAGTGTGGGCAGCCAGACGACGACCGGACCCGGGTCTGGATCGGTGGCGCGGACGTCGCGCTTCCACGCGGACATCGCGGCCCGCACGCCGTGCTCGTCGACGCCACCGACGGCGAAGTTGAGCACCACCGCGCCCACCAGGGCCACCTGGTCGTCGGGGCGGCGAACCTTGCTCACCCAGCCGGTGGTCGGCTGGAAGTGGTTCTTCATCACCGCGCCGAACCCCTCCCGCCGCCCTTCCTCGGCGAGCGTCTCCGCGCTGTAGCGTCGCTGCAGGTACTCGGGTCCGACATGCACGTGCATGTCGATCAGCAGCTTGTCGTCGACTCTGGGCAGCGGTTCGGGCACTTCGTCTCCCTGTCGCGCGGCAGGGCCAGTTCAACCTTCGACCGGTCCGGCGAAGCGGTCGATTCTCAGCTGCTTCTCGAAGGGCGCGCGTTCCCGCGCGAACTTCTCGTGCAAGAGCTTGTTGGCGGAGTAGCCTTCGAAATCCTCTTTGGACGCGATGCCGTAGATCATCGAATAGCCGCTCCAGCCATTCGCGTCCTTCTCCGCGAGCCTGATCCGGCGGCACCAGAGGAAGCCGGGCTGACGCACCACCTCGGCGACGTGGCCGTCGTCCAGCCAGTCGATGACTTGCGCCTCGGCCTGCGGCGCGACCCAGAAGCGCACGATGAGGAAGAACCCGGGTTCTTTC
>Ga0299906_10001180_pt1 | contig 22564 bp, 13 predicted proteins | sample RVTome_14_FD_200259 | JGI IMG/M metagenome (GOLD analysis project Ga0299906, IMG submission 200259) | Soil microbial communities from uranium-contaminated site in the Upper Colorado River Basin, Wyoming, United States - RVT145D125 (version 2) ...
CGTTATTTGGACATACCTCCTCTAACAATGATACTTGTGACTCTATCTTGGCGGAGTCAATCAAATCATCAGCATCTAAGAATTGAATATATGTTCCACTCGCATATCGCAGGCCAACATTTCGAGAGGCAGAGGGGCTGCCTGTATGTGTCTGGCCTAAAAAATGGACCTTGCATTTACCATTCAGGTTATGAAAAAGCTGTTCGGTTCCGTCATCAGAGCCGTCGTCTACAACAATGATTTCGATGTTTGGATAGCTCTGCTGAAAACAACTAGCGAGCGTTTCGGGCAAGAAACCTTTGGCATTGTAAGTGGGAATGATAATACTTACGAGCGGCTGCCCCATTAATATTATGACTTCCTTTATTCGACCCCAAGGTGTTGTCTTGGGATCTTGAAAAATATCAATTTGGAGTCGAAGCGTGGCAACTTAAGGTTATTATCAGGCAATTATATACCGTAACCCAGATTTAGCAACATATAAGCTGTATTAAGAAAGCCTCTCCTCTGAAAATAAGTGTCATGGTTCAGGTGTCACGTACAAGGTAATGATTTTCATTCTCGTTGCTGTGCCGCAGGTTCGGTCACGCCTGCTGGCTTGACACCGCTCCCAACGCCTTCAATGTAGCCATTTGCGTCTCGGTCAGGCCGGTTACGTCGATGATGTTCATGCCTTCGTAAGGTCGGAGGCCTGTCCTTTCGGACAGGGTTCGAGCCTGTCCATTTTGAGGATTCAAAACCGGGCTAAGGGTCGATGTATTCAATCATATTTTTTGGTAAGATTCAGTCCAGGCGGCGTGTTTTGGGCAAGAAAATGTTCAACTATGAAGGGTATGAAGATCATGAAGAATAAAAAAACTTCATGCCCTTCATAATCTTCATGGTAAATTTCAGATTGGCTTTGGCCTGGCCAGGTTAGATTTAACCGCTAAGAAGTTGAAAATCCGGGTAATCCGGGTAAGCTGTGGTTCAGGATTGCCTCATTTTACCGATCTATCATTAACCGTACCAAGTTGCACAACCGAAAGGAGTTTCCCATGCCTACCCACAACCAACATTATGTTCGGGCCGCGCGCCTGGCCGAGGTCCAGGCCATAGGTTGTATGCCGCTGCAATTGAACGGCCACACCCTGGCCCTGTTTGCCCATGGCGATACCGTCTACGCCGTGGACAATCGCTGCCCCCACATGGGCTTTCCGCTGGATCGAGGCACGGTCAAAGAGGGCATTCTGACCTGCCACTGGCATTACGCCCGGTTCGATCTGGAAAGCGGCGGCGCCTTTGACCAGTGGGCCGATGATGTCCGGGTCTTTCCGGTCGAAATCCGTGACGATGAGGTCTGGGTCGATCTGGCCCAACACGGCGACCCCCGCCGGCACCAACAAGAGCGGCTGCGGGTGGGCCTGGAGCGCGATCTGTCGCTCGTGCTGGGCAAAGCCGTCCTGGTACTGGTCGAAGGTGAAGGCGATCCGGTCGAGCCGTTCGGCGCCGGCCTGGAATTTGGCGCCCGCTATCGTCAAGGTGGCTGGGGTCAGGGTTTGACGATCCACACCTGCATGATGAATCTCCTGCCCCATCTGGATCAGGCCGACCGCCCCCGGGCGTTGTATCATGGTCTCGCGGCGGTTTCAAGCGAGAGTTTTAGTGAACCGCCCCGCTTCCCCATCCGGCCCCTGCCCGCCACCGAGGTCGAAATACCGACCCTCAAAGGCTGGTTCCGCCAGTTTGTCGAGGTGCGTGATGCCGAGGGCGCCGAACGCTGCATCGTCTCGGCCATTCGAGCCGGGGCCAATCACCAACAAATGGCCGAGATGCTGTTCGCCGCCGTCACCGACCATCGCTACATCCAGATCGGTCATGTAGCCGATTTTACCAACAAAGCCTTTGACGCCCTGGATACTGCCGGTTGGACCTACGCCGAGCCGGTGCTGACCAGCCTGGTCAGTGGCTACGCCATGGCCTCCCGTATGGAAGAGTCCAATGCCTGGCGGCATCCCATTGACCTGATCGTCATTTTGGAGCATGCCTTCGACAAGCTGCCCCAGGCCGTCGCAAAGGGACGCCGGCAGCGCGATCAGACCTGGACCGGTCGGGACGAGCTGATCCCGATTCTCCACGGCGATGATCCGCAGGCCATTGCCGACGCGCTCCTGGCTGCCCTGGAAAGCGGTTGTTCCGAGATCGAACTGGCTGGCGCCGTCTCCTATGCCGCTGCCTTACGCATTGCCCGCTTCCACACCAGCAACGAGTTCTCCGATTGGGATACGGCCCTGCATACCTTTACCTTTGCCAACGCCATCGAGCAGGGCCTGCGCCGCGCCCCGTCCACCGAACTGCTGCGCGGCGTATTCGACGCGGCCATGAGTGTCTACCTGGATCGATTTCTAAACATTCCGGCCGCCCGCTTGCCGCAGCCCAACGGTACGGCGGCAAATCCAGCGGAGCTGCTCGATGAGCTGGTCGCTCTCCTCAACCGGCAGCAGCAGGTCAACCAGGCCGGCGAGTTGGTGGCCCGCTATCTGTACAGCGGTGGGCGGCCGGATCGACTGCTGGCCGTTTTGGGCCGGCTGCTGCTCCGCGAAGACCGCGATTTCCACACCATCCAGACCGTTGAGACGGCCATCAATCAATACAAATATCTACACGGCACCCAGGCCGGTACGCACGTTCTTATCGCCGCCGCCCGCTATCTGGCTGCCCACTCGCCGACGGTACGGGCCCAGGGCCAGACGTATGAAATCGCCCGACGGCTCCATCGGGGCGAGCGGCTGTTTGAAGAAGAGTAACCAGGATAATCGTGAATGGTGATCTGCGCCCTCTTGACATTTATGGGCAGAATCTGGTATACTATTGGTGTATCCATGGTAATACCAATGACAAACCACGGCGCTCCTGATAGATCACGGAAAGTAGAACGAATACGAGTGGTGGAAGCATTTATGGTGGACAGTCTCAAGCGCTCAACGCGCCAGAAACCGGTTTATACTCGGGTCGAAGAGCAGATCGGACAAATGATCAAAGCGGGCCAGCTTGCGCCGGGCGATCAGTTGCTGCCAGAACGAGAACTGGCCGAAAAGCTGGGTGTCAGCCGTACCTCGATCCGCCAGGCCCTGGCCGTGCTGGACGGCAGGGGCGTGATCGAGATTACCCCCCGAGATGGAGCCTACGTGCGCCGGCAGAGCTTGAAAGATTCGGTCGAACCCCTCACCCAGGCCCTTTTTCAAGAACGAAGCCAGGTGTCCGACCTGTTCGAAGTACGCGAGATCATCGAAACTCAAGCGGTCCGCCTGGCCGCCCTGCGCCGGGATGAGGCCGGCCTGGAACGTCTGCGCCGCCTGAACCGGGAATATGAGACCGATCTGCGCCAGGGCGATCTGGCCTTTGAGGCCAACAGCCGTTTTCATCGCGCCATCGTCGAAATGGCCAACAATCCCCTGCTCACCGAGATTATGGGTACTCTGCTCACTGCAACCATGGACGTCTATGAGTCGGCCCGGCATCGCAGCCTGTCCGGCGCGCCGAACTTGACCCGCTTTGTGAATGAGCACGAGCAGATCATCGATGCGGTCGCTCAACAAAATCCTGATCTGGCGGCTGAGCTGCTGGCCGGACACATCAATGCTGCCCGCGAGCGGGTCCGCGAGGAGGTCCAGGTATAGTCAATGGCGACTATCAACCTTGGAGTGTATCTTGATATTTTTCGAGCAAAGGAAAACACTTTGCCCGATTTAAGGCTTCAGCCGGGAGGTGAGTCAATCCCCGGTTAGAGCCTTATTTTTTTGGTACATATACGAGCGGTTAGTAAACACGAAAGGATGGTCACATGTCAGTCATAACTGCCGATAAACACGAATTAAAATTTACGGTTGTAGAGAAGGCTCACCAGGTCCTGACTCCGGAAGGTGACTTGGTTGGGCCGCAGCCTGACCTGTCACCCGAACAACTGATTCAGTTCTATCGCTGGATGGTGTTGGGGCGGGTTTATTCAGACCGCATGGTGGCCCTCCAACGCCAGGGCCGGATGGGGACCTTTGCCCCGTTGAACGGGCAGGAAGCAGTCGCGGTCGGTGTCGCCGCGCCGCTACAGCGGGACGATTGGCTGGTCGGTTCCTATCGCGTAGACATCTCTTACTACATCAAAGGTGTGCCCCTGGTAGCTTTGATGAAACAATGGGGCGGCGCCATCGCCGATAACTATCCCCGCGAAGCCAACGCGCTGCCTTTCCAGATTGTGCTCGGGACCCAAGTGCAGCACGCCGTTGGGGTCGCTCAAGCCCTCAAATATGAGCATAAACCTAATGTCGTGCTGACCACGATTGGCGATGGCGCGACCTCTGAGGGTGACTTTAGCGAAGCCCTCAACTTTGCCGGTGTTTTCAAAGCGCCGGCCATCTTTGTGATCAATAACAATGGTTGGGCCATCTCGACGCCCCGTAAGCGACAAACAGCGGCAGAATTCATCGCCGACCGGGGGGCTGGATTTGGCATCCCCAGTTGTGTCGTCGACGGCAACGATGTGTTGGCCTTGTACCAGGTTGTAACTGAGGCCATCAGCCGGGCCAGAGCTGGCGATGGACCAACCCTGATCGAGGCGATCACCTATCGCCTGGCGGCCCATACCACGGCCGACGATCCGACCAAGTACCGCAGCCGGGAAGAACTCCACGAATGGACGCTGCGTGATCCCATTTCACGCTTTCGCACGTTTCTGCTGAATCAGGGTATTCTGACTGAGGCAGATGATGAGAACCTCCAGGAAGAGGTCAAAGCCGAAATGCAGGCCGCCGTTGAAGCCTACGAAGTCCTGGCCCCCCAACAGCCGGCGTTACTCTTCGACCTGGTCTATGCCGAGCCATCGCCTCAACTCCGGCGACAGCGGGCACACCTGTTACAAGAATTAAGCCTGACTTAGGAGATTGACAATGCCAAATTGGACCATGGTTCAGGCCATCAACAGCGCCCTCGGCCTCGAACTGGAACGGGATCCCAAGGTGCTGATCTTTGGGCAGGACGTGGGCAAAAATGGTGGTGTCTTCCGGGTAACCGATACCCTGCAAGAACGGTTCGGTGAAGAACGCGTTTTTGACACGCCGCTGGCCGAGTCCGGCATTATCGGCACGGCTCTTGGCATGGCGGCCTATGGCCTGCGCCCTGTCCCGGAGATCCAGTTTGCCGGGTTCAGTCTGGTGGCGTTCAATCAGATCGCCTCGCAGGTAACCCGGCTGCGCTATCGTTCCGGCGGCGTATACACCGTGCCAATGGTGATCCGCGCCCCCTTCGGCGGCAACGTCCGCACCCCGGAGCTTCACTCTGACAGCGTCGAAGCCTTCTTTATGCACATGCAGGGTATCAAAGTCGTTATCCCGTCCAACCCGTACGATGCCAAGGGCCTGCTCCATGCGGCCATCGCCGATCCCGACCCGGTGCTGTTCCTGGAACATATGAAGCTGTATCGCTCCTTTCGCCAGGAAGTACCCGCAGAACGGTATACGGTGCCCATCGGTCAGGCTGCTGTGGTCAAACCGGGGAATGAAATCACCGTGATCGGCTACGGCGCGATGGTCCAGGTGGCGCTGGATGCTGCCGCTCAGGTGGAAGAGAATACGGATGCCACTGTAGAGGTCATCGACCTGCGCACCATTTCCCCGCTGGACGAAGCGACGATTGTCGAGTCGGTCTCCAAGACCGGGCGAGCCGTGGTCGTACACGAAGCGGCTCGAGCCGGCGGCGTCGGAGCCGAGGTGATTGCCGTCATCAACGAACAGTGCCTCTTCTCCCTCCTCAAGCCGGTCGAGCGGGTTACCTGTCCGGATATGCCCTTCCCCGTACCCCAGCTCGAGGAGAAGTTCATCCCCAACCCGGATCGTGTCGCCCGGGCCATCCGGCGAACATTGGAGCCGTAAAGAGCCGGGAATGGCTGACGTTAAGCAGTTCCGAAGTAACTGCTCACCATTACCGATCGTGGCTATCAAGACCGGGACGGATGACCGGGGACCGGGGCAAAACTTTTATACTCCCCGGTCTCCCGTCCCCGGTCTCCGGTCTTGGTTCGATCCCCCTCTGGTAATCATGCTTCGTTAATGCTAAAATGATAGGTAGATCGAACATTTTGCACCGTTTCGAATTGTAAGAAAGGACGGACCATGCTCGAATTCAAACTCCCCGATGTGGGCGAAGGTATCCACGAAGCCGAAGTGATGCGCTGGTTAGTCAATGTTGGTGATACGGTCGAGCGGGACCAGCCTATTTTGGAAATCCAGACCGATAAGGCCGTGGTCGAGATACCTGCACCGGTGGCCGGAATCATCGCTGAAATTCGGGCGGAAGCCGGTTCCATGGCCCAGGTAGGCGATGTCCTGATCGTGATTGATCCCACCGATCAGGTCACCGCCACTGCCGGGGCCAAGAAGACGGCTGAGCCGGCCCAGGCGACTTCGTCCTCCACGAACGGCCAGACAGCCGCCCCACCCCCAGCGCCGGGCGGCGTTGCCGCCGGACCGGGTCGCCGGGTGCTGGCTGCCCCGGCTGTCCGCAAGATGGCTTTAGAGCTGGGGATCGATCTGGCCCGGGTCCCCGGCTCTGGCCCGGCAGGACGGGTGCTGCCGGACGACATCAAGAAATTCGCCGCGCAGCCTGACCAGTCTGAGGAGATGATGCAGACCGCCGAGGAACGAGTCACATCGGACGTTCCTGGTACGCCCGCCGTCGCCCCCACAGCGGCAGCGCCGCCAGCTTTGCCCCGTGGCCAGGAGTTGACCGAAGAGGAGCCCTTGCAAGGCTTGCGCCGCCGCATCGCCGAGCGCATGGAGATCGCCTGGCAGATTCCCCACGTGACCAGCTTTGACGAGGTCGATGCTGCCAACCTGGTTGCGCTGCGAAAGCATCTCCAGCCCGAGGCCGAGCGCCGGGGCCTGCGGCTGACCTATTTGCCCTTTATCGTCAAGGCCGTTACCCAGACTCTTAAAGAAAGCCCCTACTTGAATGCCTCGCTCGATATGGCCAACAAGACGATACGGCTGCATCGCCATTTTCATATCGGCATCGCCACCGCCGTGCCTGAAGGCTTGCTGGCGCCCGTCATTCGCCACGCCGACCAACTGAATCTGCTCCAGATTGCAGGTGAGCTAACCCGGCTGGGTGATCTGGCCCAGCAGCGCAAGTTGGAATTGAACGAACTATCGGGCAGTACCTTTACGATCACCAATTTTGGCAGTTTCGGCGGTCATCAAGGTACCCCTATCATCAATCCGCCCGAAGTAGCGATTTTGGGCGTCGGACGGATCGAGGATAAACCGGTCGTAGTGGATGGACAGGTTGAAGTGCGCCCGGTGCTGCCCCTGGCCCTCAGCTACGACCACCGCTTGATCGATGGCGCTGCCGCCGGTCAATTCCTCAGACGCTTGATTGCCCTCCTGGCCGATCCGAATCTGTTGTTTCTGGAATTGGTTTAGGCTGCAATGGTTGTCGGTGATTTGGCTACATCAGCCGAGGTCGTAATCCTTGGAGCCGGACCGGGTGGCTACGTGGCTGCCATCCGAGCGGCCCAGTTGGGCAAAGAAGTGATCCTGGTCGATCCGGGCCCACCCGGCGGCACGTGCCTGATTCATGGTTGTGTTCCCTCTAAGGCGCTGCTAACCGCAGCCAACCATGTCTGGCAAACGTCCAATCTGGGGGATATGGGCATCGAAGCCGGTAAGGTCAAGCTAGACCTGAACCGGATGCAGAGTTGGAAGCAGGGCATCGTCGACCGGCTGGTGAAGGGCGTAAACCAGCTTCTATCCGGTCTCAACGTCGAGATGATCGTGGGCGCCGGCTTTTTTATCGGCGAGCAAGAGATTCGGGTTGAGGCCGAGTATGGCACCAAGCGGTTTAGTTTTGAGCAAGCCATCATCGCGGTTGGGGCCGCACCGGCGGTGCTGGCCGGTCTGCCGTTCGATGACTCGCGAGTTCTGACTCCGGGTCAGGCGCTGAGTTTGACCCGTTTGCCCGAAAAGCTGGCCGTGATCGGGTCTGATTACATAGCGGCCGAAATCGCGACGCTATATGCCAAACTGGGTGTGCCGGTGCGCCTGCTGATCCCAATCGGGCAGCACCTGCTGGCTGAATTCGATCCGGCCGCCGGCCGGCAAGTTCAAGCCCGTCTGAAGAAACTTGGCGTTGAGATCGAAACAAGGATCGATGATCCGGTTCAGGCGGTTGCAGATGAGTCTTGTGTGATCGTGTCGGTGGGATTGGCGCCCCGAACCGGCGATCTACAGTTGAGCCAGGCCGGGGTTGATACCGATGAGCGAGGATACATCCGCGTCAATGATCGGATGCAGACCGGCAATCCTGGCGTCTACGCGGTTGGCGACGTGACGGGCGGACCGCCGCTGGCCCATGTCGCCTTCAAGCAAGGCAAGGTCGCGGCTGAACACATCGCCGGCCGGCCGGCCCAGTACGCACCCCAAGCCGTGCCTCGCGTCGCCCGGACCGATCCTCAGGTGGCGGCGGTTGGCCTCACCGAGACTGAAGCGAAAGCCGCCGGTTACACCGTGATCACAGGTCGCTTCCCTCTGGCGGCCAACGCGCGCGCCCTGAGCCTGAACGCCTCTCAAGGTTTCGTTCAAACCGTAGCCGAGCAGGACAACCAAGTCTTGTTGGGTGTCACCATCGTTGGTCCGGATGCGGAGACCCTCATCGGCGAGGCTGCCCTGGCCATGGAAATGGGGGCCACCCTGACCGACCTGGCCGAGACTCTTCATCCCCACCCCAGCTTGAGCGAAACGCTGCAAGAGGCAGCCGAGGCAGCTCTCGGGCTGGCGATCCATATCAAATAATCCAATCCTGCCCAATTTCAATGGTTAACCCGGTCTGGCCATGCCAAAACCGAGGCTTCAACCGGTTGCCTCGCAGCCGATCTGTCGGACCATTTTGTTTCTTGCGGCTCGAATAATCCCATTGAAATTTTATTGAAGGAAAATGAAGGTCATTGCGTAGAATCAAAAATAACGCGCTAATCTAATAGGGATAGGCGGCACTGACGCCGCCACAAAGTGCCAAAACAACTGATGAAAATGGCCACATTTTCAGGTTATTAAACCCCCGGAGGTAACGATGCCGCTAGAAAGCGCCAAAACAATTGCCCTCGCCAGGATGTTTTTTTACCTCGTGCTCGCCGTTCTTCTGGAATTCAGTTTAGCCATGATCATCGTCAGTCAGGTGTCAGCAGCGCCACCACCTGACAACCCATTAATGCCCCCCCAAGAAGATCCATTCGCAACCAAGGTGATCAGCCGGTCGATCTTACCCCTGACCTATGCCCGGGTGGTCACCGGCGGTGTGCCCATCTATTCGCATCCCTCTCACGTGGCTCAGGGCATTGGTCCGGCCCGGTCGTTGGCGAAGGGGTACGTGTGGGTTAGTCTGGCCGATGTTGAACAGTATATTTATGATAGTCGGTTGTGGTACATGGTCAATGAAGGTGAATATATTGAGGCTAACCAGGTGGCGTTTTTTGAACCTTCGACCTTTCGGGGAGTCAATGTATCCAGACCGCTCCGGCGTCCCTTCGGTTGGATAATCTACGATACCTGGGCCTCACCCACCCCGGATTCGATACCGCCGGCCGATGCCTTGGCTTTGCCACGTTACAGTTTCGTCACGATTTTCGAAGAGCGCCAGTCAGGTGAATGGACCTGGTACCGCATTGGCCCCAACCGGTGGATCGAGCAACGCACGGCCGCCCTGGTCAAACCATCAGCCCGGCCCGGTGGGGTGGAGGAGACGGATAAATGGATCGAGGTCGATTTATTCGAGCAAACTCTGGCGGCCTACGAAGGCGATCAAATGGTTTATGCTACCTTGATTTCGTCGGGCCTGCCCCGGTGGCAAACTGAACAGGGCCTGTTTCGCATCTGGACCAAAGTCAAACAAGCTAAAATGAGCGGCAGTGATGGCTACCCGGATTATTATTTTCTCGAAGATGTGCTATGGACCATGTATTTCAATCGGGATTTTTCTCTGCATGGAACCTACTGGCACGACCGCTTTGGCTATCCCCATTCGCACGGCTGCGTCAACCTGCCGCCTCAGGATGCTGCGTGGCTGTTCAATTGGACGACCCCCACAACCGGCCCCAATAACTGGACCTTCGCTTCAGACGAGGACGCCGGGACCTGGGTGTGGGTGCATGAATAGGAGAAGATGGTCATTCATTACGCCTCCCCGGCGCCGAATGAGCCGGTCAGACCTCGGAATAGAAAAACATTCTGAACTAAAGATTGATCCAAAGCGAGGTATTTTGCCAAATCGAGCTCACCGGCTATGATTAAAAACGATGCAAATACCCGGACACCTCGCCGTCGCTGTCGCTCAATATCGCCTTTTGTCTCATCACCAGCGTAATGAAGAACTGATGGCGACGTTATTGATTGCCAGCCTCTTTCCCGATATGGTTGATAAATCCATTGGTTATGTATTTCACGCCATGCCCAATGGCCGCCATTACATGCACAACCTCTGGAGCCTCCTTTTGATGTCCCTCCTGGTTAGCCTGATCTGGGGTCGTAAAGTTGGGCAGGTCTGGTTTATCGGCCACCTGGGCCATTTGCTCGCCGATATCAGTCGAGATAGCATCGTCCCCTGGTATTTCCCAATCAAAAAGTATCGTTTTCGACCGGGACGATTAAGATTTCGCCCTGGCCAAATCTTGAAAGAGCTGGTCCTGCTGGGGGTGGTGTTGATGTTTTATCGCCTCACTACCTGAGCCACCTCACAGCAAGCGGTTTATATGCGCTCATCGTTTGGTTAAGAAGAGGCAGATCTCAGATCTGTCTCTTCTTATATTTTTGACGCACCCCGTCTTAAACGACCAATTGCGGCTCAACAATTTCCGACTATAATACAACCTATACCGAAACCGGTGTCAGACTGATCTAAATTTGCCTTGATACCGGAGCCAGTTTTGCCGATTGATCTCGATTTAGCAAGGAAACTCTATGCCTCGAACTGACCGTCTTCTGCGCGCCTGTCGTGGTGAAGCGGTGGATGCAACCCCCATCTGGCTGATGCGCCAGGCCGGTCGCTACATGCCGGAGTATCGAGCCCTGCGGGAGCGTTACACGATTTTGGAACTGATCAAGACCCCGGACCTGGCGACCGAAGTTACGCTTCAGCCAATCAAGGCCTTTGATCTCGATGCGGCCATTATCTTTGCCGATATTCTACCATTGTTGGTAGCTTTGGGGCTTGATCTGGAATTTGTCAAAGGCGATGGCCCGGTCATTCACAACCCGATTCGGTCTGCGGCCGGGGTCGAAGCCCTGACCGTGCGCCCGGCGGAGGAAACGCTCGGCTTTACCCTGCAGGCCATCAGGCAAGTGATCGATGAGTTGGCGGGCCGGGTTCCGCTCATCGGGTTCTCCGGCGCGCCCTTTACCCTGGCCAGCTATGCGATTGAAGGCGGTGGCTCCAAGAACTATATCCTGACCAAAAGCTTGATGTACCAGGAGCCGCGCGTCTGGCACGCCTTACTGGAGAAGCTGGCTAGCGCGGTTGGGCACTATCTGGGGGCGCAGGCGGCAGCCGGAGCGCAGGTGTTACAGTTGTTCGATAGTTGGGTTGGGGCCCTCAGCCCGGCTGATTACCGGGAATTCGTTTGGCCGCACTCGAAGCGAGCCATTGAAATTGCCCGGCAGGATCAGGCTGTGCCGCTCATCCATTTTGGTACGGCAAGCGGTGGGTTGCTATCTTTAATGAAAGAAGCCGGTGGGGATGTGATCGGTGTCGATTGGCGAGTCGATCTGGCCGAGGCCTGGGCTCAGTTGGGAGCCGAGGTGGCGGTTCAAGGCAATCTGGACCCGCTGGTGTTGCTGGCTCCGATCCCTGAAATCAAACGACAAGCGGCCCGCGTGCTGGATCGCGCCAATAACAAACCCGGCCACATCTTCAACCTGGGGCATGGCATCTTACAACAGACGCCGGTGGAGCATGTGGCCGCCCTGGTGGATTTTGTCCACGAGTATTCTGAAAGAAATTTGTTAACGGATACCTTTACAAGGTGACGACGTTTTCGTGCCTGCAAATCCATGTAACAAGGTAGCAAAGGAGCAAGGTAGCATGTAGCAAGAAGTATCTATTACCTGCTGCCCTGCTACCCTGTTACTTTCGGAGCCAATCAATGACGAAAAAAGCTGTTCTCATGCTGGCCTATGGCAGTCCTGATTCGGTTGGCGGCATGGAATATTATCTGTCTGACATTCGAGGTGGCCGGCCCATGTTGCCGGAATTCGTAGAAGAGTTTCGCCACCGTTACACCTTGATTGGGGGCAAATCACCCCTCACCGAGCGAACCTATGAGCAGGCCAAAAAAACGGGTGAGCTACTACGCCAACGTGGCTATGACTGGCCTGTTTACGTGGGCATGCGTCACTGGTCACCCTGGATCAAGGATGCGATTGGCCAGATGGGTGTGCATGGGGTTGAGGAAGCCGTCGCCATCGTGATGGCGCCCCATTTTTCTAAAATGAGCATTGGGCGGTATTGGGCCAGGGTGAACGAGGCCCAGGCGGCGCTGGGCACCGCCATCGACTTTACATTTGTCGATAGTTGGTACAAACAGCCCAAATTTTTACAAGCGGTCGAGCAGCATGTGCGGGCCGGTTTGGAGAAATTTCCGGCGGCGGTCCGGGATCAGGTCAAGATCGTTTTTTCGGCCCACAGCCTGCCGGCCCGGTTGATCGAGCTGGGCGACCCTTACGATAATGAACTCAAAGATAATGCCCGTATCGTGGCGGATCGCCTGGGCGATGTCGACTGGATGTTTTCTTACCAAAGCGCCGCTGAAACCGGCGAACCCTGGCTTGGCCCACAGATCGAGGACGTTATTGTTGATCTGGTCAAAGCAGGTTATAAATATGCCCTGGTCGCTCCGATTGGCTTTGTCTGCGACCACGTCGAGATTCTGTATGATATTGATATTGAAGCCAAAGCCATTGCCGATGAGCGTGGCCTGCGGCTTGAACGCATCGAGTCAATGAACAGCACGCCCTTATTCATCGACGCCATTGTCGATGCCGTTCTGGAGAAAGTGCCTTAGTAATCCATTATGACTCATGTCACGATTATAGGCGGGGGCATTGCCGGTCTGGCCACCGCGTACTATCTTCAAAAGAAAAGCCGAGAGCAGTCGCAGGAGGCGCCGATCCATTACACCCTCGTCGACAGCGAGCCGTGTTTTGGCGGCAAGATTGTCACGGCCAACGAGGGCGATTTTGTCATCGAAGGTGGCCCTGACTCGTTCATCACCCAGAAACCATGGGGCCGGCAGCTTTGTCTTGATTTGGGGCTGGCGGCTCGCCTTATCCCGACCAACGATGATCGTCGCAATATCTATGTGCTGGACAAGGGAAAATTGGTCCCGTTTCCGGGTGGTTATCGTTTGACTGTGCCAACCGAGTTTATTCCCTTCGCCTTATCCCCTTTGATTTCACCCTTGGGCAAGCTGCGTATGGGGCTGGACCTGGTCATTCCACCACGTCAAGACAAGAGTGACGAAAGCCTGGGCAGCTTCATTCGCCGGCGGCTGGGCCAGGAGGCCCTCGACAAAATTGGCGCTCCTATTATGGCCGGTATCTATGTGGCCGATCCTGAGCGTTTGAGTATTCAAAGCACGTTTCCGATGTTCGTTGAAATGGAACGGGAATACGGCAGCCTGATCAAGGCCATGCGCGCAGCCAGGCAGCACCATGCGGGGGGGCATCGCCGCAACGGTAAACCACCGGCCATGTTCAATAGTTTGCATGGGGGGATGAAGGAATTGGCTGAGACTCTGGTCGATGCCTTAGAAGGCGACCTGCGTCCGAACTGCCGGGTCATGGGTTTGCGCTACCGGTCGCCAGGCTTTGAAATCACGTTCGACTCGGCGGGCAGTCTTCCGCTCACCACCGATGCCGTGGTGCTGGCGGTCCCGGCCTATGTGGCCGCCAGCCTGCTGTCGCCCATCGAACCCAAACTGACCGGCTTGCTCAACCAAATTCGCTATGTGTCTACGGCTACGATTTCATTGGGGTATCGCCGGGTCGATCTTGGGGCAGAACAAAATTTGGACGGCTTCGGCTTTATTATCCCCAAATCTGAAAATAGGCAGATTTTGGCCTGCACCTGGTCTTCAACCAAATTCGACCATCGCAGCCCGGTTGACAGGGTGCTGTTACGGGTTTTTGTGGGGGGTGATGGCGCTGAGCATCTGGTCGAACTGCCGGATGATGATTTGATTGCACTGGCCCGGGCTGAGGTCGCCGAGACAATGGGGATTACCACGACGCCCGTGGTCCAAAAACTTTTCCGTTGGATCAAGGGCAATCCCCAATATGATGTCGGTCATCTTGAGCGCGTTGAGCAGATAGAGACACTGGCCACGGCTATCCCGGGGCTATATTTGACCGGCAGTGCCTTTCGAGGTATCGGCATCCCTGATTGTGTCAAGAGTGCCCTTAATACCGTCGAACAAATCTTGGACCGGGCGAATTAGGCCTGTCTTCCCGCTTGACCTTCATCGTAACCTGCAATAAAATAGGTTAATGAGTATCTTCTCAATAAGTAGGGCTTTTGTAGGACAAACTAAGCTTGTCCTGCGCCATCCTAAAATATTGAGAAGACATATCAATCAGATAGTGGGGTTCAAGAGCCTCCATAATAAAGGGTTCTTATTTGGCGCGAAACCTTATATCGCAAACGCCCAACGGTAAATGCTTTTTGGAGGGATAAATAATGTCCACTGAAGGTGAGGCGCACAACTTGAATAATCAAAAACTCTTGACCCTGAAAGGTCAGGTGACGGTTCATTTTATAGATGGTAACACTCTCGAAGGTGAGATTACCAACCAGGATGCCTACAATATTTTTTTGACGGTGGATGACCAGCCACATATGATTCCCCGTCTTCAAATCCGCTATATCCTGGGCACATCCGGCCAATCGGTCGAACGAGATACGGCTTCCGAAGCGGCTTTGCGCGACCAACTGCGACCTGCTGGCTCGATGGGAGCGACCGCGCCGTCGATGGATGATCTCGTCATGTCGGCCCGGACGAAGGCCGGACAGTCTGACGATCAAGTCGAGTTTGATTTTGACGATGATGATGGCGGCACCTTCGTGCTCGATCCTGGGGCAGATGGGTATCCCGCCGATCTCTCGGATGCTTCAGCGCCTGATGAGGCCGATGATACCGACATGACCTTCGTTCTTAACGATACGGCGGATCTGCCGGGCGGCATCGAGCAAATGTTTGAAACCGAACCGGATGCAGACGATGCCACGGTCGTGATCGACGACACACTGCCGGAGATAACCGCGCACTTGGTTTGTACGGCCGGCCCGCACGCCGGGGAATCTCTGGCGCTTGGTGTCGATATGATCACGGTTGGCCGGGCCAGTGATAATGAATTTCCTTTGTCGAATGATAAGGAAATCTCGAGGCGGCATGCCGTTGTTCGCTATGAAATGGGTAAGTTTCTGATTCAGGATCAAAACAGTCTGAATGGCACTTTCGTCAATGAGGAGCGCATCGACGGCCCCCATTTTTTGGAGGATGGTGATGTGATTTTGATCGGTGTGTCCCATCTGGAGTTTCGTGAAACGTAGTTGTACGGACCTGGACCGGTCGTCTCGCGTTGCACCGTGGTCGTGTAGGGCTTCATCAGCCTGTTTTTTGATAATGAGCATCGCGATCAGAGCAAATTAGGACCATTTGCTCAATTGTTACATCGATCAAAGCCTGTTACACTGTTAAATATACTGTTAATAGCAGTAATTTGCGCGGCTCCATCCAGCCTTAACTGATGGAGCAAGAACCTTAAAAACTTAAACCTGCGATCAGGGTCGTTTGACTTCAATAGTCGACGCGAAACACCTCATACTCTGGCGTGTCTGATGTTGGATGAGATGTTTCACATGGTGCGTTGATTGGTATCTGGCTTTTGGTACATCAACGGTTCGGCTACAAACGCCCCCTGCCTTTGAGTTTCATGAAAATGGAATTCAAAGGGCGCAGGGGGCGTTTTTATTTGCTCAAAGCGGCTCAAAGCTTCTAACCATCGGCTATGGGAGGGCCTGATGGGAAAATGCAAATGCGAGAGCAGAAGTTCGCCATGAGAAAGGCTGCCTGGTTTGTAAAACTTGCCGGCCACAACGAAGGCAAGGGTTACGACCATGCTGGGAATGACTGAGCATTATTCTGGAAAATATCTAAAGCATTGGCTTTTTAGTAGGACTATTATAGTTTGGTCAAGGAGATATACTGATGAAAAGCATCCTTTCGACAAAGTGGTGGATAGCGGCTGTAGCGCTGCTGTTGCTCATCGCGCTATCCGCCGGCGTCATCAACGCGCAAGCTGATGGCACCATCGTCGTCACCGCCTGTCTCGACCAGAACGCCGATGGCGATTGTGATGACGAGGTGGACGACCCGGCTCCGGCGGAGTTGGAGGCTTGCCTCAACGACGACAATACTTGCCTGCCGGCGCCGGCTACGTTTACAGATCTGGCTCCGGGCAGCTACACTCCGTTTTTACAGTTTGTCGGAGCCAGTCAGGGCTACTATCCGACGACGCCCAGCGAGCCGGTCGACTTGGCTGACGGCCAGCAGCTCGAGGTCACATTGGGCTCGGTCTATCCGGTTCATCCCAAAGGCGTGGCCGTGCATGAAGGGCTCAACAAGGTTTATGTCGCCTTTCAGGGCCCTTCGATTTTGCCCGTTGTAACGGCCGTGGCAACCAACTCGGTCGTCCTGAAACCCTATCCGTTTGTTGCTGTCATCGACGGTGAGACCGATCAGGTTCTCTACACCATCGGCGGTGGTGAGGATGGGATTGGCCGGCAGCCGTGGGGCGTGGCGGTTTCGGGTGACAACGTTTATGTTGGCTCCTATGAAGAGGGCCGTATCTCGGTCATCGATGCCAACGACGATACGGTGATCAACGTTGCCCCTGACCGGAGCGATGCCCAACCGACTGCTCCGACGGTCAACCCGCTTAACGGCTGGGTTCATTTCGCCGATTATCGCGGTGGGCGAATGATTGTCCTCAGCGGCACAGATATCGTGGCCGAACCGCGTATCGATATCGCCCCCACCAGCTTCAGCCCCTTTGAAGTGGTGGTCGCCAATGACGGCCAGCAAGGTCACAGTTTTGTCACGATGCGCGACGCGCTTCAGCCGCAGCACTTTAAGCTGGCCAGCCTCGTCGGCATCGACGGTGAGTTAAGCCATCCCGATTTCCGCTTTGGGGCCGGTCAGTCCGGTTCACCCCATGCGCTTGGCTTATGGCAAACGGGTGATGGCGAACCCCGCCTGTTTTTTACCTATGCCGACGACACGCGCCTGTCCGAAACCGTGGTCGTGCCCAATCCTCGCAAGCTGGCCATCTACAGCTTCCCGGTTGAAAATCCCAAGGATATCTTACAGCGCAATGCTGGAGTTGAAGTGGGCAACTGGGCCGAGGTTGGTCTGGTGTACGATCCGTTGGATGAGCAGATGCTCGGTACGTATGGCGGATTTTTCTATAATGATGACCTCAGCAATGAAGCCGCTTGCAGCTCTGATCTGCGAGGTGGTACCTACTTTGTCAATCGGGATGGGGGTGTGTCTGATGGCCCATTGCCCGATGCGATTGTGGGTAATCCTGCCCTGACCGGCGGTAATCTCCAGTGGAAAAACCCCTTCGAAGTCGCCGTCAACGCCAGCAGCGGTAAGATCTATGTGACCGATCGCTGCTGGAACGATTATGCCGAAGGCGGTCTGGCCGGCGGTGGAGCCGTGCTGGTCAGCAGCGCTTCGGCGGGGGGCACGCCCACGCCCGTACCAACCACAGACGCGACGACAACCCCAACGGCTACGCCGACACCGGAATCGATTGACCTGATTTTCAGCGGGCCCGAAAACGTGGCCCAGGGTGAATCCTTCAGCGTGACGGTGCGAGCGTTGGACGTCGGTGGTAACGGTGTGTATGGGGCGCAGTTGGAAGTCGGTTATGACCCGGCCCTGATTTCGGTCGGCAACTTGCAGGTCAATGCTGATTTCCCCTTTGTCGTCCTTCAGAACGTCGATAATGTGGCCGGGAACTTCATGCTGGTTGCCAGCCGTCAGGGCGCTGTTCCCGGTTTGACCGGCGATGTGGACCTGTTGACCTTCGACGCAACGGCGGCCAACTCGTCCGGTACGGCGACCTTTACCTTTGACCAGGCTAAAATTGGCAATCCTCAGGCCGTGGCCTTTGCTGTGACCACCCAGAGCTATAGCGTTACCATCGGCGCGGCCGGCACGCCCACCCCGGGAACACCGACCTCGACGCCTGTCACGGCAACCCCCACCCTCACCTTCACCGTGACGCCGGGAACACCGACCACAACGCCGACGTCGACCCCGGTCGTAACGTCAACACCCACGGTCACGTCGACCACGACACCGGTACCGACGACTACGCCCGGCACACCGACGTCGACCCCGGTCGTAACGTCAACACCCACGGTCACGTCGACCACGACACCCGAACCGACGACAACGCCGGGCACGCCGACGCCGACCCCTGTCATAACGTCAACGGCTACCGTTACGTCGACCACGACGCCGGAGCCCACGACAACGCCGGGCACGCCGACGCCGACCCCTGTCATAACGTCAACGGCTACCGCCACGTCGACCACGACGCCGGAACCCACGACAACGCCGGGGACGCCAACCGTAACCGCGACACCTGGAACGCCAACCGCGACGACAACCCCGGGGACACCGACGGCAACGCCAACGCCGGGTGGCCCGACCGAGACTCCTGGCCCGACCTCGACCCCTGGTCCAACGTCGGCCACGGTCTCCGGGCAGATCATCCTGGCCGGACAGGCAGTCAATGATTGGTCGGGCGCGGTGGTGACCATCGATGACACGGCCCAAAGCGGCGTCACGGATGCCACCGGCAACTTCTCGATCACCGCTGTGGCAACCGGCACGCATACGTCGATCACAGCGGACACAGACGGTTATCTGTCGGCGGTTTGTACCTCGCCGGTGGTGACCGACCCGCAGACAAATCTGCTGGCGATTACGCTCCTCAGCGGCGACATCGATGGTGATGACGTGGTGGACGTAACCGACGCGACCGCGGTCGGCATCAGCTTCGGCGATACCGGTCCCAACATACCCGCCGATCTGAACCGTGATGAACTGGTTGACATTTTCGACATCATTCTGGTCGGCATCAACTTCGGCAAATCCGGCCCGCAGCCGTGGATCTGCCAGTAGAAAGTCCTTCTCAAAAAGCAGGGGTTTTTGTAGGACAAACTTGAGTTTGTCCTACATTACCCCGAACTATTGAGATGATACTCGGAAAACGATAAATGACCTCCTCCTGATCGCGGGGGAGGTCGTTTTGGTTCTAGGACCATTTACTCTATTGAAATTGAATTGAAGTATGTTACACTGTTAATTGGTGTTACCCATAAAACAGCGTAACACTTTTCCAGTCCGGCAATGTTCCGCTGCCGAACTGCACTTTAACAAACTGACACCTGCGTTTTGGGCCTTTGGCGGCTTAATCGACATGAAATGTGAGCGATGAATTCATTCCAGATCACATTTTATGATCGATGTGTTTGCCTTATCACGCCCCCTGTCTTTGTGCCTGTCGCTTGACGGCACAGAGCACGCAGGGGGCGTTTTTATTTATTATTCCCAATTGGCGAACCAATTGTTTTGAAATCCATCGATTATCTGAATGGCGAAATTATTGAACAGGAGAAGTACCAATGAAGAAACTATTCTCTCCAAGATGGTGGCTAGCTGCTGTGGGGATGGTGCTGATCATCGCTCTATCTGCCGGCGTCATCAATGCGCAAACGGGTGGCGCCATCGTCATCGATGCCTGTGTCGACCAGAACGCAGACGGTGATTGTGCTGATGAGGCGGACGGACCGGCTCCGGCGGAGGTGGAGGCTTGCCTTACCGATGAGAGCACCTGCTTGCCGATACCGGCTACTTTTACCGACCTGGCTCCGGGCAGCTATACCCCGTTTTTGCAGTTTGCCGGAGCGAGCCAGGGCTACTACCCGACGACGCCCAGTGAGCCGGTCGAACTGACCGGCGAAGAGCAGCTGGACGTGACGTTGGGCGCAGTCTATCCGGTCCATCCCAAAGGGGTTGCAATCCATGAAGGGCTCAACAAGGTGTATGTCGCCTTCCAAGGTCCCATCGTTCAGACAAATACGGTCACCGCAAAACCTTATCCCTTCGTAGCAGTGATCGATGGTGAAAGCGACCGGGTTTTACAGACGATCCCCGGTGGTGACGACGGCATTGGCCTCGAACCGTGGGGTGTCGCCGTTTCAGGTGATAATGTCTACGTCGGTTCGTTTGGCGAAGGCCGGATCTCGGTCATCGATGCCATCTCCGATACCATCATCGCCAACATCGAACCCAACCGGAACGATGTAAAGCTGGCCGCGCCGGATGTAAACCCGATCACTGGTTGGGTTCATTTCCCTGATTTTCAAAACGGAAATATGGTCATCGTCTCTGGCACTGAAATCATCGCCGAGCCTCCGCTGGCCGATCAGTTTGGGTTCACTCCCTTCGAAGCAGTCGTTGCCAGGACACTGCAAGGATACACCTTTGTCACCATGCGCAACACGATTCTGGGTGAAATCGCCCACCCCAACCCATTCCAGTTTCGTGGGTTTGAGGGCGATGGCCCCTTGTTCGCGCCTGATGACCATGAAATTGCCTTTGACTTACCTGGTATCGGCCAGACGACCGGCAGCCCCCACGCACTGGGCTTGTGGCAGGAATCGGGCATGTCCGAACCGCGTCTCTTTATGACCTATTCCGATGATTCGCGTGGCGACGTGAACCCGCCCGAGTTTCTTAATCCCAACAAACTGCTCATCTACAGCTTTGCAGCCATCGATCCAACCGTGGTTGGGCTGCGGCATGCCAATATCAGCGTGGGCGATTTCGCCGAGGTCGGCCTGGTTTTTGATGTTGAGGCCGGCGCCATGGTTGGTACCTATGGTGGCTTCCCCTTTGATGAGCGTAATGGCGATGCCGCGGCCTGTGATAACGAAGGCCGGGGTGGCCTCTACCTGGTCGATCTCGACGGCGTGGTCACCGCTGGTCCGCTGCCGGAAAAGGTGGTTGGCAATCCACCTCTGGAGAGTGACAGCCTCTTATGGAAAAACCCGTTCGAGATCGCCATCAACGCCACCAGCGGTAAAGTCTATGTGACCGATCGTTGCTGGAACGAATTTCCCGGAGCCGGCCAGGTCGGCGGCGCGGTTTTAGTCTTTAGCGAGTCTGCTCTCAACCCCGATGGCGGCACGCCCACCCCGACCCCGACAACGACGGCCACGATCACGCCCACAGCGACGATAACGGCCACGATTACGCCAACGGCAACCGCGACCATCACGCCAACGGCAACGATCACAGCGACGATCACGCCGACAGCGACCGCGACGATCACGCCAACGGCAACGATCACAGTGACGATCACACCGACAGCGACCGCGACGATCACACCGACAGCGACGGCGACGATCACGCCAACGGCGACAGCAACGATCACGCCGACAGCCACAGCGACGATCACGCCGACAGCGACCGCGACGGCGACGATCACACCGACAGCGACCGCGACGATCACGCCAACAGCGACCGCGACGATCACGCCAACGGCGACAGCAACCATCACGCCAACGGCGACACCGACACCGACGGCTACGGCGACAGGCACGATCACGCCAACGGCGACAGCAACCATCACGCCGACAGCCACAGCGACGATCACGCCAACGGTTACAGCGACGGCTACACCGACGCCAACGGCGACAGCGACTCGTGTACCCGTCCAGGTAACCCTGGCGTTCACAGGCCCGGTGGCCGTTAACGGAGGGGAGATCTTCAACGTCAATGCCATCGGGCAAGACGTGCCGGAACCCGGTATTTACGGAGTTCAGTTGGAAATCGACTATGATCCGGCCCTGGTCACGGTCAGTAACTTACAGGTCAGCCCGGACCTCGCCTTTTTGGTCCTGGCCACCGCGGACAACGTGGCCGGCAAAATTACGCTGGTTGCCAGCCGCCAGGGCGATGTCCCCGGCCTGACCGGCAATCCCACCCTCCTGACCTTTGATGTGACGGCGGCGAATGTAACCGATACGGCAACCTTTGTCTATACCAACCCCAAGGTGGGTGATCGCGAGGCATTTCCGTTCGATGTTTTGACCCAATCCTATTCTGTCAACATTCAACCAAGCGGCACGCCAACCTTGACACCGGGCACACCAACCGTGACGCCGGGTACGCCAACGGCCACGCCGGGAACACCGACAGCGACACCAGGCACACCGACCACAACACCGGGTACGCCCACGACGACCCCGGAAACACCGACTTCAACGCCTGGCACACCAACGGCCACACCGGAGACGCCAACGGCCACGCCGGGAACACCGACCACGACGCCGGAGACGCCTACGGTCACGCCCGAAACACCGACTTCAACACCGGGGACGCCAACGGCCACACCGGAAACGCCAA
>Ga0299906_10001181_pt1 | contig 22537 bp, 26 predicted proteins | sample RVTome_14_FD_200259 | JGI IMG/M metagenome (GOLD analysis project Ga0299906, IMG submission 200259) | Soil microbial communities from uranium-contaminated site in the Upper Colorado River Basin, Wyoming, United States - RVT145D125 (version 2) ...
AATTCAGGCTCCTGATCGACTCTCAGCGGGAGCGTACCCGGGGTGCGTGAGGGCTACGAGAAGGAGTTGCCGCAGCCGCAGGTGCGGCTGACGTTGGGGTTGTTGATCGAGAACCCGGCACCCATCAACCCGTCCTTGTAGTCGAGGGTCGAGCCCTTGACCATTTCGGCGCTCTGGGGATCGACAACCACCCTCACCTCACCGTACTCCTCGACAATGTCGGTGTCGTCGATCTGACTGTCGAAGTACATCTCATAGGAGAACCCGCTGCAGCCACCGGGGCGGACCGCCATGCGCAAGGCGAGACCGGGGTCACCCTCAGCCGCGATCAGCTCTCCGATCTTCTCCACGGCGAAATCAGTGACTTCGACGGTCTTCTCGGGCTTGTTGGACTTGATGGTGAGGATCTGTGTCATGTTCCTTGAAGGTGCTGGCCTACCTGGTCATTGTAACAACAGATGACCTAATGCCCATTCCCACTACATCCATAGTGGAAATTACCATGATGAGCAATGGTCACGCGCGACGACGTCCTGAAGACACTCGAAGGAGTGAGAGACCCTGAGCTCGGTGGAAACGTGGTCGAGCTGGGGATGATCAGCGAGGTCTCCATCAACGATGGGACCGTGGACATCGGGCTCGCCCTGACCATCGCCGAGTGCCCGATGCGCAACCAGATCGAAAGCGACACCCTGCGCAGAGTCCAGGCGATGGTCGGGGTGGATCAGGTCAACCTGCGCACCACGGCAATGACCAAGAAGCAGCGCGCCGGCCTGATGTCGGTAGCCCGGAGCAGGGCGCGGGAGAACGCCGAGCCGACGAGGGTCTCACCTACGACCCGGGTCATCGCGATCGGATCGGGTAAGGGAGGTGTGGGGAAGTCCTCGATCTCGGTCAATATCGCGGTTGCCATGGCCGCGACGGGCTACCGGGTTGGACTCCTCGATGCGGACATCTGGGGCTTCTCCACCCCACGGATGCTCGGTGTCGACGAGCGTCTGGGAGCGAGTGACGAGACCAAGCTAATCATCCCGGTGGAGGCCCAGGGGGTGAAATTGGTCTCGACAGGTCTCATCATCGAAACCGAAGAGACCGCCCTGATGTGGCGGGGCCTGATGTTGTCGAAGGCGCTCGAACAATTCCTGAAGCAAGTGGACTGGGGCGAGCTCGACTACCTGATCATCGATCTCCCACCGGGTACCGGAGATATCCAGATGGCCTTGACCCGCATGTTGCCTCAAGCCGAAATGGTGGTGGTGACCACCCCGCAGCGGGCGGCGCAGAAGGTAGCGGTTCGGGTTGCCGACATGGCCCGCCGCTCTCATATGCCGATCGTGGGGGTCATCGAGAACATGGCCGGGTTGGCCTGCGACTGCGGGCGAGTTCATGCCGTCTTTGGAGAGGGCGGTGGGCGCGAGCTGGCCGAGGACCTCGGTGTGCCCCTGATAGCCACCGTCCCGCTCGACCCCGAGGTGGTCCCCGGCGGTGACAATGGCCGGCCCGTGGTCGGCAACGGCACCGGTTCGGCAGCCGGTGCCGCCTTGCGCGCCGCGGCCGGGACGCTGGTCGAGATGGTCCCTCCGGCCGAGCTCGAGACCTGCACCGGCCGGATCGCCAAGATCCTCACCGAGTTGGAGCTACCGGCTTAGCGGCTCCGGTTGTGGGTGCTCCAGACGTCAGGCCTTGGGCGGCATCCAGAGATCAATCGAGAATGGCTTCTTCTCCACGCCTTCGACGACGTAGGTGTTCATCACCTTGTCGGCGATGGTCTGACGCTTGGTGTCGACGATCGGGAGGAGGAAGCCAAGCCCACAGACGATGAAGTCGAGGATGTGGACGAACTTTCTGGCGATTCCAGTGCCGCTGCCGAGCACCTCGCCTTTCTCATTGACAAGTCTGATCCCTTGCATCGCCTTGCCGGGTGTCTGTCCGGTCACACCTTCCAGATGACCGAGATAGGCCCAATAGGCATATCCGAGGAGGCTGACGAACACGCTGGCGCGGTAGGTCAACACCGAGAGGATGAACGCCGGAACCCAGTCGACCACCAAACCAAGTGCACGGGTGCCCCATGAGGCGAGATTGGCAGGCGATGCCGCAGGTTGTTCCGTGGGGAACTCCGGTGGGGTGGTCATTGATTCTCCTCGTCGGGGTCGGTCAGTGCATTGAAGCAGGCCGAACCTGTTTCCTGTAGGCGGAACAGGGAAGATCCTGATGACATGTGGCAGACCCTTGGACTAGTCAAGACGAGCATCTCACTAAGGGTCATTTACTAACCACGGAGAGTGGCGGATTATAGGTCCCAGAGCGTGCCTCAGGGGCATGGGGGCTTGGGGGCTTGGGAGGCCAGATCGGAGAAGGACCCACAGGGGTCCTTTTCCGCGTTCAACAGAGGGAGCGGACCAATGGATAAGGGTTGACCGCCGATCCGCCACCAGGGTGATACTCGAAGTGGAGGTGGGGCAACCAGGAGGGCGCGTTCCCCGAGGATCCGTTGTAGCCGATGACCTGACCCTCGCTCACGCTCTGACCAACCGAGATGTCGCCGTAGCTCTCCAGATGGGCATAGAAGAACTGATCCCCGTTGCCCGCCTGGAGCCACACCGATAGACCGCTGAGATTGCCGGTTGAGATCCGGCGGATGGTGCCCGAGTAGATGGCCACCAAGGGCGTGTTCCGGGCGGCGATCATGTCCACTCCCTGATGGGCGCGCCCGCCGGAACGGGGCGCTCCCCAGCTGTCGGTGAACGATACCGCTCCCGCCACCGGACAGGCGCCACCCGAGGAGGGCGGAGGAGGCGGCGGCGGCGAAGTGGTGGTGGTCTCACCCGGGGTGGTGGTGGTGGTCTCGCCCGGGTCGCCGGGCGTGGTGGTGGCCGGTGGAGTAGTAGTGGTGGTGGCGTTGCGTGCTGCTTCCTCTGCCGCCAGGCGACGTGCCTCCTCCTCGGCGCGTCGTCGAGCCTCCTCCTCGGCGGCCTGCCTCTGAACGAGCGTGTCGTAGATGGCCTGGGCCTCGACCAGGTCGCTCTGCAGTTCGGTCGCCTTCACTTCCAGCTCTGACACGAGAATCTCCTGTTCGGCGGAAGCCTCGGTCAGCCGGTCGGTCTGGCGCCCGAGCTCCGCCCGGAAGGAGCGAAGCGTGTTGACCACATCCTCTTCGACGCCGGTGACATTGCGCAGGTACTCGATGCCCGCACCGTATTTCTCATCGTCCGCCGAGAACAGGACCTGGATCGAAGCGACCGAAGTCGACCCCATGTACATCTCGACGGCCACTTCTTCGAGTCTCCGCTCGGCGTCGCCGATCTTGACCCGGGCTACCTCGATCGAAGAGGTCAAGTCAGAGATCTCCTTCTCCAGAGCAAACTGACGCGCCCAGGCATCCTGAACCTCCACGCCGAGTGCCTGGGAATCAGCCATGATCTCGTTGACCTCCCGACGGGCGCGATCGATGTCCTCGTCGGTGACCTGGCCGATGGCGGGGATGGCCATCGCGATGACGAGCAGAGAAGCGAAGGCGCTGGCTAACCGTTTCATGAGGGGCTGGGACGGGTCTCGACGACCCGATCTCCCGACAAGGCTATCCGTCCCTGATCTCTCAGCAACGCGAGGTGAGCCTCGACCGACCTGGCGGCTAGGGGATGCAATGAGCGATCGACGTCGGCATATACCACTTCGACCACCTCGGTGATGGTCGAGGCGCCGCCGACGACCGCCTCGAAGATCTCCTCGTGACGTTGCCGACGATGGGCGATGTACCAACCGATCACCCGGTCCGGATCGTCCATGTCGTCACCGTGACCTGGGTGCAGGCGAACGAGCCCGGTCCCCTCGAGGCGGGCCAGCGAGTCGAGATAATGACCCATGTCTTCGACCATCACCGAGGATCCGCCCATGATGTGGTCACCTGTGAATAGGACATCGTCGACCCGAAAGCAGAGGTGGTCGTTGGCGTGACCGGGAGTGTGCACGACATCGAGCCGTGCCCGGCCCACTTCGAGGCTGGCACCGTCACCCAGCATGACATCTGGGTCGAAATCGGGCCCCGGGGCGTAGCCGTAGGCCGGCACCGCCAGCTCGCGAGCCAGCGGGTTCGCCATAGGGGCATGATCGGGGTGGGTGTGCGTGACCAAGACACCGATGGGGCGTCTTCCGGCGAGCCGGCTCAGGATTCGGTCCCCATGCACGCCGTCGATCGGTCCCGGGTCGATCACGACGGTCATGCCGTGTCCATCGTCGACCAGCCAGGTGTTGGTCCCCGGACCGGTGAATGGTCCCGGGTTGTTGGCCAGGATTCGCTCGATCTGCATCAATCGTCGCCCGGCATGTGGATCGGGACAATCGAGCCGTCGTCCATGAGCTGAGGCTGGATCAGGGACCGGCCGTCGGCGCCGGCCGCCGAGCTAACCGCATCATCGACAGTGGACCGATGTTGAAGCCACCTGAGGTGCGAGATTGTGGGCAGGAACATCTCCAGCTCACCGATCTCTTGCCGGTGCAGGGCCGCCGAAGGCGTCAGCCACATGTGATCGACCAGCTCCGTGGTGTCGAGGCGTATATCGGGAGCGCCCTCCGCTCGGGCGAGGAAGAAGCGAGTGTCGTATCGAGCAGGGGCATGCGCGGGTGTCACCCATCGGGAAATCAGGGTGAGCGCCGAGCCGTCGAGTCTGAGCCCGGCATCGCCCATCGCCTGGAGCAAGGCGATCCCCCGCCCCTCAGGAGCAGGGAGCGGACCGCGGTCGGTGAGAGCAATCCCCGTCTCCTCGGCCAGCTCCCTGAGCGCGGCGACCCGAAAGACCCGATCGGGATCGTCACTCCTCACGATCTGCGATGCCAGCTCCGAGTCATCATCGGCGTCGACGGCACCGCCGGGGAAGACGGTCAACCCGCCAAAGAAGCCACCCGCCGGGCGACGCACCATGAGGACTTCAATCCCTCGATCGGTGTCTCTGACGAGCATCGAAGTCGCCGCAGGACGGGCTTCGACGGTTGGCACGGTCACCGGGGCATCCTAAGAACCCAGCTCGATCAACCTGGCACACTTGGCCGGTGCCCGAGACCTCCAACCCGTACCGAGATCTCCCGCCAGTGGACGAAGTGTTGAACGCTCTCGCTATTGCCGGTCTGCCCCGCCCGCTGTTGGTGCAGAGCGCGCGGTCTGCGTTGGAGCAGGCGCGGGTGGAGATCGCGAGTGGTGGCGAGCCCGACGTCATTGGCCTGGCCACGGACCTGGTGACGGGCCTGCGTCGCTCGGCCACCCATCCGGTGGTGAACGCGACCGGCGTCCTCCTCCACACCAATCTGGGGCGCGCCCCGCTCTCGTCTCGAGCCGCGGACGCCGCACACACCGCGGCCGCCTCCTACACCAATGTGGAGCTCGACCTGAGGACCGGGGACCGCGGTGGAAGGGGGGGTTACGTGCGAGAGCTGCTCCGCGCCCTGACCGGCGCCGAGGACGCCCTGGTGGTCAACAACAATGCCGCAGCCGTCCTGCTTGCCTTGGCCGCAACCGCGACGGGCAAGGCAGTCCCGGTGTCCCGGGGTGAGCTGATAGAGATTGGGGGCTCCTATCGGCTTCCTCTGGTGATGGAGGCGGGTGGAGCGAGGCTGGTGGAGGTCGGAACCACCAACCGCACCAGGCTGGGTGACTTCACCACAGCTCTGCAGATCCACGACTGCGGTGCGGTGCTGCGGGTGCACCCCTCCAACTATCGGATGGAAGGCTTCGTCGAGGAGGCGGCCCTGGAAGACCTGGTCGTCCTGGCGCACCAACACGACGTCCCGCTGATCCATGACGTCGGGTCCGGTCTCATCGACGCCACAGCAACGTGGCTCGGTGCCCGGCTCCCGCGGTGGCTCGCCGATGAGCCGGGTGTGCGTCAATCGATCGACGCCGGCGCCGACCTGATCACCTTCAGCGGTGACAAGCTGATCGGGGGCCCGCAGGCAGGGATCATCGTCGGCACGGGCACGATGGTGGAGAGAGTTCGTCGTCACCCTTTGGCCAGGGCGCTACGGGTCGACGCCATGACCGACGCCGCACTGGCCGCCACGCTCGAGTCGCTGGCGAACGGCAACGCCGAGGACATCCCCTTCTGGCGCATGGCCACTCTCACCGACGCCGAGCTCGGGCCGAGAGTCGAGCGTCTGGCTGCCCGAATCGGGAGCCGGGTCATCGCTGGCGAGTCGGTCATCGGGGCCGGGAGCCTTCCCGGTGTTGGCATCCCCACCCCACAGGTCGCGCTCGAAGACGAGGATCACCTCTTCGGGCTGCTGCTGGCAACGGATCACCCAATCCTCACCAGACGCCAGGGCAAGGATCTTCTCATCGACCTCCGCGCGGTCGCTCCCGACGACGATGAGCTGGTTGCCGAGATGGTGGCCAGGTGCCGCTGATCGGGACAGCGGGTCACGTCGACCACGGGAAGTCGACGCTGATCGAGGCCCTCACCGGAAGGGATCCCGATCGATGGGAGGAGGAGAAGCGGCGGGGTCTCACCATCGATCTCGGGTTTGCCTGGACGACGCTCGGCGCTGAAGAAGTGTCATTCGTCGACGTACCCGGACACGAGCGGTATCTGAAGAACATGCTGGCGGGAATCGAGCCCATCGATATCGCGCTGTTCGTGGTGGCGGCAGACGAGGGGTGGATGCCCCAGTCCGAGGAGCATCTCGCCGTGCTCGACCTGCTCGGGATCGAAACCGGCGTCGTCGCCCTCACCAAGGTTGACGCGGTGGACGAGGAAACCGTCGAGCTGGCAACCATCGAAGTCTCCGAGCAGATCGCCAATACCGGGTTGGCCTCAGCCGAGATCGTCCCGGTGTCGGCACGGACCGGGTTCGGGATCAACCACCTGAAGCGCGCCCTGTCTCACCTGGTGACGGGAGTGGTGGTGGAAGGCGATCGCCCACGACTGTGGATAGACAGGGCATTCTCGGTGTCTGGAGCCGGCACTGTGGTGACCGGGACCTTGGTCGAAGGCCCCATCAGCGTCGGAGACACGGTCGAGATCCTTCCCGCCGGTACCACCACCCGGGTGCGGGCATTGCAGAGCCACGAGACCGAGATCGATGCTGCCCGCCCCGGCCGTCGGATCGCTCTCAATCTGAGCGGGATAGATCGCTCCCATGTGCCACGTGGCTCGATGCTGGGCCTGCCGGGGCACTGGCACCCGACCAACAGATTCACGGCACGGCTGCGAGTCGCCCGCTACCTGGATGAGTTGCCGGCCCGGGGAGCCTTTCACCTCCACTTTGGAAGCGGCGCCTACCCGGTGATGATCAAGCGACGAGAAGGCGAGTATGTCTTGCTGCAGTTGCCGACTCGTCTCGCGATGCGCTCGGGCGACCGATTCATCCTCCGGGAAGCGGGTCGCAAACTGGTGGTGGCCGGTGGCATCGTCGTCGACCCCTCGCCGGGAGCACCGGCCCGGGCATTGGCGGATGCCCTACGTATCGACCCCACAGCCGACAGAGATCGGGTGGCCACCGACCTGCTCTCGGTTCGAGGTTCCGATCATTCAGCCCGGCTCGCTGCTCATAGCGGTGGCGGCCAACCGATGGATGCGATCCAGGTGGATGAGATTGTGATCACACGAAAGCGTTTCGACGACCTGCGGCAGCAGGTCGAGACGGCAGTGACCGAGTACCACACCAGCCATCCCCTACGCGCCGGGGTCCCGTCGGCCACGCTGTCCACACTCCTCGACATCAGCCCGGAGCTCGTCGACCGGCTGGTCGAAGAAAGTCGGGTCCTGAGCCGGACCGGCCCCGACGTGGCAAGGAGTGAACACCGACAAGAGCTCGACGCGGGCATGAAGGAGCGCTGGGAAGCCGCCGAGATCCGGCTCCGCGCCGATCTTGCCGTTCCCAACGCCGACGACCTAGGGCTGGGGCCGGAACTCCTTCATCTTCTGGTGAGGATGGGGAAGCTGGTACGGGTATCGGATGATCTCGTCTTCCTGCCCGAACAGGTCGATGACATCGTGCGCCATCTCCAAGATTTGGGCAGCGGGTTCACAGTGGCCGAATTCCGCGACCACACCGGGCTGTCGAGAAAATACGCGGTGCCCCTGCTCGAGTGGTCAGACAAAAGAGGGCTCACCCTCCGGCGAGGCGATCAACGCCACCTTCGGTGAGCCCTCCTCATCGATGTCGGTTCAGACGACCAGAGACAAGCTTCTCCTCTCGGTCTCGGTTAAGCCTCCCCAGATCCCGAACGGTTCCCGGATCTGCACGGCGTGGGTAGTGCACGGCACTCGCACGGGGCAGACCCCGCAGATTGCCTTTGCCTTCATCTCTCTGCGCTCCCGCTCGTCCTTGCGCTCGAACGTCGAAGGCGGAAAGAAGAGGTACGCGTGATTACCCCGGCACAGCGCGTCGATCTGCCAATCGTCCATGGTGGACAATCTGACTCCTCCCTGTCTAGCGACAACCGCAAAGCAACCTAATCAGGTCGGAGGGCGGCGACAAGGAAGAAACTGGGAATCGACGGAATCAGTTTTCGCGATCGACGTCTGCCGGCTCCACCTCGAGGAACAATCCGTCGACTCCCGACACCAAAACCTCCGAGCCGGGGGCGAGCCCTGCCTCACGATGCGCGGTCGCCCTCCACCGAGCCCCCCTGACCTCGACCACGCCGTCCGGATCGAAGACGGCCACGGTCACCCCCCGCTCTCCGATGAGCCCTTCGCGACCGATCGTCTGGGTCGAGAAGCGGGCGCGCTGAACGGTGGGCATGGCCAGGAGAAAGAAAAAGAGGACTCCCAGCACCGACGGAAGCACCAGATACCACCTGGCGTCGATCTGTCCCGAACCCGCGACGTAGAAGGTCCCCGACAACTGAAGCATCACCGCTCCGAGGACCGTCAAGGAGAGGACTCCGCCCTTCTGATAGGCGGTGGTCAGGATCGCCCAGCCGAGGACGGCGAGCCCAAGCGCCCAGGGGCGGACCGGGAGATTGAGGAACCCCCAACCGGCGAGGAGCAGGGAGACGCCAGCGACACCGGCGGCAACGCCGGGCCCTATCGCGTAGAACTCGAAGGAGACGATGGTGAGACCGACGACGAGGAAGAAGAATGCAGGCTCCGGGGTGGCTGCGAGCCTGAAGAACATCGTCCCGAGACCCGGTTGGCGGAAGGTCACCGTCCTCAAGGTCACCCCTTCTTCGAAGGGAACGAGAGTCTCCACCACGACGGGTCCGGCAGCAGTCTGGAAGGTCTCGCCATCGAGGTCCTGCAGGTACTGGCGGATGGACGGCTGCAGGTCGAGGCCGCTCTCCTCGGCGGGAACCGGCTCATCCAACAATCCCGGAAGGTCGCCGAGCCAGGAGGCGAGATTATCCTCCCCGGCGACCACGGGGAGCAACAGCCCCACCTCGGAGCCGGGGGCGACGGCGGCATGCTCGGCTTCTGACACGATGACGGCCGCCCCTCCAAACGCGACGGCGGGTGCCGGGCCGACCCACAATGCGAGCGGAAGGGGCGGGGACTCGATCGTCGCCAACAGGTCGCCCAGCGCTTCTTGGTCGAGCACCGCCCGTGAGTTGATCTGGAGCACCGCCAGTACCTGACCGCGGTCGGCCGCCGCCTGAATGGAATGGCGCATGAACTCGAGTGCCGAGCGGTCGAGCGGCCCGCTGACGTCGATCACATCGATGCCGGGCTGGTCGTCCTGAGCGAGACCTGCCATCGGGATCAGGAGAAAGACAACGGCCAGGATGAGGCGACGCACGGGAAGATCAGGTTAGGTCACGGTGTAGCCCTAGAAATCGGCGAGGATCGGCCCGGCTAACGTCCCACACCGATGCCAAGGGTTCTCGTCGTCACCGACACCGAATGGGTGATCAACGATGTCAATGCCGCCCTCGGCTTGGGCGATTGGCAGATCGAGACGCTCACCGACCCGACGCAGGCGGCGGCCACGGTTTCCGCCATGGTGCCCGACGCGGTCATCTTGGACATGCAGATCAGCCAGATGGGCGGGATGGCAGTGATAAGGAACATTCGAGAGGTGTTCGAGGGTGAGCGCACTCCACGCCTGGTGCTGCTCCTCGATCGATCGGCGGACACCTTTCTCGCCAAACGCGCCGGGGCCGACGCCTGGTTGATCAAGCCTTTCGACGCCCATGACCTCCGGGCGGCTCTCGATACCCTGGCCTGACCGAGCATCCCCTTGATCGGACTTGATGTCAGACACTGAGCCCGGCGGCGATGCCGAGTGGCTGCTCCAGAATCTCTGACTCCACTGAGATCGGCAACTCCAGCCCGAAGATGCTCCAGTGCCCGTCATGGTGATAGGCCAGACGTCCCGCCATCAGGTCCGCCAACTGGCGAGAGACCGACAATCCCAAGCCGACCGCGGATGGTTGTGAGCCGGCCTCGTGGGCGCTTGCGTAGGGGAGGAAGATCCGCTCTTGTTCCGAAGGGGGGATCTCTGCGCCATTGTCACGCACCAAGAGGTACACCCGGTCGTGGCGTGTCTCGTATTCGATGAACACTCGCTCACCGCCGTAACGGATGGCATTGGTGAGCAGGTTCCTGATGATCTGGCGGAGCCGAACCGGGTCGGCGACGGCTCTGACCCTCTCGCTTGGCTCTATGACGGTGATGCGACTGCGATCGGCTTCGGTCAGCACCTCCACCACCTGGGCACAGTTCGCCCCGACGTCGACGGGGACCTGGCTGATGTACACCGAATTGATCTCCGCCCTGGCCGCAACCAGGAGGTCCTCCACGATTCCCGCCAGGTCGTACGCCTCCCGTGCGATGGTGGTCGTGAGCTCGAGTCTCTCCTCGTCGGTGAGGTCGCCAGTCTCGTCACGGAGGATCTCGGCAAAACCCATCACCGCCGCCAGGGGGGTCCTCAGCTCGTGGCTCACAGAAGCAACAAACTCGTCCTTCGATCGAACGAGATGCTCGAGGCGCTCCGTTTCCAATTGGAGCTTCTCGGCCTCGACGCCGCGCCGCAGAGCCTCCTCCCGTGCCAATGCACCTTCGAGGTTCTCCGAGAATCGCCAGTAGGCGATGATCACGGCAGTCAGCGCCAGGACGTATACCCCGTGGACCAGTGCCCAGCGAACTGGGTGGGCGAGGGCTGCAGGATGATTGAAGACGCTCTCGGGTGCCAGGACACCTGCCACCGAGTGATGAGTGACTACGAAGGCGAGCCCGACAGCGAGGGGCCTCCAATCGCGATACAGGCTGACGAGAGGGATCACGACGAAGAAATGGAAGTGAGACTCGATCAGACCATCGGTGAAGTGAACCAACAAACCGGAGCAGCTGACCAGCGCGAGACTGATCAGCACCGCCTTGCTCGCCTGCGTCTCCACCACATAACTGCCCGCAATTAGGACGAGGACGATGGCTAGCTCGAGAGCGAGATGACCAGCGTCGACACCGCTACGCAGCGCGATCACGCCAAGCAGCGGGACGTTGGCCCAGGTGACGGCGAGCAAGAGCCGATGCCGGGTGTTCCAGCTCGAGTCTGGGAGTCGGGTGCCTTTGGGCAGCCACTGCCAGAAGGTGTTGATGCGCCCGGTGACCGATCGAGGGCGCACCGACCAGCGATCGGCCAAGAAAGTCATCAGACTTCATCGGCCCCAGGAGGCCCGGCCTTAACGAGCAGCAAGAACCCGACTCTCGCCCCGCCTCGAGCCTCAATCCGGCCAAGGCCTCCGATGGCCTTCAGACGGTGGTCGCATGAGCCATCGGCGGTGCCACCGAGGTCGGACCGATTCAGGCACTCTCACTCTCCCAAGTGACCGTGATCGGGCGTGTGATCCCCGGCAAAGGAAGTGAGGCGGCCTCACCCTCAACCGCCTCGCGACCGCTGCGGGTGAGTGGTCCCCAGGGACGGACCGTCACCTTGTGTTCCGAGCGGCGCCAAGTCCCGACGATCTCGGCGTCGAGGAGAACAGCACCTGGCCAGACACGGGAGGTCCAAAGCTGGCTCCGGTGGGCGGCATCGGCGACCAGCAGCTCGCGGCTCTCACCTTGAAGAAGAAAGTAGGGGTCACCACTGGGGAGCAGGCGGGTCGAGGTGGCTCCGTCTGCGGAGCGGAAGGCCGACTCGTCGGGAGCAAGGATCCATGCTTCGCCGATGGGTGTCCGTACTGCGATCAGTTCGCTGCTGAGGGCTTCGAAGGTGGCGACTGCCACCTTCGGGCGGACTCCGGCCCAGGAAGCGAAGTAGTCGGGTTCGGCGGGCCCGAATACATGCAGAAAACGGCGTGCCAGTTCGAGCCGGGCCTCGCAGGGGTCGACTGCCGGTGCGGGTACGGTCCAGATCAGCGGCTGTCTTGCGCCATCCCAGTAGATGAGGAATCTGCCGGTGGGAGCCGCATATCGCAATGCGTTGGGGTGCAGACCGACGATGCGAGCAGCATCCCGACAGTCCATGCGCTCCACTCCAAGTGCGGCCTCCAACCGGTCGGCGACGTCTTCGGCTCGCCGCCGGGCCTTCGGCTCTTCGGGCAGACGACCCAGTGTGAACAGAGCCAGATCACGCTCGGGGATAACGAAGGCGCTGTAGCGAGGTCCCCAGACCTGAACCAGCGGCGGTTCCTCCCATGTCCCAGGGCCGGTCCCCGAAACACGGGCATGGAGAGACAGCAGCGCCGCCCTCGGCATGCTGTCCTGAAGTCCGACGGTTGCTGCAATCTCCAGGGAACGCGGTGAACGGGCAAGCCTCTCACCCAGAGCCGACGCCTTCCTTCGGTGGGCGAGGATTTGCTGACGTGACAGTTGAAGGACCACCACCTCCGACCCTACCTGTCACGCACGTCGACTTCTGGACGCCTTCGCTGCGCTCCAAGGAAGGGGTGTCCCGGTTGACTGGGCGTTGTGATTGGCGACCCGAACCTACTCGCTGCGTCCCTTGAGGGAACCGTCCTTGGTGGACGACCCGTAGAGGTCTTCGACATCCCGCTGCATGACATGTCGGCATTCGCGGTCGCCATCGAACCCGACGAGGTTGTTGCTGGGTAGACGGCCGCTCGCGGGCTTCTCGAGGTATCTGGGCGATGGCCGGTCGCGACCACTTCGTGGAATCTGGGTCCAGTCGACCCTGCAGAGCTGTTCAGCCGCTTTCCGTTCGAAACCAGCTCGCAGGACGACGTGGCTCCGTTGGCGGTGGTTGTTCGAGCCGAGGCAATCGACGTCGCGGAGCAAAATGCCGAGCGACTCGCTGTGTTGAGGGAAGACGAGCCCGTGGACGAGTGGATCGACCACGAAGTAGGCGAGACCTACGCCAAGTTCGGTGTGGCTCCCTCTCTTGAAGAAGCACGACATGCGGTAGCCGACGAAGGGTTGCAGAGCAGGGTCGACCTCGATCGGTGGCTCTTCGGCTGGGAGCTCGCCAACGTCGAGGAACCCATCTCGCTGCAACCGCCTGACCTCGGGTACCAGCAGTGGTACCAACCTTCAGGTCAGCAGTCGGCCATCGTGTTTCTCCCGACGCCCCGCCCGTGAGAGACTCTCGGCTTCATGAGCTGGTGGGCGAGTGAGCTCGCCGGCGGGAACGAGCCCCCGGTCGCCGTTCTCCACGACTGGTACCAGCGGTTCGGCGCCGAGTTGGTTGCCCACTGGGGAACGATGCTTCAGATCGTTGTCTCCCGACGACCCGGCGATCCTGAGGCGGCGTGGCATCTCGCGCTCGAACACGAGCTGATCGCTCCCCCCACGTTGCAGCAACTTCCGATCCGAGAACATGCCCGGACGCTTCTCCAAGCGGATCGTTGTCTGCTACACGAACGTCCCTGATTCGATCCACGTCATGCGCTGAAGGGAGGTGACACGATTGGGTAGTGAAGCGAGAATGTGTTCGGTGACCCTGAATCGCACCGCCTCGACCACAGCCCAGCACCGATGATGATTCCGGCAATAGAGGGGATCATTGCCCGGCGTCTGCTCGTCAACTATCGGATCGATCCAGACGCCCTGATCCGGGTGCTACCGACGCCGTTCGAGCCGTTACTTGTTGATGGCTATGGGGTGGCGGGGATCTGTTTGATTCGGCTGGCGCAGATAAAGCCCGCAGCTCTGCCTGGAGCATGGGGGTTCAGTTCGGAGAACGGTGCTCATCGGATCGCGGTAAGGCTTCCGGACGGAGGGGAGGCCGTGTACATCCCCAGACGGGACACCGGGTCTCGATTGAACACCATGCTGGGGGGTCGCCTCTTCCCGGGGGTTCATCATCACGCTGAGTTCACGACTCACGAGACCGACGACCGGATCGAGGTTCGAATGATGAGTGACGACGGCGAGACCCGGGTCGAGGTCGTCGGGCGTCCGTCTACCGCTCTCCAGTCGGGCTCCGTGTTCCCCGACACGGACGCAGCTTCCAGGTTCTTTGAGAGAGGTTCCTTGGGATATTCGGACACGCGAGATCCGAGCGAATTCGATGCTCTCGAATTGAGGACTCGCACCTGGGATGTCACACCGCTGGAGGTCGATCACGTCCTGTCGAGCTTCTTCGAAGACCCCAGCCGCTTCCCACCTGGATCTGTCGAATTCGACAACGCCCTTCTGATGCGAGACATCGATCACGAATGGGTTGCACGGGATAGCCTCTATTGCGCGGGGATACCTGAGACCCCGGCCCAGATCAGCTGATCCCGCGAACAGCCGCCAGTATCTGAGACCGCCCCGGGATCTCGACGTGCGCTGGTCAGCAGCTGGTTCAAGCCTGTTCGACCACGGTCCCGTAGCGTTGCTGTGCCGCTTGAGCCGAAGTCCCGAGAATCTCGCCGATCTTGCTCCAGGAGATACCAGCCGCGCGAGCCGCGATCACGGCGTCGACCAGCTGACGTTCGCTGTGGGCACGTGCCAGAGCAGCACGCCGAAGTAGATACTCCTCGACGGGAACATCATCGCCCTCTCCCGGCTCGTAGTCCTCGAATCGTTGGGCGAGCTCGTCGGCGTGGTCGAGTATCTCTTGGATGGAGCGTGGCATGGTGGTCACCTCAGGAACTTCTCTCGAGCTGGCATTGCATGGACTATGAACTCGATGCGTTCAGCCGTAGCTACTCCGATCTCGAGCAGCCTTCCGGATTCGTCAGGTCCGATCAGCATGGTGAGTTCGTCTAAGTCGAACACGCGGATTGGGTTTCTATAGGCGTGAAGCATGTCACTCTCAGCGATCCCGTGTTTGCGGGCACTCGCCACAACCACCGGATCCATAGGCATCAAGTTAGCTTGATACCCCCAGAATTGTCACCCAATGACCTCTACAGGTATCCCTTGTCCCTGGCGAAGGCGAAAGCCTCGGTGCGGTTACGAGCGCTCAGCTTGACGATGGCTGACGACAGGTAGTTGCGCACGGTGCCTTCGGACAAGTGGAGACGCTCGGAGATCTCGGAGTTGGGCAGACCCTCACCGACGAGACGCAGCACGTCTCTCTCTCGATCGGTCAGGGGGTCGGCGTCACCCCAGGCCGCCACCGCCAGCTCTGGAGCTACAACTCGCTCTCCGCTGTGGACACGGCGCAGGGCGTCCACAAGGTCGGTGATGGGCGCATCCTTGAGCACATAACCGGCAACTCCTGCATCCAGGGCGCGCCGCAGATACCCCGAGCGGGCAAACGTGGTGAAGATCACCACCCGGACGGCCAGACTCTCGTCGGCCACTCTCTGAGCAACGTCGAGACCACTGAGGAGCGGCATCTCGATATCGGTGAGCAAGACGTCGGGCCGGTGCTCGCTCACGGCCGCCAGGGCTTCCTCCCCGTTGGCGGCAGTGGCCACCACTTCGATGTCGTCCTCCAACTCGAGGAGTGAGGCGAAGGCGCTGAGCACCATCGCCTGGTCTTCAGCGAGAACCACGCGAATCATTGCCCACCCACCGGGATGGAAACGCGGAGTCTGGTCCCACGACCTGTCGTCATCTCCATGGAGCCCCCGGCCGCGAGCACCCGCTCACGCATCCCGCGCAGACCTGACCCCTCCGGCGTCCTGATCCCGACACCGTCGTCGGTGATGAGGAGAGAGACCTCGCCGGGTCGGCCGTCGAGGCTGATGCGACAGGTCCGCGCATGGGCATGACGCACCACGTTGGTGACCGCCTCCCGCAGCGCCAGAGCAAGCACGGTCTCGATCGAAGGAGCGAGATCCCTCCGCTTCTCCTCATCGATGTGGATCTCGATGCCGGCGGCGTCGAGAGTCTTTGATGCCTTGTCCAGCTCGTCGCTCAGGTCGACATGCTGCCATCCGGCGACGGTCTCACGCAGACTGGCCAAGGTCTCTCGAGCGGTTGCCTCGATGGCGGCCGCCTCGTCCCTCGCCCGGTTCGGGTCGGTGGAGGCGAGACGTTGCACCAGTTGGCTGCGCAAGGTGACCGCGGTGAGCGCCTGGCCGGCCAGGTCGTGGAGGTCACGCGCGATCCGCTCCCGCTCGGTGATGGTTGCCAGGTATTGGATTCGCGCATTTTCGGCTCTCAGCGAGTGCGTCTCAGTGCTCAGGTCGATGTCCCCCTGGACCGAAAAGCCGATCAGCCAGATCATCGGTAGGGCGGGGGCGAAAACGAGAAACAAATAGGGCGGTGGAATCTGGGAGAGCGGCACGGTCAGCAGGGTGATCACGGTGATGGCGGCCAAACGCCAGATCAGAACACGCCGGGGCACGAAACCAGCAGCAAGGGCAGCGGCGTAGATCGGGATCACTCCCATGGCAGAGGTACCCAGCCACGTCGTGACGACACCCACTGCGAGCAGTGCAACCGCGGCTCCGGTGCGAAGCTGGCGGTACTTCATGGCGATCAGGTAGATGACCGCGCTCACGACCACGGTGACCGTGGACAATACCCAGTCGGACGTTGTCGTCGTGGGATCGAAGACCGGACCCAGGAAGACGAACGCCAGAAAGACCAGGTACAGCCAGTCGGGGAAATGGGAGCGACGCCTCCCATCCCCCGACGTGGCTGCTTCCTGGTTCACGGTCGGGCTGAACGGTAGGCAAACGCTGCCGCCGCCGCGCCGACTACCACGGTTAGGCCAAGCACCACGAGGTGCCCCACCCATGGCCCGCCTTCTATCTGGGCCATCGCCAGTTGGGCGAGGTGGTAAGTCGGTAGCAGTTTGCCGATGGCAACCGCCCAGCCAGGCATGATCTCGTGGGGGAACCACAGCCCCGAGGCGATGACCATCGGCATCAGCACCCCGTTGAGGATGGCTGCCGAGGCGTTGGTCCCCGCCCGCGCTCCGACCGCCAGACTGAACAGGGCGAACGGCACGGCACCCAGCACCAGCACGAGGAAGACCCTGGCCAGCACTGCGATGTCGATGGTCATCGATGCAACCAGCACCGCGACCGTCGTCATCGCCAACAGCACGGCCATCGCGTAGGGCAGGGCGGCCAGCACCTTGGCCACAAGTGTGACCCACAGAGGTGTCCCCGACACCCGCTTGACTCGCAGCCAGCCTCGCTCCCGGGCGTCGGCGAGACCTATCCCCGGACTCATCATCACCACGGCGAGGACGGCGAACGTCCCAAAGGGAGCGATGATGGCGGCGTTGGCTGATCCTTCACCGCCGAACATGGCAGTGAACATTGCGTAGAACAAGACCGGCATCAGCACCGAGAAGAACAGGGTGGTCGGCTCCCGCAGGATCGCCAGCAGCTCGTCTCGTATCTCCAGTCGTAACATTCGGGCATTCATGCGGCCACCTTCTTTCCAGGGGCGGTGAGCTCGAACAGCACCTCGTCCAAGGAGGGCGTGGCCACCACCAGATCGGTCAGGTCTTTGTCGAGGTCGAGGAGGAGGCGGACGACGGGCTCCGCCTCGATGGCCGTGATAACGACCTGGTCGCCCCGGGAAGTGGCGTTGACCACTCCCTCGGCGGTGCGGATCGTCTCCACGGGGATGCCGGTGCGGGCGGTGATTTGCCGCCCGGGCAGGGTCCGCTTCAGCTCGTCGGGGGTGCCCTCGGCGACGACCACGCCTTGGTCGAGCACCACGACACGGTCGGCTACTGCCGCCGCCTCCTCCACGATGTGGGTGGTGAGGAGGATGCCGGCGCCGTGTCGACGCCGTTCTGCCAGCGTCTCCCAGAAGGCGCGGCGAGCCGACACGTCGAGACCGACGGTGGGCTCATCGAGCACCAGAAGAACGGGGTCGGCCACCAGGCCCATGGCCAGTTGCAGTCGCTGCTGCTGGCCTCCGGACAGATCGGACGAACGGCGCTTGCGCAGCCCGTCCAGACCCATCTCGTCGATCGCTCTCTCTGCAGCGGCAGATTCGACGCCGGCCCTAGCCGCCGCACCTTCGACCACCTCACCGACAGTGAGGGTGCGGGGGAATCCGACATCCTGTTGAACCACGCCGATCCGTCGACGTACCGCCGCGTGGGCGGGGTCGCCACCGGCCACGGAGACCGTGCCGGACGTTGGCCTGATCAACGAAATGACTGAGCGAACCAGGGTCGTCTTGCCGGCGCCATTGGGGCCGAGCAGGGCGACGAACTCGCCCTCATCGACCGTCAGGCTGACCCCGGCGAGGGCATCGTTGCCGTCGTATGTGTGTTTGAGGTCTTTGACCTCGAGTAAAGCTGTCAATGCTCTCTCCTTTCTCGACGCCAGCGTGTCGGAAGTGAGGTTGGGGCGGTAGTGCCCACCGTCATCAGTCTGGGATGACAGTTGTCATGGCCACCCGGTTGAGGAGTTCGCTAAGCCACCCGCAGGGCGATCCCCTGACGTAGGCGTACCGCTGCTCGAAGGCTCGGGCCAGAAGGCAGGAACCTCGGGTCCTTCTGCGGTGTAGAGGTGGTGATGAGAGAGCACAGGCGAAGGCACATTCCAGTAGCACTCATCGTCCTGACCCTGGTCACGGCCGCGTGCGGGGTGCCCGTCACGGCTTCGGCAGACGACTTTGGCTCCCAGGGAACAACCACCGTCGCCACGGTCGAGACCACCAAGGCACCCACGACTACCGCCACCGTCGAAGCCAAGAAGTCCGACGACACGAAGAACGGATCCAGCAAGGTTGAGGGGAAGACGGACTTCGAGTGCACGGTGACCATCCCACCCCAACCCGGGTTCGTCGCCACCAAGTCAGAGAAGATCACCTACTCCAAAAACTTCCCACCTCCCGACCCGTGGCCAAGTGTGTACCCCCACAAGGGCATGGTCTGGTTTGGGTCCGATGATCTGTGGACGGCTCTGGCGATCGACGGTGACCACGGGGAACGAAAGAGCGTGTGGTGGAGCGTCAACTTCGCCGGTGGAGTCGTCGAAGAGCAGCCTGACGTGTGGGTGACCTGGACCCGCCTCGACACCGACCAGCCCGTGGTGATCGACAATGGCGCCAAAGCAACCAACGCCTACACCCCTGAGGAGGGCTGGTTCATGATCGCCGGCATCGATCCCGACGAGCCGGGTTGTTGGGAGGTCGAGGCTACATACAAGGGGGCCAGCCTCAGCTACGTGTACGAGAAAGCCGAATGAGACGACTTGCTCTACTGACCGTCGTCCTCCTGCTCGGCGGGGCGCTTCCGGCTTCGGCCAAGATGCCGCCATTTGATATGGAGATGGAGCCACGAGGGGACACAATCCACATCGAGGTGATGATCAGCAATGACTATGCCTTAAACGTGGGCGGTCGTCCCCTTTCCGGACGTGAGCGGTGTCGTCCCCGGGGAACGGCTTGTACCCGGACATGACCATGGTCGCCGTAGAGGACGAGGAAAGCGCGACCTGGGCCCTGGCGGCGTTGGGCCCGTGATGGCCTTTGCATTGCGATTCCGCGGAGTTGTCCTTGAACAGCCCGCACGAGATCCGAGGCAGTTAGAACCTGGATACCCTCGCTGGCGGCGGCTGGAGTAGTCACCTTCGTCGCACTCGGGATTGTTGTCCCGCGGACCTGTGCTGCTTGTGCCCGATGTTCCCTTCCGGCAGCACACCAATCCAGGAGACGAGGTGCCGGTCGGTCGGTGAGCAGTTCGAAGGCCTCCATTCGGCTTTGGTGTTCGGTGGAGAGCATCGGTGGAAGGGGCAAACCGGCAAGACCCTGTTGAATGACGACGGCTACCCCTTCGATTCCTCGTTCATTCCAAGGCACGCCTCTGTCGGCCCATGTAGAGAAGTCACGTAATTCCATGAAGTCGCGCCGGGTCTCATCCGTCAGGTTGGCCAGCTCCCACGCATGGGCGAGCTCGTGCTCATAGACCGAGTCGACAGACGTAGTACAGATAAGGACTCTCCATGGTGTTTGCCCCGCCTGGAAGTGACCAATGTGCCCGTCGCACGCATCAACATCGTCACCGAATTCCACCTCGAGATTCGGTAGGAGCAGACCGTTGGAGGCGAACCGGCTGAGGGCCTGTGCCAGCCGGCGATGTTCTTCGATGGTGCCGCCTCGCACAGCCACCTCAGGTTCCAGCGAGGTTTGGACGGCGAAAGCGGTCTGAGATGGGGAACGGGGGGTGACGTCTGGACCGGGAGAGTGGATGCTTTGCAACGATGCAAGTACCACACAGGCGAGAGCCGTTGCCGTGACAGCGATCCGGACCGCGAACACCATGCCCCGCAGCATCCGAAATGGCTGTCAACCCAGGTCGAACGCACATTCACCGGGGTTTAACCAGAACCGTTAAGACGTCTTATCGCATGTGCGCCAGTGCGAGATCGATCGCCTCCCGGGCATCGAGTCGAGTGCCGAGGTCCTCTTCCACTGAGAAGTCGCTGCTGCCGAGGTCAGTGCGGACCTGCTCAACAACGTGATCCTCGTCGGCGACGAAGCAGGTTCCGTAGAGAAACGAAGGCTGAAGGCAACCGGCGGCGCCCAGAATTCGCGCTGCGATGATGGGATCCTGCTTGCGCAGTGCGACCGCGGCACCGACCAACGCTGACCTCGTCGCGTAGAGGAGCCCGAGATCCTGGAAGGCTTGCAGTCCCTGACGGATCAACGCGTTGGCACGGTCTTCATGACCGAGTCTAAGGGCGAGTTGGCCGGCCGAGACGAGCTCCGCAGCGCATGGAACTCCAGCGGCGAACCGCCTTCTGTCTGAGAGGCCGGCCTCGATTCGCGTCAATCCCTCCTCCACTCTGCCCCCTAGTGCAAGTGCACTTCCGGACACGGTCTTTTCGACGGCCGAGGCGTATGCCTGGGGCAGCTCCTGGCAATACGACCTAGCCTCATCGCAGAGCGTTGAGATCACGTCGAGCTCGTCGGCGATTGGATCGCCCCTGTGTGTTGACCGGAGAAGCAGGGTCTCGGCGAGACGGGTCAGCGAATAGGCCATGGCGACGGGATCCGACAGCTGACGAGCCAGCTCAACTGCGGACTCTGCATATCTCACGCATTCTCGGGGATGATTGTCCTTTGGGAAGAAGCTCTGCTGGAACCGGGTCCACATCAGGCCCATCTGATGGTCGAGGGCTGAATATCGCTCCGCCGCATCTTCGAGTCGCTGGCGACCCTCCTCGAAACGGTTGTGGTAACAGAGGTAAGGACCGAGGGCGAGGAGGCCCAGAGCCATCGAGCCCGGCCTGACCACCTCCGGGCGCTCTTCGGCTGCCTTCACTGCCGTTTCCAACCACTCCAGGCCATCTCGGGTGTGACGCCAACAGAAGTATCCGCCGAGGGAGCCGACGAGTCGAAGCACTGCATCGACGTCTCCGAGGCGCAAGAACTCGTTGAAAGCGGATCGGAGATCCTCGTGTGCGGCCTCCAGCTTGGGATACCAAAAGCCCTCATCGAAAAGGAGCCCTCTCCCGCCGACGACGGCCAACCTGAGCGCCCAGGAACCATGTCGGGCCAGAACATGATCGGGCACGTCAACGAGACGATCCCAGGCGAAGGCCTGGATGGATTCGGTGAGCCGGAACCGTCGATCAGGTCCAAGAGTCGAGAGCTCGATCATCGACTTATCCACCAGCCGTTCGACGCCGACATCAACATCATCCGCCGTGAGCGGCTCAAAGGCGCAAACCTCCCTTGCGGCTTCCAGGTCGAAGCCGGCAACGAAGACAGCCAGTCGAGTGAGCAACCTCCGATCCGGCTCGTCGAGCAACTGAAAGCTCCAATCAATTGCTGCTTCGAGGGTTTGGTGGCGGGCAAGAGCAGTTCGCCCGCCTCTCTCGAGAAGTGAGAAGCGATCGGCTAGACGGGCACTGACCTCCGCCGGGGCGAGCGTGTTGGTACGGGCCGCAGCCAGTTCGAGAGCGAGAGGAATCCCATCGAGTCGTCGGCAGATGGTTGCCACCGCGGGAAGTGCCGACTGTTCGATGTCAGCACCTCTCGCCCGCGCACGGTCCACGAACAGCTCGACGCTGGAATAACTCTCCAGTTCGGTCGTTGGAGCAGTCGTGTCGGGAACCGAAAGCGATGGGACACGCCAAACCTGTTCCCCGTCGACTTGGAGAGGTTCCCGCGTAGTGGTGATGAAGCGCACCCCGGGCGCCTCGGTGAGCAATCGGTCGACCAACCGGGCGGAGGCATCGACAACGTGCTCGCAGTTGTCGAGAACGATCACCAGCTCCCGAGTCGACACAAATCGCACCAGGAGGTCCACCGTCTCAACGTCGGCATCTTGCGATATCCCT
>Ga0299906_10001182_pt1 | contig 22531 bp, 18 predicted proteins | sample RVTome_14_FD_200259 | JGI IMG/M metagenome (GOLD analysis project Ga0299906, IMG submission 200259) | Soil microbial communities from uranium-contaminated site in the Upper Colorado River Basin, Wyoming, United States - RVT145D125 (version 2) ...
CGTTGCTTGCGGTTCCCTTGTATCTTTCTGATCGAAGGATTCAGTTCATGATTGAGGGGCTGTGGAGTGTGTGCACGAACGGGCAGCAGTTGCAAGCGCATAGGTTTGCGGGCCAGGCTGCCTCGTTCGAAAGGTGTTGGTTCCAGAGCCACAGCCCGGTTCGCGTTCAGCGCCGCTGCGTAGCCTGTTGTTCCCTGGGGCCTAACGAGCCCGTCGACGAGCTGATGGCACGCAGCGGTAGCTGTTCTTCGGGAGCCCGAACGGTTGTCGGAGCCCACGAGCTCGCATATGCAAGGAGGGGAGTCGAGGAACATGGCTGAACCACGGTACGCAGGCGTTGATGTTGCGAAAGACACGGTAGAGCTCGCTCTGGGGCCGAGCGCGAGCGTTGAGCGTTTCGCCAACGAGCCGAGTGGCCACGAAGCGATTGCCAAGCGCTTGCTGGAACACAAGGTGGCGCTGGTGGTGCTGGAAGCCAGTGGAGGCTACGAGTTCGCTCTGGCCTGCGCTTTACAAGCGGCAGGCCTGGCGGTGGCTGTGATCAACCCGCGTCAAGCGCGAGATTTTGCAAAGGCGATGGGCTATCTGGCGAAGACCGATGCGATCGACGCACGTGTGCTTGCCCAGCTGGCGCAGGTAATTGACGCGCATCCGAACCGGGAACGCTTCGTCAAGGTCCTGGCCGACGCTGAGCAGCAGCGGTTGCAGGCGCTGGTGCTGCGACGCACCCAGTTGATTAGCATGCTCACCGCCGAGCGTCAGCGCTTGGCCACGAGCCATGCCGCCGCGCGTAAGAGCATTGAGAAGCTCATTGCAGCGATCCGCAAGCAGCTCGAGGAGATCGAGGCGCAGCTTGCTGCGCACATCGAGCGTCACCATGCCGATCTGGCAGCGCTGCTGCAAAGCGCGGGCGGTGTGGGGCCGGCCACCACTGCGGTGTTGATCGCCGGGCTGCCCGAGCTTGGCACGCTCGACCGGCGCCAGATCGCCGCCCTGGTTGGAGTGGCGCCGTTTAACCGCGACTCGGGCAAGATGCGCGGCAAACGCATGATCGGCGGGGGCAGAGAGCAAGTGCGCCGTGCCCTGTACATGGCGGCGCTGGTCGCTACGCGGTTCAACCCGGTGATCAGATGCTTCTACCAGCGACTGCTTGATGCCGGAAAACCCAAGAAGCTCGCTCTGGTTGCCTGCATGCGCAAGCTGCTGACCATACTCAACGCGATGGTGCGCTCGGGCAATCCTTGGGATCAGTCGCTTCATGCCGCTTGACATCCAAGACGGTTGCTCGTCGCTTCTCTCCTCGGCCGCAGCTGAGCGGGAGCGTTGATATGGCGTCCTTGCCAAGGAGCTGTGCAATGGTTACCCGAAGAGAGTTCACCGTTTCCGCAACGGCGGCCGTTGGCGGATTAGCGGTCCTGCAGGCTTGCTCAGCGGGGACGAGCGCCGAGGACTACGAACAGGCCGCGCGCAACACTTGGCGCCACAGCAAGGGCGACACCGGTGATAGCTCTGCTCTGCAGCGCGAACTCGTGCGCTACGCTACTCTCGCACCCTCGAGTCATAACACCCAATGTTGGAAGTTCCGCACTGAGGACCGTGCGATTTCGATATTGCCCGATCTTTCTCGCCGATGCCCTGCGGTTGATCCGGACGATCACCACCTTTTCGTCTCGCTTGGGTGTGCAGCTGAGAACCTGATTCAGGCGGCGCTGGCCAACGGCTTGAAAGGGGATGCGGGCTTTGATGCCACAGCGGGTGGTGCGATACGCGTGGCACTGGCGCCAACTAAGGCCCTCGTCTCCCCGCTCTTTCAGGCGATACCCGAGCGCCAGAGCACGCGTGCAGAGTACGACGGGAAGCCCCTATCCAAGGAGGAGTCGCGGATGCTCGAAAAAGCCGGCACCGGAAATGGCGTCCGCCTCATTCTCATCACCGAACAAGCCGCGATGGAGAAAGTGCTCGAGTATGTCGTTCAAGGCAATACGGCTCAAATGAACGATCGAGCTTTCGTCGGTGAATTGAAGGCCTGGATTCGTTTCAGTAATGACGAGGCAGTTCGAACTGGGGACGGACTGTACGCTGCATCGTCGGGCAATCCGTCGGTTCCGAGGTGGCTGGGCAGCCTGCTCTTCAACTTGTTCTTTACGCCAAAAAGCGAGAACGACAAGTATGCGAAACACGTGCGGAGTTCGGCTGGAGTCGCGGTCTTTGTCTCGGACGCCGAGGACAAGGCCCATTGGGTCGAAGTTGGACGTTGCTACGAGCGCTTTGCCCTGCAGTCGGCCGCATTGGGGATTCGCAACGCGTTTCTCAATCAGCCGGTCGAGGTGTCGGCGCTGCGACCGCAGTTCGCGGCTTTCCTAGGTGTTGGTGGCCACAGACCTGATCTGGTTGTCCGCTACGGCCGAGGCCCGAGGATGCCTCAGTCATTGCGACGCACGGTACAAGCAGTGCTGGCGTGATTGACTCATCGGTGGGATGAGAACTCGCTGGCCAGTGGTGCATCACCAAAGGCGCAGAAACCACACGCGGGCAGGTTAGCGACGGTGGGTGGTACCCCATCCTGGGTTGCGAGGTTTCGCGTAGGTGGAGCTACGGCTGGAAGCGCCAAGCGACGGGTTGCGACGGCCACACGCCGCGCTCGATCGCTTGCGCGCCCTGGAACACCAGCCAGCTCTGGCGGCCGTAGTGGGGCAGGGGACGCTGCAGCGCCGCCAGCGCCCGGGTGTCGTCCACGGAGACCACGGCCAGCGCCTTGCCGTTCGGCTGGCGTGCCGCCCACACTTGCGCGCTGCCGTTGGCGGTCGCTTCGGGCGGCCGCTGCGGCAAGCGGTTTCGCTCGAGGAAAGCGTCGACCTCTTGGCGGGTGGCGATCAGCAGCAACGGCGCATCCACCATGTACGACAGCAGGCGTGGCGTACGGTCCAGCAACCTGGCGGCGAGTGACTGCGCCGCCGCGCGCAGGGCCGGATCCTGGCTCGGGACTACCGTGACCGCGTCCGGATCGAGCATCACCTGCCGCAGGATGGGTGGCAGCTCACTGGGATCGAGGCGACGGAACACACGCAGCTCGGGGTCGAGCAGCAACGCTGACGGTCGCGTGCGGGTGCGCAGCTCGAATGCCTGCCGTGCTTCGCTCAACTCGAGCGAGTGGACGTCGGCGCCGGCGGCGGTTTCCAGCAGTACCGGCACGCGCAGCAGATAGGCCGGCTTGCTTTGCGATAGCACCAGCTGCACCTTATAGCCGTCGGCGTCCGGTAGCACGCGCGCCTGCTCGATGCGGATCTCAGGCGCACCGCTGCGCCCGAGCCACTGCTCGAAGAACCGACCCAGCGTCTGCCCCGACATCTGCTCGAAGGTGCGCTGCAAGTCGCTCCAGCCCGCCCGCTTGAAGGCTTGCTTGCGCCAGAGCCGGCGCAGCCCAGCGTCGAAGTCTTGCGTGCCCAGGCGATCGCGCAGCATCAGGAACACGAACGCCGCCTTGTGGTAGCCGACGATCTGCGAGGCGGCGTGTGTGCGCGCAGTGAATTGGTGCAACGGTTCGTCCTGCCCGGGCGGGACGGCCGCGAAGTCGCGCAGCCATTCCAGGCGCATGCCGCGAGCGGCCTCGGCGCTCTCGCGCTCCTTGTAGGCGTAGTCCGCCATGAACGTGGTGAGACCTTCTGCCCAGTTGCCGCTGGCGTAGTCCACGTACACGCCGTTGCCCCACCAGTTGTGCAGCACCTCGTGGCCGAGGGAAGTCGACTTGATGAAGGGCAGGCGCAGAACCTCGACGCCGAGATAGGTCACGGTCGGCATGCCGAAGCCGGTAGGCAGCGGGCTCGACACCACGCTGAACTCGGTGAAGGGATACGCGCCGAGCCACTCGCCGTACATCGTCAGGTAGCGCTCCAGCGCATCCAGATAGCCTTCGGACAACGCCTCCACCTGCGGATGAAACCAGGTACGCAGGCGGATCGGGGCGGCGTCTGCGCGATTCAACATTCGTTCGCGCACGACGTAGGGCGCGGCGAACAGATCGATGCCCTCCACTGGGTGAGTGAAGTGGAACGCTGCGCGGTAGCCCTGCCCGGTGTCGCGCTCGTCGCTGAGCCGGCCCGGCACCAGGCCACGCTGACCGGCGGGCAACTCGAGCAACAGGCGATAGTCGAACAGATGATCGCCGATCTGAGCGTACCAGCCGGTGCCCGCGGGCAGATAGCTGCCCCGGGCCGAGGCCATCGGCGGGAGCCCCTCGAGGGTGCCGCGGTGATCGGTTTCGACGAGCGGCGCCAACGCTCCACCATAGCGCAACACCACCCGGTGCTCGCCGTGCGCGCCCAGCTCGAGCGACCAGCGTTGCTGCGCCTGCATGCGCAAGGGCACAGGCAATCGCTGCCCGTTGAGCGTCGCCTCGCGGACCTCGAATTGCGCGCCCAGCGTCATGGCAGCCGTTCCGCCGCCGCGCAGCGTGATCTCATCGGCTACACGCAACTGCCGGGTGGCGGGATCGAGCGTCACATGCAGCGCGTGGTGCACGTGCTCGACGCCGGCGTCCTGCGCCACGGCGGGTGCTGCCGCGAGCGCCATCAACCCGGCTGCGGCGGCGCGCAGCCGCGCCGTCATGGCTTGCCCGGGAAGCGCGCCACCAGCTCCAGCGACTGCGCGCCGCGCTGAACGGTGATCGGCAGCCAGGTGCCAGGCGCTTGACGCTGCACGGCAGCGATCACCGTGCCGGCATCCTTCACCGGCATGCCGGCGACCGTCTTGATCACGTCGCCCGCGCGCGCCCCGGCGCTCTCGGCGATGCTGCCCTTCATCACATCGCGGATGGTGACGCCCTGCTCGCCCTGGTCCAGCGTCACGCCCAGGCGCGGCCGCCGGACCTCCTCGGCGCGCCCGTGCTCGACGCCGAATGCCAGGTCCGCCACCCCGGCGGTAAGCAGCGCGCAATCCTCGCTGACGTCCCAAGGCAGGAGCACGGCTGGATCGGCGATGCCGAGGCCGCGCAACTGGTGCGGCACGCCGTGTCCGTCGCGCAGGTGGCCGGCGCCCATGATCGCCACCACCAGCGGCGTCTGGCCCGCGCTCAGCCGCTCGACGATCGCCTGCGCCATGGCGCGATCCCACACCTGCATGCTCTCCACGAAGCGCCGGAACTGCGGGCTGCGCAGGTCCTCCTCGGTCGGTGCGCGGCGCGGGCGCTGCGCCTCCGGCAGATGAATCAGGTACGACTCGTAGAGGAACGAGAGATACGGCGCCGGTGCGGATGCCGGCTCGCCCACGCCCTCGCGCTCGGCCGGCGGCACGGCGTCCCAGCCTTCGCTGCCGACGCGCCGCACCAGGGTGCGCTCCACGTTCAACGCGATCATCGGAATGCGGTGCATGCGCGCGAAGTGGAAGATCGGCATGTAGAGCTGCGGATCGTGCCCCCACACGCTGGCCCAATCGCTGCGCGCCAGGAACTGCTCCTCGGTCAGCTCGCCCGCCGACCATTGGTCCAGCACTGGCTGCACGCGGCGCGGGAACATCTCGAATCCCAGCGCCAGGCGGGGCTGCCGTGCGTGCAAGGCAGCGATGGTATGCAGCTGCCAGCGATGATGCTCGGCGTTGTCGTGGCTTTCGCCCAGCAGCACCACGCGCCGCTGGGCCAGCTCGGCGGTCACCGCGTCGCTGCCGCGCACGGAGCGACCGCTGTCCGAGACGGCGACCCATGCGCCGGGTGTCGGGCAGACGTCACGCGCGGTTGCCGCCATGGCGCTGTCGGCCAGCAGCGGGAGCACGCAGCCGAATGTGATCGAGACAAGGTGTCGCATGGGTCTTGATGATCGCAGCGGGTTGATGCGGGAGCCGCCCGCGCAAGAGCCGTCAGGGCTTGGGCGCCTCAACTGCGGGCGAGGCGCAGGATCGCCATGATCAGGCACAGAACGACGACGGCGGTCAGCGCAGCGCGCAGCCTCAGGTACCACGGCGGCAGGGCGAAGCGCTGCGCGAGCTGGCGGTCGGCAGCGTAATGCACCACGAACGTGCCGGCCATCAGCAGCAAGCCGGTTTTGGCGGGAAGCAGGAGCGATGCCCAGGCGGCTAGCGCCGGCACGGTGCTCCAGGTCATGAACAGGGTGCGGTCGGGATCGCGCATGTGCTGGTGCACCAGGGCCACGCCCCAGTGGATCGCGCCCACGAAGCTCAGGATCACCGCGCTGTAGCCCGACAACCACACCACCAGCATCGGCGCGTTGCCGTCCGGCATCGCGTACAGCGCGCTGGTGAGCACCACGAACGGCACCAGTCCGCTGGTGCCCAGCCAGAACGCCGGACGTGGAATCGGATCGGGATCGATCATCTGTTGGCTGGGATGGTGACCAGGCGGGTGCATCGATTGTTCGGCCCGGGCGCTGCATTGTAGCTTGCGTCAGGGGCCGCCCACACCCCCGTCAGGGATATCTCAAGAGGCGCGGATGGCCGACAGGTCGACCACCTGAAACCGGCGGTTGTCGTCCAGCGCTCGTGTCAGCAGGCGGTAGACGTCCATGTCGAAGGGGGGCAGTGCTGGCTTTGGCCTCACTTCCGGCCCTTCTGCTGCAGCGGGGAAAGGGCCGTTTGCCCGCATACCCGGTTCCTCTTCCCCGGTGGGGAGCGAGTGGCTGGCCCGCATCAGCTCGTGCAGCTCGGCGTCGGTCTGGGCGCTGCCCAGATACCGCCACGCGTTCACCAAGTGCAGCTCCCTGCGGGTGCGGGCCGGGTCCTGTTCCACGATCACCACGGCGCCGGCGTATGGCCAGGCGCGCATGCGCAGGCGCAGCAGCGCCTGCATCAGGCGCAGGTTGTGCGCCGCGCGCTTTTCCCGGCCGATGCAGGCGCCGTTGCACGCACCGGCTGCGTGTGCGCTGCAAGGCGCCTGGCTCTCCAGGCCGAGCACGGTCGCGCACAGGCGATGCTCTCGCGCCAGGCCGCGCAGCGCGGCGAGCGCGTCGGCGCGCGAGCGAAAGGGGCCGTACAGCGTGCTCCATGCCGCGTCATCTGCCGCCTCCTCCAGATCGCGCACGCGCACCGGCTCGCCGGCCGCTTCCGGCCGCCAATGCAGCGCCCACGCTTCCCGGCGCTGGCGCGCAGGGCGGTTATGCCGCGGCGCGAGCGTCTCCAGCGCGCGCAGATGGCGCAGCGCGGCACCCAGCTCTCCAGCGGTGCTGAACCACTCCACCGCACCGGCCTGCAGGGCCTGCCGCTGCTCCTGCGCGTGGCGGCCACGTGCGCAAAAATGGGCCAGCAGCTGCGTGCGCACGTTCGCGGCCTTGCCCGCGAAGAGCGCGGCGCCTTGCGCGTCGTAGAGTAGATACATGCCCGGCGTGTCGGGCGCGTCGTCGATCAGGTCGGCGTTCATTCCCTCGGGCGCGCGCGGTGCGTCGCGGACCATCGCCACCGCGGCGCGCAGTGCCTCCGAGCCCAGCCGGCGTCCGGCCTCGCAGGCGAAGTGGTACACCAGGCGCGCGTCTGGCAGCGCACGATGGCGCGCATCGCAGGGCAGGGCGAAGCGCTCGATCAGGGCATCGAGGTTGTGGCGCGGATGCTCCGGGAACAGGTGGCGTGACAGCCGCACCGTGCACAGGACCGGACCGCGAAAGGTCATGCCGGCGCGCCTGAACTCGTTGCGCAGGAAAGCGTAATCGAAGCGTGCGTTGTGGGCGGCCAGCAACCGCCCGTCGAGGCGCGCCGCCAGATCCAGAGCGATGTCGGCGAAGGCCGGTGCCCCGCTCACCATGGCGTCGCTGATGCCGGTGAGCAGCTCGATACCCGGCGGGATGCCGCGGCCCGGGTTGACCAGTGCCGCCCATTCCTCCACCACCACACCGTCGTCCAGCAAGACCATCCCGATCTCGGTGATGCGGTCGGTGCGCGGGTCGGCGCCCGTGGTTTCCACATCCAGAAAGGCCACGCGCCCGGGGATCATGGGGCTCGGCACGGTCCGGTCGGATTCGAGCGACTCGAAAGATTTAACAATTTGTGATGGAACTTCAAAAACGGTGTGTTTGCCCTGGACAAGCTTCCGAAGATGGGGCAAGGGTGATAGTCCCAGCAATCCTACCTAAACAAGAGGCCGATCAAATGACTTTCGTGACGTTCTTCCGTTCGCTGTTCGTGGGTGCGGCGCTCATCGCCGCCAGCCCCGCCGTGGTTGCCGGCCAAAAAGCCGACATTATCGATACCGCCAAGTCGGCGGGCAACTTCACCACCCTGGTGGCGGCTATCGAGGCCGCGGGCCTGACCGATACCCTCAAAGGCAAGGGTCCCTTCACCGTGTTCGCCCCGACGGACGAGGCGTTCGCAAAAACTGCCGGCCGGCACCGTCGAGGCGCTGCTCAAGGACCAGGAGAAGCTCGCCAAGATCCTGACCTACCACGTGGTGGCGGGCGAAGTGACCGCCAAACAGGTCAAGCCCGGCAGGGTGACCACCGTCGAAGGCAGCACGCTCAACGTGACTCGCGGCAGCCAGGGCGTGAAGGTGGACAACCCAACGTCGTGGCGTTGGACGTGATGGCCACCAACGGGGTTATCCATGTGATCGACTCAGTGGTGATGCCCAACTGAGCTTGGTATTGTCCAGGACAGGAATTTCATCATTCGAGCCCGGGCCAACTCCCTCACCTCGGCCGAATTCTCGGTGATGATGCGTGGCCCCGGCGCATGCCGGGGCTTTTTTTGGCCGTCGCGTGACCGGGACGGCCTGTATAATCGGCCGCCGTCGACCGGACGCCGCCAGGCTCTTCTCGATGCCGCTGCCGGCATCGGGCTGGAGCCGAGTGCGGTGCGCGGCGCATGGAGGAGATCGCGGATGCCTGAGAAGTTCACCGCTGCGGCCCTGGCCGCCGCCGTCTGGGCCTTGGCCCTGACTGCCTGGGCGCACTCCGACGGCGACGAGGCCCCACCTCCCCAGACGCTCGACTGCGAGCACCTGCCCGCAAAGGCGCTGACCGCCTTGCCCGCGCCTTTCGATGTCTGGGCCAGGCTCGATTGTCTGCCTGCCGGCCAGCTGCTGGCGCAACCGCGCGACTGGATCTGGCGTTACCCCGCCAGCTTCACCACGCCGGTATTCGTGCCGGCCTGGACCGCCGATCCCGCGGCGGTGGCGGCCAGCGCTCGGTACTTCACGGCAGCCGAGGTCGCCGTTGCGCGTGGCGAGGGGGCGCTCGCTCTGCACCGACGCTTCGCGCAAGAGCTGGAGGTGTACGGCGCCATGACCGCCGAGCGCCCGGCGCCTACCGCGGTGCATACGCTCATCGCCAGGAACGATCTCGACCAGGAGCTGCGCGTGCATTTCGTGTACCGCTCGCCGCAGGACGTGTGGGGCATCGTGTGCACGCCCGACTGCCGGTCCGAGTACAGCTTCCTGGTTTCCTCGAGGGGGAACTGATCATGCCGGCGCAGATGGTTCTGGATCCGCGACGCGTGCTGCCCGAGGACGCGGCGCAGGCGATGCTGGTGGGCCGGGCATGGGTGCCCGGCCCAAACGCCGGACCCTCGCCGGTAGCGATCGCCGGCGGTCTGGTGTACGACCTCAGCCCGGTGGCCGTCACCAGCGCCGAGCTGCTCAACGCTGCCGATCCCGCCGCGCTGGTTCGCAAGCGTCTCGCCGTGCCCTCGCGCCCGCTCGGTCCGGTCGCAGAGCTGCTCGAGAACACGCACGCGGATCGCCGCGATCCCGCGAAGCCCTTCTTCCTCGCGCCCGTGGACCTGCAGGCGGTGCGCGCCTGCGGGGTCACCTTCATCGCCAGCATGTTGGAGCGCGTGATCGAAGAACAGGCGCACGGCGACCCGGCGCAAGCCGAATCGCTGCGCAAGACGATCGGCGAGGAGATCGGCGGCGAGCTGCGCAGCATCAGGCCCGGATCGCCGGAGGCGATGCGGCTGAAGGATTCGCTGATCAAGCGCGGTGTCTGGTCGCAATATCTGGAGGTGGGCATCGGCTCCGATGCGGAGGTGTTCAACAAGGCGCAGCCGATGTCGGCGGTGGGCACCGGCGCCGACATCGGCATCCTCGAGAGCTCGTCGTGGAACAACCCGGAGCCCGAGCTGGTGCTGGCCGTCAACCGCGCCGGCAAGGTGGTCGGCGCCACGCTGGGCAACGACGTCAACCTGCGCGACTGGGAGGGACGCAGCGCGCTGCTGCTGGGGCGCGCGAAGGACAACAACGCGAGCTGCGCCATCGGTCCATTCATCCGCCTGCTGGACGGAAAGTTTGGCCTGGATGATCTGCGCCGCCGGCGGATCGAGGTGCAGGTGACCGGCACCGACGGCTTCGAGGTGAAGGGCGGCTACAGCCTGACGCAGATCAGCCGCGACCCGTTGGACCTGGCGGCGCAGGCGGTAAACCGCAACCACCAGTATCCGGATGGGCTGGTGCTGTTCCTGGGCACTGCCTTCTCGCCCACGCAGGACCGCGGCGAGCCGGGACGCGGGTTCACCCACAAGCTGGGCGACGTGGTGACCATCCGCTCGCCGTCGCTCGGCACGCTGTCCAACCGCATCGGTTACTGCGATCGCATCGCGCCCTGGACCTTCGGCGTCGGTGACCTGATGCGCAACCTCGCGGCGCGCGGGCTGATCTGAGCGGTTCAGTACGCCGGCTTGCACTGCACTGCTGCCGGGCTACTCCTCGGGTGACGCGTCGCCGTCACGCGAACACCGGGAACGTCTCGAACTTCCCTCCCAGCAGCGTAGCGCTGTTCGCGTAACCCATCCACCCGTGGATGGCGGTCGCATACACGCGCCGGAAATCGCAGGTGTGGATGAGATTGTCGCCCTCGTCGAGCTTGGTCAGGCTGACCGGCGTGCCGTAATGACCGCCCTTCACTTGCTTGCCGACCAGGAACATGCAGTTCGCCGTGCCGTGATCGGTGCCCAGGCTGGTGTTCTCCGGCACCCGGCGGCCGAACTCCGAGAAGATCAGCAGCGCGACGTCGCCGGCGCGGCCGATGCGCTCCAGGTCGCGCATGAAGCCGAGCACGGCATCCGAGACGTACGTCAACTGGCGCGCATGCAGGTCGCTCTGGTGCACATGGGTGTCGAAGGCGTTGTGCCGATAGGCCACGTAGTACAGCCGCGTGGGCAGCCCCGCGTCGATCAGCGCCGCTACCTTCTTCAGGTCCACCGGGAAGATGCCGTAGTCCACCGGCGTCTTGTAGCGCGACCAGGCCTGGCGCACCAGCGCGGAGGCCTCCTGCGCGCTGCGCGCCACGTCCGTCAGGTAGCGCTGTGCGGGGCTGGCGAGATCGTCCGCGTGCGCGATCTGTTCGAACACCTCCCGCTCCTGGTAGAAGCCCTTGCGCACGAACTTCTCGGGATCGTCGAACACCACCGGGACGTGCTCGCGGCTGCGCACCGCGAGCGACTGCGTCTCGTCGATGTTGACCAGGAAGTTGGGCGCGCCGCCCGGCTTCAGGCCGTCGGCCAGGCGGCCGACCCAGCCGTACTCGCCACCGCTGTTGGGCGCGGCGGTGTGCCAGTAAGCCATCGACGTGAAGTGCGAGAACGAGGGCTGGTCGTAGCCGCAGCCGTGCAGCACCGCCAGCTTGCCGTCCTTGTACAGGCGTTCGAACCCGGTCATCCCGGCGCTGAAGCCGTAGTGATCGTCGATCTTGCGCAGCTTGCCTGGCTTGATGCCGATAGTGGGCCGGTGCCGGTAATAGGCGTCGTCGGCGTAGGGCACCAGGGTGTTGAGGCCATCGTTGCCGCCGGAAAGCTCCATCACCACCAAAAGGCGGTTGTCGCCGGTCGCGGCGGCCGCCATGGCATTCGCCGCGTGTCCGAAGAACAGCGGCAGCCCCAGGGCGCCTGCGCCATGCGTGCACACTCCGGCCAAGCCCGCCTTCAACAGCTTGCGGCGGGCGAGCAGTCGATCCATCTCAAAGCGCGTCATGTTCGTCCATCCTTTCGCAGGCGCCGTAGTTGCGCGTCTTGCCTGTCACGTTTCGTCTCTATCGCTAAACGTCAGCCGAGCTGATACTCCGGCATGCTCATGATCAGGTGCACGAGCATGCGCAGCGCGTCCTCCATGTAGCTGTCGGCGCGCGCCACGTCGCTGGTGCCGAGCTCCTGATCGAGAAAGGCGATCAGGCGTGCGCGCCGCTGCGCGTCCAGCGGCACGCGCAGGAAACGCGCGAGGAAGTGGTCCACCACCTGCGTGGTATCGGTCAGGCCCCGCGCTTCCACCATGCCGGCGAGGTCGAGCCGGGCGTAGGTGCGCGGGATCGGCTTGACCTTCTCCACCGCCATCTGCCAGCCGCGGTAGCTCGCATAGCGCGTGTTGAAGTCCTCGTCCCGGTCGGCCATGGCGTTGGACATGGACATGCCTTCGGTCTGCTCGGTCATGCTCACGGGCTTGGTGGCGCTGGTGATGTCCAAGCCCATCGAGATCCTCTCGTGCACCGCGCGGATCTCGTCGCCGGTGATCAGCGACGGGTAGCGGTCGGTGGGCAGGAAGGTGATGTCGGGAAACAGCACGTCGCGGGCGAAGTTGCCGCGCTCGATCAGCAGCCCGGGCGTCACCCAGCTGCGGCCCTGCGCCCAGCCGGCCACGGTGGGCGGGCGGAACAGTTGCTGACCGAGCGCGGCGGTGGTGTCGTTGAAGTCCGGCACGCCGGGCAGCTCGGTTACGCCGAGCTTCTTGTAGGTGGACACCGTCAGCTCCACCGGCCCCTTGATGCGGGTGCCGACGCTAGGCGCGCTGTAGAAGTCCCGCGACAGGAAAATGGTGGTGAGCAGCGGGGCGATCTCGTAGCGGTTGTCGCGCAGCACCGCGCCCAGGCGGCGGCGCAGATCCGGGCTCAGCTCGTCGCGCACGAAGAAGCGGTAGATCTTGCCCGCGATGAACTCGGCGGTGACCGGCTGCGCCAGGATCACGTCGATCACCTTGACGCCGTCGAAGGCGCCGCGCTGACCCAGCACGGTCTTGACGCCGGCGTCGTGCTGATCGCGGTTGATCACGAACTGCAGATCGCGAAAATTCCAGCCGGTGAACGCGCGCGCCGCCTCGCGGATGTCGTGCTCGCTGTAGTTGCCCACGCCCATGGTGAACAGCTCCATGATCTCGCGGGCGAAGTTCTCGTTGGGCGCGCCCTTCACGTTCACCCCGGCATCCAGGAACTGCAGCATCGCCGGGTCCTGGGCCACGCCGATAACCAGGTCGCGGAAGTTGCCGGTGCCGCGCGCCTGGAACAGCTCGAGCTGCAGCAACATCTTGCGGTAGTCGCGCACCTTTTCTTCGCTGGTGGCAAAGTGGCCGTGCCAGAACAGCGCCAGCTTCTCCTGCAGCGGGCGCTTGGTGGCGAGCATGCGGTTGGCCCACCAGTACGCGGCGCGATTGGTTTCCAGGCGGCTTGCGCGCAGCCAGTAGAAGAACTTGTTGACCACCGGCTGCATCCTGCGGTTGCCGGCCGGCTTCAGCTCCACGCCGAGCGCCTCGCCCTTGGCCTTGGCCTGGTCGGTGGTGGCCGGGCGGCTGACCGGGAAGGGATCGAGCGCCGGGTCCCACACGCCGGAGTGGTCGAAGGGCGCCAGGTGGCCGTTGTCGACATTCTGATAATGCACCAGCCGGCGCACGGCCTGCTCGGGGGTCATCGCCGCGAGCACCGCGATTTCCTCCGGCGTGCCGCCGAAGCCGGCGCGCTCCAGCAGATGCGCGGCGCGCTCGTAGCCCCAGTCCTGCGCCGAGATGGGGGTGAGGTCGCCGGCCCACTCGGCCGGGCCTGCGCCGGGAACCATGGCTGCGGCGGCTGGGCCTGCGGCTGCCAGGGCCGCCACGACGATCCACCTCGTAACGCGCTGCAGTAATTTCATCGCAATGCTCCTTCCGCGCCTGGCCTGTGGCCGTCATTGTGCCGGCCCCGGTTGGCGCCGGGGGCTCATGATTATCATGATTTTCGGGTACCCGGCGGGTGCGCTCCGCCCGGCCTGTCACAGATCCCCGAGATACCGAAGCATGCGAGTGCGCATGGATTCGTCGGGCAGCCGTCCGTCGCCGGCCAGCGCGTTGCTCAGCATATGCTCGGGTTTGCCCGTCGCGGGAATCACGCAGGTCACCGCCGGATGCGAGACGACGTACTTGAGAAAGAACTGCCCCCAGCTGGTGCAGTCGATGTCGGCGGCCCATGCCGGGAGCGCCTTGCCCCGTACGCGGGAGAACAGGCTGGCCTGCGCGAACGGGCGATTGACGATGACCGCCACACCCGTCTCGCGCGCGCGCGGCAGCAGGCGCTGCTCCGCCGTGCGCTCGGCCATGGAGTAGTTGAGCTGCACGAAGTCGTAGCGGCGCGTGGCGATCAGCCGCTCCAGCTCGTCGTAGGCCCCTTCGTGGTAGTGGGTGATGCCGAGGTGGCGCACCTTGCCCTGTCGCTTCCACTCCTCCAGCGTGGCGGTGTGCGTGTGCACGTCCACCAGGTTGTGGATCTGCATGAGGTCCATCGTGCCGGCCTGCATCGACTGGAAGGAGCGCTGCATCTGCCGGATGCCGGCATCGCGCCCGCTGGTCCACACCTTGGTCGCGAGGAACAGCTGCGCACGCAGGCCGAGCTGCGCGTGCAGGTCCCCCACCACGCCTTCGGCGCGGCCGTACATGGGTGAGCTGTCCACCATCCTGCCGCCGCGCGCGACCAGCGTCTTCAGCACCTCGGCCAGCGCTGCGCGCTCCGCCGCCGACGCGCCGGCGTCGAAGGTCTGGTACGTGCCCAGGCCGATCAGCGGCAGCGCCTCGCCGGAGCTGGGGATCGTGCGCGTCAGCATGTCTCTCGTGCCTGCCTCGGTCGGTGCGGACGAGCCCGGATTACGATGCGGCGCAACAGGGGGGCGCTGCGGCTCTCCGGAAAATGTGTGCGTGGGAGCGGCGCATTGTAATTCCTCGGCACGGCTGCACGCGCTTGTGCGCCGCCAGGACGACGTCATGTCGAGAGGCTCGCCCTGGGGCCCGGCCGCCTCTGGCGTTTTCCCGCGAAAAGCGTATTATCCGCCCGCATGTTTCGGGTCAAGTCTCACCCCGTATCGGCATTGCCGCAGGCGGGCTTGCAGCCCAAACATCAGTACGGGCGCTAGCCCGCTGTCCCCATCGTTTTCTGAGGGTATTTTTTATGGCAACTGGTACGGTCAAGTGGTTCAACGAGTCCAAGGGTTACGGTTTCATCACCCCGGACGAGAAAGGCGAGGATCTGTTCGCGCATTTTTCCGCGATCAAGATGGACGGCTTCAAGACGCTCAAGGAGGGCCAGCGGGTGAGCTTCGAGGTCACCACCGGGCCCAAGGGCAAGCAGGCCTCCAACATCCAGGCCATCTGAGCCCGACCGAGCCGACGAAAAAAACCCGCCGCGGCGGGTTTTTTCTTTTCTGAGCCTGGGCTACGCTACCGGGCATGAGCGTCACCCTGCAGGATATCCTCGCCGCCGCCGGCGCGCTCGGCGGCAACGTCGTGCACACGCCCTGCCTGCACTCGCGCACCTTGTCCGACATTACCGGGGCGCAGATCTACCTCAAGTTCGAGAACCACCAGTTCACCGCCAGCTTCAAGGAGCGCGGCGCGCTCAACAAGCTGCTGTCGCTCACGCCGGAGCAGCGCGCCCGCGGCGTGATCGCCGCCTCGGCCGGCAATCATGCCCAGGGCGTGGCCTATCACGCGCGCCGGCTGGGCATTCCCGCCGTCATCGTCATGCCGCGCTACACCCCGGGCGTCAAGGTGGTGCACACGCGCGGGCATGGCGCCGAGGTGATCCTGCACGGCGAGGTGTTCGACGAGGCCAAGGCGCACGCACGCGCGCTGGCGCAGGAGCGCCGCCTGATCATGGTGCACCCTTACGACGACGAGGCGGTGATCGCCGGGCAGGGCAGCATCGCGCTGGAGATGCTGGCGGCATATCCGGACCTGGACGCGCTGGTCGTGCCGATCGGCGGCGGCGGCATGATCTCGGGGATGGCGGTCGCGGCCAAGGGCCTCAATCCGCAGATCGAGGTGATCGGCGTGCAGACGCGGCGCTTCCCCTCCATGTACTGCGCGATCAAGGGCGGCGCGCCCGAGTTCGGCGTCACCACCATCGCCGACGGCATCGCCGTGAAGGAGCCCGGCGCACTCACCGTGCCGCTGGTGCGCGCGCTGGTGAGCGACATCCTGCTCGCGGACGAGGGCGACATCGAGCAGGCGGTCGTGCTCCTGCTCGAGGTCGAGAAAACCGTGGTCGAAGGCGCGGGCGCTGTCGGGCTGGCCGCCGTCCTGGCGCATCGGGCTCGCTTCGAAGGCAGGAAGGTGGGGCTGGTGCTGTCGGGCGGCAACATCGATCCGCTCATGTTGGCCGACATCATCGAGCGCGGCATGGTGCGCACCGGGCGGCTCACGCGGCTCACCGTCGAGCTGCGCGATCTGCCCGGCGCGCTGGCCAAGGTCACTGCCTGCCTGGCCGAGCAGAACGCCAACATCGAAGAGATCTTCCACCAGCGCGCCTTCACCAGCTTGCCCGTGCAGACGGTGGAGGTGGACTTCGTGCTGGAGACGCGCGACCGCGAGCACGTGCAGCAGGTGATCGAGGCGCTGGCCGCAGCCGGCTTCGCCGCGCGGCTGCACAACGACTGATTCAGCGCGCCAGCGCGCGTTCCAGCAGATCGAGCCGGTCCTGGCCCCAAAACAGCTCGCCGTTGTACACGTAGGTCGGTGCGCCGAACACATCGCGCTCGATCGCCTCCTGGGTCAGGCGCTCGTATGCGGCGTCGATCTCCGAGGTCTTCGCCAATTCGAGCAGCGCGTCGGCCTCCAGCCTTTGCTCGCGCAGCACCGCCCCAAGCTGCGCGTGGTCGGCCATGTCGCGCTCCTCGGCCCAGGTTGCGCGCAGGATCGCCCCGGCGAGCGCCATGGCCGCCTGCTCGCCGCCGCGCTGCTTCGCCGCCAGGATCAGGCGCGCCGCAGTCGCGGTGTCATACGGGAAGTACTTCGGTTGGATGGTGAGCGGGACGCCGAGCGCGTCGCGCCAGCGCTTGAGCTCCACCAGCCGGTACTTCTGTCGCTGCGGAGCGCGCTTGACCAGCGGCAGTCCGCCCGACACCGGAAAGATCTTGCCGTAATCCACCGGCTTGACGTCGATGGCGGCGCCATGCTTGCGCGCCAGCGCGGCGAAGCGCTCGTGCCCCAGGTAGGTCCAGGGCGACATGGGGGAGAAGTAGTAATCGACGGTCTTGGTCATGGATGCCGGCGTGTGGTGTGAATGCGTCAGTATACGTGCGGCCGCGCACTGCCGGCCGCGGAAAGAAAAGCGCCGGTGCGCTTGCGCGTACCGGCGCTGTCAGACAGCGGATCGGCTGCCACTCAATCAGCTGCAACCGGATTGCCGGGCGAGCCGATGGCGCCTTGGTTAGCGATGTTGTGGGCGGAGCGGCGAGACCGTTCCACCGCGCTAGATATTCCTCCCGGACGGCGCGTGTCAACCCGGATGAGCGGGACCGGCTCTTGCATGCCGCGGGGTGGCGCACAATTCGCGCCGCCACCCCGAAGAGGGCGAACCCATGCGACGCATCATCCTGGTACTGGCTCTCGGACTGGCTGCCCCGGCCATCGCGGAGCAGTCCGCACCGGCGCAGAAGGAGGGTTTCTTCAAGCGCGCCGGAAAGCAGATCGCCAAGGACGCGAAGACCGGCTGGAAGCAAGCCAAGAAGCAGTACCCCGAGAGCGGCAGGTCGGCCGCCCAGCGCACCGGCAAGGCCGCCAAGCGCGTCGGCAAGGAGATGCAGCACAGCTCCAAGAAGACCGCCAAGGCGGCCAAAGACACCTTCTGAGCCGCTCGCCAGCCACGCCACCTCACGGCGGCCGCGGGGCTGAGCTGACACGCCGGCTATTGCCGATATCCGCGGGCGCCTTCACGAATGATCCGGGTTAACATGCGCCCTTCGAACGACTGGCGAAGGAGGAGGAGATGGGCGCGCACAACAAAGTTGCCGTGATCACCGGCGCGGGCACCGGCATCGGCAAGGCGGTATCCCTGGCGTTCCTGCGAGACGGGTATCGGGTGGCGCTGGCCGGGCGCCGGCGCGAGCCCTTGGACCAGACCGTCGCGGAGGCCGCGGTGGAGGCCGGGCGGGCGCTGGCGGTGCCAACGGACGTGGCCGACCCGCAATCGGTGAAGGCGCTGTTCGCCAAGACCAAGGAGAAGTTCGGGCGGCTGGACGTGCTGTTCAACAACGCCGGCATCAACGTGTCGGGCGTGCTGCTGGAAGACCTCACCTACGAGCAGTGGAAGTCGGTGGTGGACATCAACTTCACCGGCGCCTTCCTGTGCACCCAGGAGGCCTTCAAGATCATGAAGAGCCAGCAGCCGCGCGGCGGGCGCATCATCAACAACGGCTCCATCTCGGCCCATTCGCCGCGGCCGAACTCGGCGCCCTACACCTCCACCAAGCACGCCATCACCGGCCTCACCAAGTCGACGTCGCTGGATGGCCGAAAGTACGACATCGCCTGCGGGCAGATCGACATCGGCAATGCGCTGACCGAGCTGTCGGCCAAGACCACCAAGGGCGTGCCGCAGGCCAACGGCGAGATCGCGGTGGAGGCGATGATGGATGTGAAAGACGTCGCCAACGCGGTGCTGCACATGGCCAGCCTGCCGGTGGACACCAACGTGCAGTTCATGACCATCATGGCGACGAAGATGCCGTTCGTCGGGCGGGGCTAACGGCCTGATTCAGAACCAGCACGCGAGTGCCCATGCGTAGTTTGCGTGGGGCGCGCACGCGCACGACCGCTGGAACGGTGAGGGGTCGGCAGAGCCGGGGTTGCACTGGGGCGCGCGCCGGCCGATGAGCAACGGCCAGCCGCGCGTCATGCGCGCTCCGGCAGAGGCGGCCGCCGGTGCGCCCACGGGCGCGCCGCCTCGAACAACGCCGCCGCCCGCAGCAGCAGCGCATCCTCGCCGATGCGGCCGACGAGCTGCAGTCCCACCGGCAGGCCGTCGCCGTCGAAGCCGCAGGGAATACTCAGGGCCGGGTTGCCGGTCATGTTGAAAGGCAGGGTATAGGGATACCAGGCGCGCCGCATGGTGTCCACCGGACGGCCGTCGATCTCCACCGGCGCGAAGAAGTCGTGGTCGATGGACAGGGCCGTGCGCGCCAGCGTCGGCGAGACCACGATATCGGCCTGGTCGAACCAGCGCTGCACGTGCCGATACATCACGGTGCGCAGAAAGATCGCGCGGTACAGCTCCTGCGCCGAGTACTTCGCGGCCCGGTCGAGCTGCGCGACCAGCGTGGGGTCCATGCGCTGGCGGTGCTGCGCGAGATGATGGCCGAACTGGGCCAGCCGGTAGGAACCGTTCAGAATGAGCCACAGCTCTTCCGCGTTGTCGAAGTCGTCCGGCACCTCGAAGACGGCGGCGCCGAGGTCCGCGAACACCCGTGCGGCGCCCGCGCATGTCTCCAGCACCAGCGCGGCAACCACCGAGTTGCCGATCCGTGGCCGCCAGGCGACCTTCAGCCCAGCGAGGTCGCCGCCGGCGGTAGCGGCGGCGTAGTACCCCGGCCTGACCCGGTTCAGCGTGTGCGGATCGCTGGCGTGCGGGCCCGCCATCGCGTCGAGCATCAGCGCGGTATCGGCCACGGTGCGCGCCATCGGCGTGATGCAGGAGATGTTGCCGAAGGCATCCTCCGCCCGATCGTGCGGCACCACGCCCAGGCTCTGCTTCAGCCCGACCACGCCGTTGCAGGCGGCCGGGATGCGGGTGGAGCCGCCGCCGTCGGTGCCCACCGCCAGCGGCCCCAGCCCGCAAGCCAGGGCCACCGCCGCACCCCCGCTGGAACCCCCCGACGTCCGGTCGGCGCGCCACGCATTGCGCGTGCGCCCGAACAGCGGCGCCTCGGTCAGGCCCTTCTGGCCGAACTCGGGGGTGGTGGTCTTGCCGACGAGGATGGCGCCGGCGGCCTTCAGGCGCGCGACTGCCACGGCGTCGGCTTCCGGCACGTGATGCTCGAAGATCAACGAACCGTAGGTGGTGCGCACCCCCGCGGTGTTCACCAGGTCCTTCACCGAGAACGGCACGCCCGACAGCGGTCCTGCAGCCTCGCCGCGCATCGCTGCCGCCTCCGCCTTGTGCGCAGCGGCCAGCGCCTGCTCCGGGCACAGCGTGATGAAGGCGTTCAACGCAGGCTGCGACCGGTGCGCCCGGTCCAGGACGGTGCGCACCACTTCCACCGGGGACACCCGGCGCTCCCGGATCGCCCGCGCCAGCGCGTGGGCGGGCATATAGCTCAGATCCTCGGTCGTCATGGCGATCTCATCCTCGGGGCGGTCTTGCAGGCATGAGCTTACGCGTTGTGCCGCCGAGGCATTAAACTACGCAAGCCGTCATGCCAGGAATCCGCCCGTCCCCTTGAAGACATTGGCGCACAGGCCGGAAGTGACCGGGAAATCCGCTCGGAGACGGGCTGCGCTCGCCGCGCCCAGAGCCTTGTTCGGGGGAGCCTTGTTCGGGGGCGCCTTGTTCGGGGGCGCCTTGTTCGGGGGAGCCTTGCTCGGCCGGGCCTTGCATGGGGCGGCTCTGCATGCCGCGGCGCTGGGCCTGACCGCGCTGTTGCTGACCGCCTCGGCGCCTCGCGCTCCGGCCCAGGAGACGCCTCCTCCGCCGGCGCTCGATCTCACCGACGAGGAGAAAGCCTGGCTTTCCACCCAGCGCGTGATCCGCATCGGGGCGGAAACCAACTACGCCCCCTACGAGTTCCAGGACAGCCGCGGGCGCTTCACCGGCATGGTCGCCGACTACCTGGAGATCATCCGCCGGCGCCTGGGCATGCGCTTCGAGGTGCACCAGCTGCTCGACTTCGAGGCGGTCGAGAACAAGCTCCAGAAACGCGAGCTGGACGTGGTGCTGGCGCTGCCGCGCACCTCCGAGCGCGAGGAGTTCCTGGTTTTTACCAAGCCCTACCTGCACTACGTCAACGTCATCGTGACCCGCGACGACTTCGGCTTCGTCACGGGGCTGCGCGACTTCGCCGACGAGCGCGTGGCCGTAGTCACCGGGCACTCCTCGCAGCGCCTGATCGCCAAGGTCTATCCGAACTACAACGTCACCGCCTATTCCGACCTGCTGGACGCGCTCATGGCGGTGTCCACCGGCAAGGAAGACGGCCTGCTCGACGACATCTTCCCGATCGTCTACAACATCCGCTATCGCCAGATCAGCAACCTCAAGATCGCCACGCCGGTGGAGCGGGCGCTGCAGCCGCAGGGGTTCTCGATCGCCGTGCGCAGCGACTGGCCCGAGCTGGCGGCCATCCTGGACAAGGTGCTGCTCACCATCACCCAGGAGGAGCAGCGCGAGATCTCGCAGAAGTGGCTGTCGGTGCGCTACGAGAGCAAGATCGACTACCGGGCGATCTGGACCTCGCTGGCGGTGTTCTCCGCCATCCTGCTGCCGGGCGTGTTCTGGATCCGGCAGCTCAGCCGCCAGCGCAAGGCGCTGATGGCGGCGCGCGCCGAAGCCGAGGCCGCCAACCGCGCCAAGGACGAGTTCCTGGCCAGCATGAGTCACGAGCTGCGCACCCCCCTGCACGCCATCCTGGGCTATGCCGAGCTCCTGCGCGAGGGCGCACTGGCCGGCTCCGCGCGCCAGGAGGCGCTCGCCACCATCCGCGGCAGCGGCCGTCACCTGCTGACCCTCATCAACGACCTGCTCGACCTGTCGCGTATCCGCGCCGGCCATCTGGAGCTCAACCTCGCGCCGGTGCAGCTGCCGGCCCTGCTCGAGGAGATCGCCGCCATGATGCGCATCGAGGCGCAGAAAAAAGGCCTGGAGTTCGCCCTCGCGGCTCCGGTGGATCTGCCCACCCTGGTGGAAGCCGACGGCAAGCGCCTGCGGCAGATCCTGCTGAACCTGCTGGGCAACGCCATCAAGTTCACCGACGCCGGCCGCGTGATCCTGGATGTGCAGGCGTTTCGCCGCGATGACGGACGCATCGAGCTGCGCATGGCGGTCGAGGATACCGGCATCGGCATCGCGCCCGAGGACCGCGACCGCATCTTCGTGCCCTTCGAGCAATCCGAGGAGGGCCAGCGGCGCGAGAGCGGCGTGGGGTTGGGGCTCGCCATCAGCCGCGAACTGGCCCACCTGATGGGCGGCGCCATCGAGGTGGACAGCCGCCCGGGAAGCGGCAGCCGCTTCCGTTTCACCGTGGCGCTCCCCGGGGTGCGTGGCGAGCAGGTTTCCGCGCCCGAGCAGCGGCCGGTGGTCGGCTACCAGGGGCCGCGCCGCAATATCCTGGTGGCCGACGACCAGGAAGAGAACCGCCAGCTCCTGCGCCAGATGCTGACCCCCTTCGGCTTCGAGGTCGCGCTCGCCGCCGGCGGGCAGGAAGCAGTGGACGCGGCGCGCGTGCAGCCCCCGGATCTGGTGGTCATAGACCTGCGCATGCCGGGCATGAACGGCTTCGAGGCGGCCGCGGCGATCCGCCGCCTGCCGGGACTCGAGCACGTGCCGCTGGTGGCGGCCTCGGCAAGCACCGCCGACCTCGCACGTGCCGAGGCCGATCCCGCCACCTTCGCGGT
>Ga0299906_10001184_pt1 | contig 22507 bp, 22 predicted proteins | sample RVTome_14_FD_200259 | JGI IMG/M metagenome (GOLD analysis project Ga0299906, IMG submission 200259) | Soil microbial communities from uranium-contaminated site in the Upper Colorado River Basin, Wyoming, United States - RVT145D125 (version 2) ...
TCGACCGGGAGGTGCTCCTCGAGGCGGCGGCCCTGCCCTGAGCGACGACGCCCTCACTGGCCGAAGTAGAGCCCCCCGTTGACGTGGATCACCTCCCCGGTGATGTACGAGGCCGCCGGGGAGGCCAGGAAAGCGACGGCGCCTGCCACGTCCTCGTTGGTGCCGGGGCGGCCCATGGGGACGGCCGCGACGAGCTTCTCGAACATCTCGGGAGGCGTGTGCTCCTCGTGAAAGCGGTTCTGGATCACCCCCGGGGCGACGCTGTTGACGGTCACGCCCCGCCCGGCGAACTCCTTGGTCAGGGTGCGAGCCAGGTCGGAGACCGCGGCCTTGGCGGGACCGTAGTGGGGCGTCGTGGGTGCGCCGCCGTTGTGACCCGCGATGGAGGAGATGTTGATGACCCGTCCCCCGCCCTGGCGCACCATGTGGGGAATCACGGCCTGGCACATGAGCAGCGTGGAGGTGAAGTTGAGCCGGAGGGTGTCGTCCACCAGCTGCTCGGTGATCTCGGCCAGGTGGGCCCGGCGTCCCAGCCCCCCGGCGTTGTTGACGAGGACGTCGATCCGGCCTCCACCGAACTCGAGAGCGCTGCCGACGAGCCGGTCGATCTCCTCCCTGCGGGTCACGTCGGCGCACACCGCGACGGCGCGTCGCCCGATCGCCTCGATCTCCCCGACCACCACGTCGGCGGCCGTGGCGCTCGCCTTGTAGCCGACGACCACGTCGGCGCCGTTGCGGGCCAGCTCCAGGGCGATCGCGCGGCCGATGTCCCGCGCTGCGCCCGTGACCAGGGCGACCTTGCCGCCGATGTGAAATGACACTCTCCGCTCTCCGCAGTCGCCGCTCGCAGCGGATTATCCACGTTTCCCAGGCCCCGCGCCACGCGGCGGGGGCAGCGCGTATTCTCTAGCCTCGTGGCGCATCGGAGAAGGAGATGAGCGCAGCTCGAGAGCTTCTCGACTTCAGCGGGCGGGTGGTCCTGATCACGGGAGCGGGGCGCGGGATCGGCGCGGGGATCGCGAGGCGATTCTCCGAGGCGGGCGCCGCGGTGGCCGTGGGCTTCCTGAGCAGCGAGGCGGATGCCCGACAGCTCACCGGGGAGATCGCAGGCGGGGGCGGGCGGGCGCTGGCGGTGCGGGTCGACGTCACGAGCCGGGAGGATGTGGAGTCCTTCGCGGACGCGGCGCTGAGCGCGTGGGGAAGCGTGGACGTCCTCGTCAACAACGCCGGCAGCTACCCGCTCTCACCCCTGCTCGGGATGCGCGACGAGGAGTGGGACGCGGTGATCGCCGCGAACCTCCGGGGCGTGCACCTGTGCACCCAGGTGGTCGCGGAACGCCTGAAGCGGGCGCGCCGCGGGGGAGCCATCGTCAACGTCGCCTCCATCGAAGGGCGCCGTCCCGCCCCTTCCCACGCCCACTACGACTCGGCCAAGGCCGGGGTTCTGATGCACACCCGGGCGGCGGCCCAGGAGCTCGGCCCTCTCGGGATCCGGGTCAACGCCGTCTCACCCGGGTTGGTCCATCGCCCGGGTCTGGAGCGGGACTGGCCGGAAGGCGTCGAGCGCTACCGCAGGGCCGCTCCCCTGGGTCGGCTGGGGACCGCCCGGGACGTCGCGGACGCATGCCTGTTTCTCGCATCCCCGGGGGCCGGGTGGATCACGGGTGCGGAGCTGGTCGTGGACGGGGGGGTGACGTGCGCGCCCGTCTTCTGATCGCGGTGGCATGGGGAGGGTGAGCCTGACGGCGGCGGCGCTGATCGAGCGGCTCGGCCTCGAGCCGCTCCCGGGAGAGGGCGGCTATTTTCGCCGCACCCACGTATCCGACGAGTGCCTCGCCGCCGCGGCTCTGCCGGAGCGCTACGGCCGCGCGAAGCCGATCAGCACGGCCATTTACTACCTCCTGAGCGACGCGCCGGATTCGTTCTCCGCCCTGCACCGCCTGCCGACCGACGAGGTCTACCACTTCTACCTGGGCGACCCGGTCGAGCTGTTGACCCTCGGCCCGGCTGGGGCGAGCCGGCTCTTCGTGCTCGGACCCGACCTGGCCGCGGGACAGCGGGTCCAGCTCGCCGTGCCCCGGGGCGTGTGGCAGGGGTCCCGGCTCGCCGCCGGGGGGCGGGTGGCACTGCTGGGGACGACGATGGCGCCCGGGTACGACCCCGAGGATCTGGAGCTCGGCGTCCAGGACGAGCTGCTCGCGGCTCACCCGGAGCGGCGCGACCTCATCCGCGCTCTGACACGCGACTGAGCGCCGGTCGTCAGTAGACCTCGGCTCGCAGGCCCGCCGCCCGGGCTCGCGCCGCGATCTCCTCGAGAGCGCTCGCGGACAGGGGGCCCACCCGGTGGTCGGCGGGCTGGCGAACCACCGTGTAGACCTGGACGTGGTCGATGCGGCCGCCGCCGTCGACGATTCCGCACAGGCGGCGAGCCCAGGCGTCCAGCTCCTCGGGGTCCGGGGCGCGGCCCTCCCAGGTCAGGAACAGGCTCTGGATCACGATCGGCCGCTCCCGGGCCACGGCCAGCAGGTTCGCGAGGAGCTTCTCGAAGCGGAACCGGGTGCCGTCGACGAGTGCGAAGTACGAGGGGGTGCCTGCGTCCAGCTTGCACCACAGCTCGTCGAAGCTCCCGAGCGCCCGCCGGACCGAAGGGCGGTCGAACCGGGTCGCGTTGGTGATGAGCCGCAGCGGGACGTCGAGACCGAGCCGGTCCCGGACCTCCCGCGCCGCGTCCGCGGCACCGGGGAAGGCGGCGGGGGTGGTCGGCTCTCCGTCGCCCGAGAACGCGATGTCGGCGACCCGCCGCAGCTCGGCGGCGACCGTGTCGAACGGTGGGGAGCTCCAGAGGCTGCCGCTCCCGACGCGCCCGAGCAGGGCCTCCAGCTCGCCCCGGAGCGCGGGGAGGTCGACCTTCGGAGGGCCGCCTGGAACGGTGCGGTCCACCTGGCAGTAGGGGCAGTCGAAGTTGCAGACCTTGTCTGGGTTCAGGTTCACGCCCACCGAGAGACCTCTAGCCCGCCGCGAGACGACGGCGTAGACGTACCGGTTCGAGTCGAGCTCCCGGCTGTGGTCCCGGTAGTCGAGCTGCCGCTTCACAGCCACAGGATAGCGGCGCCTCAGAAGCTCGCCACGCCGAGCCCGGCCACGTCCTGGACCTGGAGGGGCTCCCGGGTCACGAAGCCCTCCCCCAGCTCCACGCCGATCAGCCGCCCCTGGCGCCGTGCCGCCAGCTCGACCGCTCGCCGGAAACCCTCGAAGGGCAGCTTCACGGTCTCGTTCTCCCGGGGGGAGAACTGGCTCTCGTAGGCGCCGATCGCCGCGAGCTTGGTCTCCCAGGTCGCAGCGACGTCCACGACGAACGTCGGGCGGATCTCGCGGGCCTCCGTGGTGGTGGCCGCGTAGACGAGCTTGAGGGGCCGGAAGGGCGGGCCCAGCTCCGGGCGGTAGTTGCGGAGGCCCGCCACGAAGGACGCGTCGTAGACGAGGCGGCTGGCCGCGCCGTGATCGGGATGGCGCTGTTCCCAGTGCTGGAGCAGCACGACCCGGGGGCGCAGGCGACGCATGGCCTCCACGACCACGTCCCGCTGCTCTGCGCAGGCTTCGAGCCGGCCGTCGGGCAGGCCCAGGCACTCCCGGGTGGCGGCGCCCAGGATGCCAGCTGCCCGCTTCGCCTCCCGAGCCCGGTCCTCGGGCGTCCCGCGACTTCCGGACTCACCGCGGGTCAGGTCGACCAGCACGACGCGCCTTCCCCTGGAGGCCTCCAGCGCCAGCGTCCCGCCCATGACCAGCTCCGCGTCGTCGGGGTGGGCGCAGAAGGCCGCCAGGTCGCACCCGCTCATTCCGCCAGCACCCGCTCGTAGAAGCTCTCGTAGCGCCCGACCACCTGCTCGACGCCGAAGTGTTCCACCGCGCGCCGGCGCGCCGCGGCGCCCATCGTCTTCCGCCGGCCGGGGCTCTCCAGGATCTCGAGGGCGGTCCTGGCCATCGCCTCTACGTCGCCCACCGGGACCAGCACGCCCGTCTCACCGGACCGGACAACCTCGGGGAGTCCCCCCGCGTCGGTGCCGATCACGGGCACGCCGCAGGCCATGGCCTCGAGGGCGGCCAGCCCGAAGGACTCGAGCTCGGTGGGGAGCAGGAACAGGTCGGCGAGGGCCAGCAACGACTCGGCGCTGTCGCGCTGGCCGAGGAAGCGAACCCGCTCCTCCACTCCGAGCCGTCTGGCGAGCGCCTGGGCCGCGGTGCGCTCGGGCCCGTCTCCCACCATCAGAAGCACCGCCGGCCTCTGCCGGTTGACCCGCTCGAGCACCCGTACCGCGTCGAGCACTCGCTTGATCGGCCTGAAGTTGGACATGTGCACGAGGATCACGTCGCCGGGCTGGGCGAAGGCCGAGACGTCGGCGTGGGCCTGCTCGGGGGCGTACTGCTCGAGATCCACGAAGTTCGGGATCACCTCGATCGGGCCGGAGACGTCCAGCTCCTCTCGGGTCATCCTCGCCAGGAACTCCGATACCGCGGTGACCCCGTCAGAGCGCGCGATCCCGTAGCGGGTGATCTCGACGAAGGAGCGATCCTGCCCCACCAGGGTGATGTCCGTCCCGTGGAGCGTGGTCACGAGCTTCGGCCGGTTGCCCCCGACCATGTCCCGGGCGATGACACCCGCGATGGCGTGGGGAATCGCGTAGTGCACGTGGAGGATCTCCAGGTGGTGGTTGCGGATCACCTCCGCCATCTTCGCAGCCAGCGCGAGGTCGTGGGGGGGGTACTCGAACAGGCTGTAGGAGACCACCTCCACCGAGTGGAAGCAGATCCGATCCAGGAAGTTGCGCAGCCGGAACGGGAGGCGGTAGGAGATGAGATGGACCTCGTGCCCTCGGCGCGCCAGCTGCTTGCCCAGCTCGGTGGCGACGGCCCCGGAGCCGCCTACCGTCGGGTAGCAGGCGATCCCGACGTTCACGAGCCCGGCCGCAGAGGTCGTGGCAATCTCATCCGGTCAGCGCTCCTCAGGGGGCCCCGGGGCCATGATACCGACTCGGCTGCCCCGCTGCCCAACCGAGGAGCCGGCACTCCGGGGCGTATTTCGGGCGCGGCGCCGTTGACGCGCCCCGATCGCCGGCACAGATTGAGGTTGGAGATTCGCAGCCGCCTCGAGCAACGGGACCGGAGGACGCCGCGCCAGGCGTGGGGAACGGGCGGCGCGATCCCTGTGAAGGGGGTGCGTCGTGATCAGTCCTCGGGTCAAAGGGTTGCTGGACGGAGAGCGCGTCGCTTACGAGGTGGTTCCCCACCCCGAAGCCTTTACGGCGCAGGGAGTTGCTGCGTCGATGCACGTGTCGGGCTGGAGCATGGCGAAGGTCGTGCTCCTCCGGGACGACGACGGGTCCTACGTGGAGGCGATCATCCCCGCCTCCCGGCACCTCGACCTGCGCCGGCTGCGCCGGATTGCGGGGCGGCCGGGTCTGGAGCTGGCCTCCGAGGAGGAGATGACGGAGCTGTTTCCCGATTGCGTCGCCGGGGCGATCCCGCCTTTCGGCGGCCTGTACGGGGTGCAGGTGTACGTGGACACCTGCTTCCCCCACGCCCGGGAGGTGGTGTTCCACGCCGGGAACCACCGTGAGGCGGTGCGCATGGACTACTCGGCCTTCGAGAGCCTCGTCCGGCCCGTCGTCGGGGAGTTCTGCTCCCACTGACCGAATCAGCCCGGCTGCGCGCCACCGGGTGGGAGGCGCCGTTATCATGACCCGGTGGTGAAGCCGGGCGTCGTCGGGGTCGGGAGCACCCGGGCTCCGAAGGTGGCCGCCGTGTGCCGGGCCCTGGCGCGCCTCGCGGACATCCACCCGGCCCTGGCCGCCTCGGAGGTCGTACCCCGGGATGTGGGCGCGGTCGCCCCCGACATGCCGTTGAGTATCGAGGAGATGCTCGAGGGAGCCAGGGCCCGCGCCGAAGCCGCGCTGCGGATCGTCGCGGCGGAGGTCGCGGGCCCCGTGGTCGGGATCGGGCTCGAGGGAGGAATCCACGTCCAGGGGAGCGGTGGATCTCGGCGGGGCTACCTCATGTCGTGGGCGTACGTCACGGACGGGGAGCGGGGAGCCCACGGCTGCGGCGGAGGCGTGGAGGTCCCGCGTGGGATCCTCGAGTCCGTCGTCGACGGCGGGGTGGAGCTGTCCAGGGCCATCGACCGCTACGCCGGCGAGGCGGACGTGCGCAGCCGGCAGGGAGCCTGGGGTGTCCTGACCCTGGGCCTCGTCGAGCGAACCGAGTCCTTCACCCTCGCCACCCTGAACGCGCTCGCCCCCCTCTTCAACCCGGGGGCCTATCCGGGGGGATGAGCTCCCCGGTCTGGTATCGAGCCGCGGCGGCGCTGGCCGTGGCCGTCGCGACCGGGGAGGCGGCACGCCCCGAGCCCTCCCCGTCTGCGCACGAGATCGTCCAGCGAGCCGTCGAGCGGGCGCGCCAGTCGAAGCAGCGCGGCCTGGAGGAGGGGTTCACGTACCGGATGCAGTACAGCGTGGAGAAGCTGAGCCCGGACGGGGAGGTCGAGGAGCGGGTGGACGAAGTCTACCGGCTCGTACCGGTGGGGGGCGAGCCCTACCTGCAGCTCGTTTCCCGGGACGGCCGGGAGCTCACCGAGCCCGAGCTGGAGGAGGAGCGGGAGCGCCGTCGGGAGTTCGAGGAGACGGTCCGCGAGCAGGGGGAGTCCCCCGAGGAGAAAGAGCGCATCGAGTTCGACCAGGATCTGGTGTCTCGCTACGAGGCCGAGCTGCTCGGTGTGGAGCCCGTGGAGGGGCGTCCCGCCTACGCGCTCCGATACAGCCCCCTTTCCGGAGATCTCCCGGAGAGGCGCCGGATCGACAAGGTTCTGAACCGGTCCCGGGGGAGGATCTGGATCGACCGGGACACCTACGAGGTGGCGCGGCTCGAGTTCGAGATGACGGACACGGTCCGCTTTCTCTGGCTCCTGGGATCCGTCTCCGAGCTGCGGGGGTTCTACGTGCGCCAGCCCGTCGGCGGTGTGTGGCTCCCCGATCGGGGCGAGATGTACCTCCACGCCCGAATGCTGTTCCGGACCTCCCGCCGGCGTCAGTCCGCGCGCTGGACGGGCTTCGAGAAGCTCGAGGCGGATGCCGCGGGAACGGGTCGTCCGGGTCCGTCACCCGGCGCACGGGTTGGTCGCTTTCGCGGGGCCTGCCAGGAGGCTCCGGTGACTCGCGGGGCCACGCGCGGTGCTCCGAAGGAGAGGCGGCTCCGCGTCGGGCGGTGAGGCGACGACCTCGTCGTCGGCCGCGCGCTGACGGAGCTCCGGCCTCCATCCTGCGAGCGAACGGTGCCTTCAGAGGCGTTCGCCTCGAAGCGGGCCGTCACAGCGTGGAGCTCTCCTATCGCCCCCGGTCGATCTGGATCGGGATCGCCGCAGGCACCGCGTCCCTGGTCGTGGCGCTCGGCCTTCTGCTCGCCTCCAGCCGCCGGCGGGTCTCGACCGACGTGGGTGGGGATGGGGTGCGTGGAGCGTGAGGGTGTGGGAGCGGCCGGGTCGTCGCGCGCGGCGCGGCCCGCGACCCCTGTCGTCGTGGAGGCTGGAGGAGCGTCAGCTCCCTGCGAGACGGCGTCGAACGAGCCGCCGCACGGGCTCGCTCGCGGTGAGCTCGAGGACCTGGCGGTACGCGGCGGCGGCCTCGTCCGAGTGGCCGAGCCGCCGGTGCAACTCCGCCCGGGCGGCGTGGAAGGGGTAGTAGCTGCGAAGCTCGGGACGGCGGGAGAGCTCCTCCAGGAGCACCAGCCCCCGGCCGGGCCCCTCGAGCTCCGCCACGGCGATGGCGCGGTTGACCGCGACGATCGGCGAGGGGTTGAGCCGCAACAGCGTCTCGTAGCATTGCGCGATCCTGCTCCAGTCGGTCTGCTCCCAGCTCCCGGCCGTAGCGTGGCAGGCGGCGATCTCCGCCTCGAGGTGGTAGGCGCTGAGCCGGTCGCCCCGGGCCGCCCGCTCCATCTGGCGCAGGCCGCGAGCGATCCAGGTGCGGTCCCACAGCGAGCGGTCCTGCTCCTCGAGCAGGAGCAGCTCGGGCGCGCGGGCCCGCAGCCCGAGCCGGGAGCTCTGAAAGGCGAGCAGTGCCGCCAGGGCGCGTGCCCTCGGTCGATCCGTCGCCGGGTGTGCGCAGATCAGCTCCGCGAGCCGGAGCGCCTCGTGGCAGAGGTCGGGGCGGACGGTGAGGTCGCCCTCCAGCGGACTGTAGCCCTCGTTGAACATGAGGTAGACGACCTCCAGGGCGGCGTCGAGACGGGAGGAGAGGTTCCCGGCCGCGGGGATCTCGAGTCGCACGTCGGATTCCCGAAGTCTCTGCTTCGCCCGAAGCAGGCGCCGGGCCATCGCGGACCTCTGGGTGAGGAACGCCCTGGCCAGCTCCGCCACGCTGAAGCCGCCGACGGTCTTGAGGGTCAAGGCGACCTGTGCATCCTTGGAGAGCAGGGGGTGGCAGCAGGCGAAGACCATCGAGAGCTGATCGTCGGCGAGCTCCCCGGGGAGCGCTGCTTCGATCGAGGCGGGTTCTCCCTGCGAGAGGGTGAACGCCTCGCGAATCGTCCCCTTCTTCTCCCGCCAGGTGGAGGAGCGCCGCAGCGAGTCGAGGACGCGGTTCTTCGCGACCTGGGTCAGCCAGGCTCCCGGGTTCCCCGGCGAGCCGGAGTACGGCCAGATCCGCAGCGCCTGGACGAAGGCCTCCTGGACCGCGTCCTCGATCAGGTCGATGTGCTCGAAGCCGAAGATGCGCGTGAGGGTGGCGACCATCTGTCCGGCTCTGCGGCGGAACAGATGGTCGATGGCGTGCCGATGCGGAGAGGCCCCCTCCACGGGACCCGGCTCAGCGCTCGAGCTGCTCGATCTCACGAAGCTCGATGCGGCCGCCGAACTTGAGGTGCGGGCAGCCCCTCGAGATCTCCACGGCCTCGGCGTAATCGGACGCCCGGATCACGAAGTATCCGCCGACGACCTCCTTCGCCTCGCTGTAGGGTCCGTCCACGACGCGCACGGAGCCGCTCTCGAGGGACAGGCTGCGCCCTCCCTCGTCGCGCAGCTTGTGGCTCTGCACGAGCCTCGCCTTCTTCTCCAGCTCGTCCCGCCAGGCGGTGTACTCGCCGATGATGCGCTGGATCTCCTCGGGGGAGACGTCGCTGAAGTCGGAGGGGCTCTCGTGCAGCAGCAGCATGAACTCGGACATCTCGTCCTCCTCGTCGCCGGCGCCGCGGCTCTCGGGGCGCCTTCGACCCTCTAGACGAGCGAGGGGCGGCGGAAGCGACAGCGGGTCCCGCGTCGGAGCCGGGGCCGACTTTACCTCAGGCTCCCTCCCCGGCGGGCTCCGACAGCGTGCGGACGGCGGCGGGCTCGAGGGGGGGGCGCACGCCGTCGGGACCCCACCCGAACAGGAGCCGGAGCGCGGGGCCGCACACCCGCCCCTGACAGGGCCCCATCCCGCAGCGGGTGTAAAGCTTCGCCTGGCGCGGCGTCCAGTCCCCGCGCAGGCGCTCGAGGGGGACGTCCTCGCAGCGACAGACGACGGTGTCGGGACGGGCCAGCCCCCGCAGCTCGCCGCGGAGGGCGAAGGCCTGCTCCATGCGCCGAGCGAAGCGCCGCTCGCGTCGGCGCAGCGCCCGCAGCCGCGGGGCGCCCCCCGGCCGGCCCGCCGCGGCGCGCCCGGCGATCTCCCCCTCGACCAGGGCCAGGGCGGCGCCGCCGATCCCCGTCGGCTCTCCGGCGCAGTAGACCCCTTCGACGCTCGTGGCCTGGTCGTCGTCCACGCGGACCACATCACCCTCGACAGCGCAGCCGAGCAGCGCCGGCAGCTCCAGGTTCGGCACCAGCCCGTAGCCGCAGCAGAGCAGGTCGCACGTCTCGCGCCAGGAGCGCGCTCCGTCGCTGAGCGTCACCTCGGCCACGCTCCCGGCGCCCCGGGCCGACTCGACGAAGGTCCCCGCCCGGTACCGCGCCCTCCCGAAGCCGGCGCGAAGCCGCATGGCCTCCAGGGCCCGTGCCGGATCGGCGACGAGCGCTGCCGCGAACCGCACCAGCCGCCCCAGTGGAGCCTGCTCCGCCACCAGGGCGACACGGGCGCCGCGGCGGGCGAGGGTGGCAGCGGTGGGCAGCAGGAGCGGCCCGCTTCCGGCGACCACGGCGTGGCGTCCTCGCACGTCCAGGCCCGAGTCCACGAGCGCCTGGGCCGCTCCGACCCCGATCACGTCGGGGAGCGTCCAGCCCGGGAACGGCAGGAACAGCTCGCGGGCGCCGGGACACAGGACGAGCCGCTCCGTCTCGACCCGCAACGGCCCTCCGTCCCGCTCGGCGAGGAGCGTCCGGCGGCCCTCGACGTCGACCACCCGGGCCCCCGCTATGAACCGGGCGCCGCTCCGGGCGAGGCGGGCGAGCCAGCGCTGCGAGGCTCGCGTCGGCACCCTCCAGATCTGTCCCCCCGGGGCCGGTGCTCCGTCCAGCAGGGCCACGTCGGCCCCGGCCTCCGCCGCGGCGCAGGCCGCCGCTATGCCCGCCGGACCCGCTCCGACGACGGCCACCTGGGCTCTCGTCTCGCCTCCTCGGCCCCTCCTCTACCGTGCCACCGAAAGGGCCTGGGGCCGGAGTCTACGCCCGACCCGAGAGCGCTCAGGGGGCCAGGAACAGGCTTCCGAACGCCCAGCACACCAGCGCGTTGCCCGTGGCCATGGTGAAGTCGTCGGAGCCCCTGGGTGAGTAGAGCTCGAGCAGCGCGCTCGAGATCGACACGGCCACGGCGAGGGCGTGCCACTCGAGGCCCAGGCCGTTCGCGAGGACGATGCCGTTGCACACCGCCAGCGCCGCCAGGAGCCCGGAGACCGTGCCGGCCGCGGACTTTCTGTTCACGTCTCCCAGGCCCCAGACGCGGATCGTCTGCCTCCCGAACAGCGAGCCGAAGATCTCGCTGGCGAAGTCGCAGCTCAGGTAGCCGAACCAGATCAGGGCGAACACCACGGCGTAGCCTTCGGGGGGGAAGACGGCAGCCAGGCCGAAGCCCAACGGGATCATCACGAACTTGAAGGCGTGCCAGAGCGTGCCGATGCAGAGAGCGTTGGCGCGGCCCAGCACGCCGTCCATGATGCGGGCCTGGGCGCCGTACTGAATCCGCCCCAGGATCCCGTCGGAGTGGAACGTGATCAGGCTCCACCACGCGTAGAGCGTCCCCTCCACGAGGTTCGTCTGCAGCCCGAAGGCGAGGGACTCCGGGGTGGGGTTCTCTCCGATGCCCCGGGCGACGAAGTAGAAGCCCATGAACGTGGCCGCCAGCGTGCGCCCGCGACGTCCCACCATGTCGGCGATGCGGACGGCTCGCTCCGGGTACGCTCCCATGAGCTTCTCGAGGTCGAACTCCTCGAGCCGGCTCGAGAAGGCGAGCTGGAGATCCGCCTCGCTGAAGCCGATTCGGCGCAGCAGCCGGAGCTTCAAGCGGTAGAACGCCCAGGACCAGCCCACCCAGAACAGGACGAAGCCGGCGAGGAGCCGGTTCAGCGTCTCACGATCGATGCGACTGCCCTCGAAGAAGGGCCCGCCGTCGGCCCCGGTCACGTTCAGGAACGCCCAGACCAGCGTGGTGGCGGCCACGTACGCGAGCACCACCCAGAAGGTGGCTCGCGAGGCCCGCACGCGGGCCTCGCGCGATCCCGCTATCGGGAGCTCCCGCGTCGCCGACGTCGACACGCCGGCGACGATAGCGTGACGACGAGTCGACGGGCAAGCGTGCCGTTACCAGGCCACGCCGTAGTCCTCGCCGTAGTCGCTGGCGCCGCCCCAGAAACTGCCGTTCTCCCAGTCGAAGAAGATCGCGTTGATGGGGCCGGACGTCCGGGGGCGGGTCTCCACGCGGTAGCCCATGCCGCGAAGGTCCCGGAGCACCCACGGGGGCACGTCGTCCCGCACCTCGAGGCGCCCGGGTTCGGAGACGTGCTCTCCGAACGAGCTGCGCATCTGGTAGCTCGTGATGTTGGCGGCCTCCACCGCCTCCTGTACGTTCATGCCGAACTCGACCACGTTGAGGAAGAACTGCAGCAGGTTCTGGTCCTGTGTGTCGCCCCCCTGCACCGCGAAGGAGAGGTACGGCCTCCCGTCCTTGAGGGCGATGCCCGGCGTCAGGGTGGCCCGGGGGCGCTTCCCGGGGGCGACCACGTTGTACGGGTTGTCGGCGGGGTCGAGGACGAAGCTCTGCATGCGCTGGCTCATGCCGATGCCGGTCCGGCCGGCGATGCAGGCCGGGATCCAGGCCCCGCTGGGCGTCACCGACACCACCCACCCGCTCTCGTCGGCCGCCTGGATCGAGGTCGTCCCGGCCCGGAAGTGGCGATCGCGGTCCGCGACCTGCCACTCCGTCTCCGCGCTCCCCTCCCGCTTGCGGCTCCTCCACTTCTCGAGCAGCTCGGGGAAAGGGTGCTCCCCCTCCTGGAACGCGTATGGGTCTCCGGGGCGCACGTCGGGCCGGTTGCGCTCCCAGTCGATCTCGGAGAACCGGCTCCGGGCGTAGTCCTTGGAGAGCAGGCCCGCGACCGGCTCCTCGGGTGGAAAGTAGGGGTCGCCGTAGTAGAAGTCGCGGTCCGCGAAGGCCAGGTTCATGGCCTGGTAGAGAGCGTGGATGTAACGGGCGCTGTTGTAGCCCATGGTCCGGATGTCGGCGTTCTCGAGGATGTTCAGGGCCTGGAGCATGACGGGACCCTGCACCCAGGTGGTCAGCTTGTAGACCTCGATCCCCCTGTAGGTCGACCTCACGGGTTCCTCCACGTGCACCTTCCACGCGGCCAGGTCCTCCAGGGTGTGGAGGCCCCCCTGCTCCCGGGAGCCTCGGACGAACTCCCGGGCGATGTCCCCCTGGTAGAAGCGGCGGTAGGCGGCGTACAGCGCCTCCTCGCGCGTGGCGCCCCCTTCCAGGGCGGTCCGCTCCGCCTCCACGAGCTGCTCCAACGTCCGCCGCAGGTCCGGTTGACGGAAGATCTCCCCGGGCCGCGGCGCCTCCCGTCGCTCGCCCGGGTGCGGGAGCATGACGGCCTTCGAGTAGGGCCACTGCTGGAGCTGCTCCTTGTGCCGCTCGATGTTGTCGGCCTGGGCGGTCTCGATGGGGTAGCCGCGGGCCATCTCGATGGAGGGGGCCAGGACCTGCTCGAGGCTCAGGGTCCCGTACTCTGCCAGCATCACGATCAGGCCGCCCGGCGTGCCCGGTGTCACGGCGGACAGCGGGCCGAACTCGGGTGGGATCGCGAGCCCCCGCTCCCGGAACAGCTCCGGCGTGGCGCCGGTCGGAGCCACGCCCAGGGCGTTGATCCCCACGACCTTCCTCGCGACGGGGTCGTAGATCAGGGCCTGGGTCTCGCCGCCCCAGCCGAGGGTGTCCCACATGGTCGACGTGGCGCCCAGCATCGCGCACGCCGCGTCGACGGCGTTGCCGCCCAGGTGGAACATGCGGGCTCCCGCAGTGGCGGCCAGCGGCTTGCCCGTGATCGCCACCCAGTGGCTCCCGTGGAGCACGGGCTTGACGGTGCGTTGAGCGTCCGCGGGCGACGCGGCGGCGACGACGGTCAGCGCGATGCCGGCGAGCCGGCCGCAATGCGCGTGGTGCATGACACTGTCCTCCGAGTGCCGCAGTCTAACCCCCGGCTCCCGGGTCGCACCCGCCCGGTCCGGTGTCGGTGTTGACTCCCGGGAGGTGGGCTCGATAATGGACCCCCCCTGGCGCTCCCGTCCCAGGGTCGCGGGGTGAGGGCCGTCACACCCCGAAGGCGGCTCGCGGCCGATACTACCCGTACTGGAACAGGAGCCTGGCTTGGAGGTTCTCGCACGGCGAGGAGACAGCGTGAAGGCGGCCTTCCTGCTGGGCGTCGCAACGGCTCTGGGAGCGAGCGCGGGGGCCGAGCAGGCGGTGCCGGAGTTTGGCGTCAGCACCGACCTCGTCGTGCTCTCGGCGACGGCGGTCGATCGCAAGGGTCGGCCCGTCATGGACTTGCAGTCTGACGAGCTGAGGGTCTTCGAGGAGGGTGAGCCCCAGGCCATCGCTCACTTCACCGAAGCGGGGGGCGCCAAGGCCCGGATGCTGCTCCTGGTCGACATCAGCGGGAGCATGGAGGCGGACCAGTACAAGGCCCGGACCATGGCGGCGGCCCGGGCGCTCCTGGGCGCCGTGGGTCCCGAGGACGAGATCGGGCTGTCGGCTTTCGACCGGGAGTACTGGCCGGTGGTCCCCTTCACCCACGACCACGACGCGATCCTGAACCGCCTGGAGAGGATCAAGCCCTGGGGATCCACGGCGCTCCACGACGCCCTCGCGCTCGGGGCCGCGCAGCTCGCCCAGGAGGCCGAGGGACGCCGGGCGATCGTGGTGCTCACGGACGGGGTCGACACGGCGAGCGAGCTGGGCGTCGAGGAGGCAGTAGCCCGTTCCCGGGCCCTCGACGTCCCCATCTACGCGGTCGCGGTCGTCTCCCCTCTGGACGACCCGAGCTCGCCGCTCTACACGGGCGCGGAGCACCCGACCGAGGAGAGCGAGGCCGGCTCGGTGCTCCAGCGCTACGCCGCGCTCTCGGGGGGGCGGGCATTTACCGTCAGCGATCTCGACGAGCTGGGACGGGTGGCCCGGGCCATCACCAGCGAGCTGGACAATCAGTATCGACTCGGCTACCGTCCGCCGCAGGGTCCAGCCGGATACAGGCGCGTCGAGGTGCGGTCGACGCGCAAGGGAGTCGTGGTCCGTACGCGTCGCGGATACGTCGCCACCCGCTGAAGCGGGCCGGGCGCGCAGGCGTCTGGTCCCGCCGAGAGGAGGATCGCATTGAGCAGGAGCATGGTCTGGATCGCCGCGGCCGCCTGTCTGGCCGGCGGCTGTGCGACCAAGAAGCACGTCGCCCAGGAAGTGGGCGAGGTCAACCGGAAGGTCGAGGGCCTTTCGGAGGAGCTGGAGAAGACCCAGGATCGCGTCGGCCGGAACGAGGAGCGGATGGACGGCCTCGAGACCTCCGTCGCCGACGCCCGTGACCTGGGCAACGCCGCCATGACGCGGGCCAGCGACGCGGAGAAGCTGGCCCGGGGCAAGCTCATCTACACGATGACCCTGTCCAACGACAAGGTGACGTTTCCCTTCAACCGGGCCGAGCTCAGCGAGGAGGCCCAGACCATGGTCGACGACGCCATCGGGCCGCTGTTGAAGGAGAACAAGGGGGTCTACTTCGAGATCGAGGGGCACACCGACTCGGTCGGCTCGGAGGACTACAACCACAAGCTGGGCCTGGAGCGGGCGGAGGCCGTGCGCAACTATCTGTACACCAAGCACAGCGTGGCTCTCAACCGCATCGAGGTGATCTCCTTCGGCGAGACGCAGCCGGTGGTCGACAACGACTCCAAGGACAGTCGGGCGCAGAACCGCCGGGTCGTGATCAAGGTCCTGGAGTAGCTTCGGCCCGAGTCGTCGCGCCAGCGGCCGCACCCGGCCGCTGGCGCCGCAGCCTCCCGGCCGGGGTCCGATGCTCCCCGGGCTCCGCCTCGGGCTCGTCCATGCCGTGACGTCAGCACGCTGCTTCGAGGGCGCCCGCTGTACACTTCCAGGAACCCAGGGAGGAGTCGAATGCGGAGCAGGCTCGGTATGGGCGCCGCGATCGTCGCTGCGGTTCTCGCGCCGGTCGCTGCGGGAGCCGACGGGCGCCCGCCGCTCCCGGTTGCGAGCGCCCAGGACGCGCCCAGGGAGCGCGCGGTCGCGAGGTTCAACGACGGCGTCAAGCACCGCGAACGGGCCGGGAAGGCGGAGGGGAAGGCGGCCCGGGCCTCGAAGCCGAAGGACGAGGCGCGCCACCTCGAGCGGGCGCGGCGGGAGTACGAGCAGGCCGCGACGGCGTTCCGCGAGGCCGGAGACCTCGACCCGACCCTGCATCCTGCGTTCACGGGCCTCGGGCACGCGCTGCGCAAGCTGGGCGATCCCGAGGCATCCGTGGCGGCTTACGATCGCGCCCTCGGAATCGAGCCCGCGTCCACCGAGGCGATCGAGTACCGGGGGGAGGCGTTCCTGCAGCTCGATCGTGTGGAGGAGGCTCAGGCGGCCTACATGGCGCTGTTCTCCGCCGACCGCCCCCGAGCCGCCCAGCTGCTCGGGGCGATGCGCCTCTGGGTGGAGACGAGGACGGCCGATCCACGGGGAGTGGACGCGGCCGTGGTCGAGGCCGTCGGGGAGTGGGTGGCGCTCCGGGAGGAGCTCGCCGCGCAAACGCCCGCTCCCGGCGCCGGACTCGGGGGAAGCTGGTAGCGGCGGGTCTTCGCCTCGCGGCCGGTGCCCTGGCCGGGGTCTGCGCCGGGTGCGCGCCGGACGTCGTCGAGCTGGCTCCGCCTTCGTCACCGTACCTCGGGCGGCTCCCCGCCGGGTTCCCGCGGCCCTTCGTCCCGGGTCAGAGCCCGATGACCCCGCCGCGGGTGGAGCTGGGGCGGCGGCTCTTCTACGACGCGCGCCTCTCGGGCAACGGGCGCCAGTCCTGCGCGAGCTGCCACCAGCAGCAGCGGGCGTTCAGCGACGGCCGGCCGCGAGCCGTCGGCTCCACCGGTGAGCGGCACCCTCGCAGCGCCATGAGCCTCACGAACGTCGCCTACAACCTCACCCAGGGGTGGGCCGACCCCGACGTCGCGACCCTGGAGGAGCAGGCGCTGATCCCGCTCCTCGGCGACGAGCCGGTCGAGCTCGGGGCCCGGGAGGCCGAGCTCCTGTCCCGGCTCGGAGGCGACCCGGAGTATCGGGAGATGTTCCGGATGGCCTTTCCCGACGCAGCGGGAGCGATCACCCTCGACGACGTCGTCCGGGCCCTGGCCAGCTTCGAGCGGACGCTGATCTCGGGGCGCTCCGCATACGACCGCCTGCTCTACGCCGACGCTCCCGACGCTCTGCCGCCCGCCGCCCTGCGCGGGATGCGGCTGTTCTTCTCGGAGCGCGTCGGCTGCTCCCGCTGCCACGGGGGCTTCAACTTCTCGGGTCCGGTCCGCGTCGAGGGCCGTGTGCCGTCGGAGCCGGCCTTCGTCGACACGGGGCTGCTCGACGCTCCGGGCGGCGGAAGCTTCCCCCGGACCGCCCCCGGCCTCGGAGCGGCCTCGGGTCGCCCGCGCGACCTCGGGCGCTTCAAGGTGCCCACGCTGCGGAACGTCGCCGTGACCGCTCCCTACATGCACGACGGGAGCCTGCCGACCCTCTCCTCCGTGATCGACCACTACGCCTCCGGGGGGCGCGCCCGGACCGGTCTCCCCAGTGACGTGGACCCCAGGGTGTCGGGCTTCTCCCTGACCGTGACCGCCCGGAGCGACCTGATCGCGTTCCTCGAGTCCCTGACCGACGAGGCGTTCCTCCGGGATCCCTGTCTCGCTGATCCCGCAGGCGGGCCGCCGCGGCCGTGCTGACATAGACTCTGCAGGTTCGCGCGCCTGCGCGGCACGCCATTCTCCGGAGGCATCCATGTCGGAATCGATCGAAGTGCGGCGGGAGGGAGTGATCGCGACGGTGTCGATGAGTCGTCCCGACCGCCGAAACGCCCTCGACCTCGAGGCCTGGCGGCGCCTGGGGGAGGTGTTCCGCGAGATCGGCCAGAGCGAGGAGGTCCGGTGCGTCGTCCTGCGCGGCGCCGGGGAGGACGCCTTCTGCGCGGGCGCCGACATTCTCGAGTTCGAGGCCGTCCGATCCGATCGCGCCCAGGCCTGGAGCTACGGGGCCGTGGTGGAGGATGCCCTGGTGGCCGTGGACACGTGTCGTCACCCCACTCTCGCGATGATCCGCGGGGCCTGCCTCGGGGGAGGGCTGGAGATCGCGGCAGCCTGCGACCTGCGGGTGAGCGACGCGTCGGCGCTGTTCGGCGCCCCGGTCAACCGACTCGGCATCACCATGGCGTACGGCGAGCTGCGGGGCCTGCTCGGGCTGATCGGACAGGCGCACACCCTCGAGCTGCTGCTGGAAGGCCGGTCGGTGGGGGTCAAGCGCGCCCGGCAGATGGGCCTCGTCAACCACGTGTTCAGGACGGGGAAGCTCGAGAGGCGCACCTACGACCTGGCTGCGAGGATCGCCGCGGGCGCGCCGCTGGCGAACCGGTGGCACAAGCGCTTCGTCCGGCGGCTCGCGGAGCCGAGCGCGCTGACCGTGGCGGAGCGGGCCGAGAGCTACGCCTTTGCGGACACCGAGGACTACCGGACCGGCTGCCAGGCGTTCCGGACCCGCTCCCGGCCCGAGTTCCAGGGCCGTTGAGCGAATCGCCGGACCCGCCCGAGGACCGGCACGGGCGGAGGCTGCGCGCGGCGGCGCTGTCCGGCCTGGTCTTCCCGGGAGCCGGTCAGGTCTACCTGGGCGCCCGGCTCCGGGGCGTCGCCCTCGGCGTGGCGACCCTGGGCGCCCTCGCGCTCCTGGTGGAGCGGCTGTTCGCAGTCGTCGTCTCCCGGCTCCCTGAAGGGCCCGTGGTGGAGGTGGGGGAGGCGTGGCATCTCGCATGGCGCATCGTCGAGGAGGCCCGCGGCGAGGTCGATTCCCCGGTTCTCCTGGTCGCGGGCCTATGGGCCGTGAGCGTCGCCGACGCGTGGCTCGGCTCGGGTCGGCGCCGGCGTTGACCGAGCGGGTGAACGGCGTGTACCGTCTCGCGGTTCGATGCTGATCCCGATCGCCGCCGCCGTCTTCACGTTGGCGACGCTCCTGCTCGCATTGCTGTGGCGCGGCTGGCTGGCCCTGCGCCGCCGACCCGCTCCCGGGTTCTGGAGGCGTACCGCGCTGTGGCATCTGGGCCTGTTCGCGCTCCACGTCCTCGCCACCGTACCCATCGCCCTCGGCGTGCTCGCTTCGCGCTTCGTCGGTACGCGCGGGGACGAGGCCGGCTACAACGGACCCCGCATGGCCGAGGACGGGAGCTGGCAGCCCCAGTCCCGGGAGAGCCTGGCGGCCGAGCATCCCCGCGGGGAGGCCGTGGAGACGCCTGCGGCTCCTTCCCTTTTCGAGGTGCGCTTCACCGCCCGGGACGCCGTGGGCCTGCGCGGCTACCTGGTACCGCCCGAGCAGCCGGGGGAGCCGCGCTTCTCGGCCATCCTGGTCCACGGCCTGTACCGCAGCGCCCTCGAGATCGAGGATCCGGGAAGGATGCTCCGCGACCTGGGCGGGGAGGCTCTGCTCCTGGAGATGCGCAACCACGGCGGGAGCGACCGCGCCCGCCCGACCTTCGGGCTCGACGAGTCGCTGGACGTCCTGGCGGCGGTCGAGTGGATGCGCTCGCGCCCAGACGCCGCGGACCGGCCCCTGGTGCTGTTCGCGGTGAGCCTGGGGACGGCCGCGGCGGCGCTCGCGGCGCCCGGGATCCCAGGCCTCGCGGCCCTCGTCCTCGACGCGCCCATGGAGAGCCTGAGAGGGACCGCTGAGAGGATGGTCTCTCGCTTTCCCGCCGACGTCCCGGTCCTGTCCCGCTACTGGCGCTCCGCGATTCTCTGGTCGGCCGGGCGACTGGGTGGGCTTCCCCTCGACGCCGTGGACCCGAGGGCCAACCTGGCCCGGCTCTCGCCGCAGGTACGGGTCCTGATGATCGGCGCCGGGGACGACTGGCGGATGCCTCCCGAGTCGGTACGGGCTCTCTTCGAGTCGCTGCCGACCGATCCGGAGCGGAAGGAGCTGTGGATCGAGCCGGCTGCGACCCACGGCAAGGTGTGGGTCGCGGCTCCCGATGAGTATCGGGCCCGCCTTCGGACCCTGATCGACTCCGTCGTCGCCCCCACCGAGGAGCCCGCCGAGCCCGCTGTGGAGTGAGCCGCCGCGAGCCGCGTCGTACACTGAGTCGTGTCCCCTACGATGTCGAAGGGCCGAGACGCGCGGCGATGAGCGGAGAAGAGCTGCGCGGGGCCCTGCGAGCCCTCGAGGCCGTCGTCCGGAACCGGGAGCTGCTGGCGCAGCTCACACCCGAGGAGCGCAAGGCCCTGCTCGTGGCCGCCGGACGCGTCGTGCACGCGGAGCCGGACCAGAAGCGGAGGCTGGTGCGGTCGTTGCGCCGGGCGGTGAAGGAGAGGGATCGACAGCACGACCGCGACCTGCGGGCCGCCACGGGGATCCGGATGGCGCGGCAGGCGGCGGTCTTCGCGGCGCCTCCCCGCCTTCCCGGCTCCGATCCCGACCGGGGAGCCGGCGAGCTGAGGCAGTCGAAGAGCTGCTACGTCTGCAAGCGGCCCTACACTCGGCTCCACGCCTTCTACGACGCGCTCTGTCCCGAGTGCGGAGACCTCAACTACGAGAAGCGCTTCCAGAGCGCGCCCCTGGACGGCCGGGTGGCCCTCGTCACCGGGGCCCGGGTCAAGATCGGCTACCAGACGGCCCTCAAGCTGCTCCGGGCCGGAGCGACGGTCGTGGCCACCACGCGCTTCCCCCACGATGCAGCTCGGCGCTACGCCTCGGAGTCCGACTACGGAGCCTTCCGGGCACGGCTGCGGATCCACGGCCTGGACCTGCGGCACTCTCCGAGCGTGGAGATCTTCTGCCGCTACCTGCGCGGTGAGCTGGATTCTCTCGACCTCCTCGTGAACAACGCGTGCCAGACAGTGCGCCGGCCACCGGGTTTCTACGAGCACCTGCTGGACTTCGAGTCGCTCTCGCTGCGCGATCTCCCCGATGCGCTGCGCCCCGTCGTGAGCGCGCACCACGACTGCGTGGCCACCCTCGAGGACGCGCCCCGGCTCCCGTCCGGGAGCCGCGACGGCGACGGGGGCCTGGTGGCCTGGTCGGGAGGCGGGCCGGGGCTGGGCCTTCGGGCCTCCGCCCGGCTCTCGCAGGTCCGCTACGACTTCGACGAGTCCTCCCGGAGGCCGGACCTGTTCCCCCTCGGCCGTGTCGACGCCGACCTCCAGCAGCTCGACCTGCGCGCCCATAACACCTGGCGCCAGCTGCTGGCCGAGGTTCCCACCCCCGAGATGATCGAGGTGCAGCTCGTCAACGCGGTCGCCCCCTTCGTCCTGTGCGGGAAGCTGAAGCCCCTGCTCTCGGCGGTGGCTTCCCGGGACGCCCACGTCGTCAACGTCTCTGCCATGGAGGGAGTGTTCTCCCGGGGCACCAAGACCGATCGCCACCCCCATACGAACATGGCGAAGGCCGCCCTGAACATGCTGACCCTCACCTCCTCCCGGGAGTACGTGCGGGATGGGATCCACATGAACGCCGTGGACACGGGCTGGGTCACCGACGAGGATCCCTGGAACCACGCCGAGCGGAAGCGCACCGAGCTGGACTTCCAGCCGCCCCTCGACGTGGTGGACGGTGCGGCCCGGATCCTGGATCCGTTCTTCGACGGCCTGCGCTCCGGCCGCCACGTGTGGGGGAGGTTCCTCAAGGACTACCGGCCCTCGAGCTGGTGAAGGGCGGGGAGCGCCGCCCTCTCAGCGGGCGCCGAAGGGCCGACTCTCCACCCCGCTCCGACCCTGGACGACGCGGTGGTAGGCCCCCACGGCCAGCTCCCGTTCCTCCCGCTCGCCATCGGGCCAGCGGATGCGCACCTTCGCCGTGGAGGTGCCCCGGGGAACGGCGAGGAGCAGGCGCGGATCGTGGCTGGACAGGTACGACCCTCCGGCGCCCACCTCGCGCAGCCCCTCCCGGCCTCCGATGCTCCAGCGCACCCGGGCGCCGTAGGCGTCCCGGTTGGACGTGGTGCCGTTCCCTTCGAGGCGCAGGCCGACCGCGGCGCCCCTGCGCTCCGCCACGTTCTCCAGGAGGACGGGAGCGCCTCCGTTGCTCGTGACCAGGACGTCGAGGTCGCCGTCGTCGTCCACGTCGGCCGTGGCGAGCCCGCGGCCGACGCCCTTGGGCAGGCAGCCGGGACAGACCTCCCGGAAGCGTCCGGCCTCGTTCGCGTAGAGCCGCGTGTGCTGCTCGAAGACCTTGCCCTGGTGGACCTCGCCGATGTTGTCCGTGATGTGACCGTTGGCCACCATCATGTCGAGGTCCCCGTCGGTGTCGTAGTCGAAGAGGCGGACGCCGAAGCCCAGCCACGGCAGGGTCTCCGCGCCCAGGCCGACGCCATAGCTCGACTCGACGAAAGTCTCCTCGCCGTCGTTGCGGTAGAGGGAGTTCGTCTCGCCGTCCAGGTTCGTGCACACGATGTCGAGGTCGCCGTCTCCGTCGAAGTCGCCCATGTCGGTGCCCATGCCGGCCTCGGCCCGGGCGTCCGGGCCGTAGGCGGCGCCGAAGAAGAGAGCGTCCTCGCGAAACACGGCCCGGCCCGAGTCCAGCTCGTTGACGAAGAGCAGATTCGCGGTTCCGTCGTTCGCCACGTAGAGGTCGGTGTCGCCGTCGTCGTCTATGTCCCCGGCGACGACCCCGAGGCCCTTGCCCGCGTGAGCCGAGATCCCCGCGGCGCCGCTGACGTCCTCGAAGCGGCCCCCGCCGGCGTTCCGGTAGAGCCGGTCCGGGATGCCCTCGAAGCTGTCCGGCCCGCAGTAGACCTGGATGCCGAAGGTCCGGCACACCTTGTAGGTCTCGGGACGGTAGTCCAG
>Ga0299906_10001185_pt1 | contig 22502 bp, 22 predicted proteins | sample RVTome_14_FD_200259 | JGI IMG/M metagenome (GOLD analysis project Ga0299906, IMG submission 200259) | Soil microbial communities from uranium-contaminated site in the Upper Colorado River Basin, Wyoming, United States - RVT145D125 (version 2) ...
CGCGCCCAGCGAACCGCGAGAGGGGCTACTCCGTACCGGCGACGCCGACGAGATTCCCCTCGGGGTCGGTGAACTGCCCCACCACGAGGGTTCCGGGAGTGCCCTCGGGGCCCATCTGGCGCACCCCGCCGAGGCTCACAGCCTTCTCGAGCGCGGCCACGACGTTGGGAACGCCCACGTAGAACAAAACACGCGGCTCATTGCCCTCGCCGCCGCCAACACCACCGTTGATCCCGCCATCTGCGTTGCTTCCGTCAACGAACCCGTAGTTGCCGGACTGGGAGACCGTCTCGGTGGTCGCGTCGCCGGTGTGGAACTCCCATCCGAACAACTCGCCGTAGTAGCTCCGAAGCTTCGCCGGGCCCTTTCCGATGATCTCGAAGTGCACAACCGGCTGTCCCAAGGTGGCTCCTTTTCAACCGGTACACGGCCGTCGATTCGCTGACGTCGCGGGCGTCGAAAGAGGCCGCTCCGACATCGAGAGGGCCGTGATGGCCTGGTGCAACTGGAGGGACGAGGAATCCGGATGAACCGACGCTTCTTCAGCGTCTGATTTCGGGTTTACGCTCGTCGCCAGGGTTCCTACTCCTCGCCGCTTGCCGGCGGGGCGACCTACTTGGCCGGGCCGGCGCCGTCGATGAAGAGCACGAGAAGCTCGCCGATGGCTCTTTGCCGGCCGACCGAGTCACGAACCGGCATGTGTGACTGGATGTGATAGACGTTGCGCCGACCATCCTTCTGCTTGGCCACGTACCCGCCCTCGGTCAGATCCGCCACGATGCTGTAGGCGGTCCGCTCGGTGACATCGAGGGCACTGGCGATGTCGCGCAGTCGCAAGTCGGGGTCGTGGGCGATGGACAGCAGTGCCCGGGCGTGGTTGGTGAGGAAACTCCAGTCTGCCACGGGAGCATCGTAGCAGCGCAATGCTAGAAACAATTTGCCAGAATCAGATTTAGTGGATAGATTCTGAAGTACTGACCGGCCCGGACCCCGTCGGCGGCACCTGACCCAATTGGAAAGGAGCCCTCGATGCTGATCGCGGGAACCGTCACTGTCATTCTCTTCACACTCGTCGTAGCTCGACTGCTCCCGCGCCAAGTTCCCCGCCCCGTCTCAGCCTCACATTCTGGCTTCCTCCACGTGCCGGGCCGAGGCATGGGCATCGCGCTTCTCGCCTTCGTCACCGGGGCTTCCCTCTTCCTCGCCGTGGGTACCGCAAACGCGGCCATAGTGCCCACAGTCGATCTCGGCACCGCCGAAGACTTCTCCGTCCTGGGTGGTCAGACCGTAACCAACACCGGCCCCAGTGTCCTCGCCAACAGCGTGGGTGTCTCGCCCGGAACTGCGATCGTCGGATTTCCCCCCGGCATCGTCCAGCCCCCCGGCACCATCGAAGCCACGACGCCGGAAGCGGCGCAGGCTCAAGCCGACTCGACTGCTGCATACATCGACGCCTTGGGCCGACCCCTCAACGAGACCACCACCTCCGACCTCACAGGTCTCACGTTGGTAGGAGGGGTATATGCCGGGCCGAGCCAGTCACCGCTGTCCCTAGCCGGAACCCTGACCCTCGACGGCGAGGGCAACCCCAACTCGGTCTTCATCTTCCAGACCGACTCGACTCTGATCACCGGCTCGGGGAGCACGGTGTCCCTGATCAACGGAGCCCAGGCGTGCAACGTCTTCTGGCAGGTTGGGAGCTCCGCCACACTGGACACGGGATCGACGTTCGTGGGCAACATCCTGGCCTTGACCACGATCACCGTGGCCGACAGCGTCACGGTGCAAGGGCGCGCCCTGGCCCAAACAGGTGAGGTCACACTCATCAACGACACCTTCACCCAGGTCGGTTGTGACCTGACTCAGGTGACGACGACGACCACGGTCGCCGCCTCCACCACGACAGCGGAGGGAGAGGGCGCCACGACCACGACCGCAGCGTCCGGTACCACCACTCCTGCTGTAACCGACCTCCCATTGACCGGTCTGAGCAGCGCCGAGATCCTCCTGGTCGCCATTGGCGTCCTCGCAATCGGGATCGGGGTCGTCCGTGTCAGCCGGAGCACCACCAGGAAGCAGAGCTAGGTCTCACCGCCCGGGTCTCGATTGCCGTTCCCTCCCAATGCCCGCCCCCAGGGGAACGGCAATCGAACCCGTCGAGAAAAGCGTGCTGTGTGGTGCACGGCTGAGGCTGGAACGGGTTGTCAGGACACCCGGACGTCGTCGGTGACGTTTGGCTGCTCCACATCACCCGACGTGGACAGGTGGGCGATGCAGAGGGAAGGCTCGACAAAGGGCTGCAGGTCGTCTACCGACACCGACCCGCCGAGTTCCTCCGTCATTCCGCGCATGATTCCCAGGTGAATCGAGCAGACCACGTCACCGCGGGTGCGGGCCACATCCCGGAAAGGGCAGTCATGAAGCCGGATCAGGATGCGATTGTCATCGTGCTGATCCTCGGGGGCAAAACCCAGCTCGGAGAGGGTCGTGACGATCTGTTCGACAACACGCGACGTGTCGGGATGCAAGAAGGGAGCCGGCCGATCGACCATATAGGCCCCCCAAGCTCGCCCCGCCTCTTCGGCAGCCGCCGATGGATCGTCCAACGTCGCCTCCATGTAGCTGGCGAGTACCTCGGCTAGAAAGCGATACCCTTCGGACCCGGGAGACCTTGTCTCCCGAGGGGCAGCCTCGTAGAGCATCTTGGGCCGACCTGGATTGGTCCTCTTCTCGGGAGCCCGGGTCACCAACCCTGCCTGGCGGAGCTGTTCGAGATGCTCCCGGACCGTATTGGAGTGCAACCCAACCTGTTCGGACAGGGTGTTCACCCCGAGCGGTCTGTCGGCGTCATCGAGCAGGCGGAGGAGGTGGCGTCGGTTGGGATCTGCAAGGGCGCGATAGGTCAGTCCGCTTCGCCCGCTGATCGGATGAGTGCTCACAGCAACTCCAGGTTTATCTGCCCTAAGACGTACAAACTAGATCGGGAGTTTCAATAGGGCCTTATGACCCTATTGCGACGAGGCCGACCGCGCTTCTGTTGGTACTGAATGGCCAGATTGGACCTTTGGTGTTTCTTGTCACCGATCCCGTTGACGGTATCGGTCGGCCATAGGCGGGGTGTTTGAACATGGCTCGCATCACCCGTCGCCACTTCATCCAGATTGCCGGAGGGGCCGGTTTGGCCGTCCTCACTGGCGTTCTCGATCTCGACCTGATCGCACTGGAAGCCTTTCCGGGGATTGACAACCCGCTGCTGACCTATCCCAACCGGGATTGGGAGAGGATCTATCGGGATCAATACAGCTACGACGACAGCTTCACCGTGATCTGTGCGCCAAACGACACCCACATGTGCCGTCTCCGAGCGTTTACCCGCAACGGGGTGGTTATGCGCCTCGAGCAGAACTACGACGGTGACCGATACGGCGACCCGCAAGGGAACACCTCGACCGCGCACTGGAATCCGAGAGGGTGTCTCAAGGGTTACACCCTCCATCGTCGGGTGTATGGCCCCTACCGACTCCGTGCGCCGATGCTGAGAAGGGGCTGGAAGGAGTGGGCCGATGACGGTTTCCCGTCTCTTTCCGATGATCCAAAACTTCGCTCCAAGTACCGGTTCGACGACCGGGGAAACGACACCTTCGTCCGTCTTACTTGGGATGAGATCGACGACTACATCGCCCGCGGTCTCGAGGCGATAGCAGACACCTACTCCGGCGAAGAGGGGCGACGCCGTCTCATGGTCGAGGACGGCTATGAGCCCGAGATGCTCGAGTACTGGGAGAGCTCGGGGGTCCGCACCATGAAGTTCGGGTCGTCACTGCCGGTTCACGGCGTGGCCGGGAAGTTCGGCTTGTTCCGCTTTGCAAACATGCTGGCTCTTGTCGATGCCATCGGGCGGGGTGTCGGCCCGGCGGAGGCCAAGGGTGCCCGTGACTGGTCCGAGTACACCTGGCGTGGCGACCAGGCGCCGGGTTTCCCATTTGTCCACGGGCTGCAGACAACCGAAGTCGACTTCAACGATCTCCGTCACAGTCGTCTCCTCATCCAGGTCGGGAAGAACCTCGTGGAGAACAAGATGCCGGAGAGCCACTGGTTTCACGAGATCATGGAGCGGGGGGGAAAGATCGTCTCGATCGTTCCCGAGTACGGCCCTCAGTCATCCAAGTCTGACTATTGGATCCCGGTTCGAGCGGGTCTCTCCGACACCGCCATCTTCCTCTATCTCGCCAAGGAGTTGATCGATCGCGAGTTGTACGACGTCGACTTCGTCAAGCGGTTCACGGATCTTCCGCTCCTGATTCGCCTCGACACCCTGGCCAGGCTCCGGGCCGACGAAGTCTTCCCCGACCACCAGCCGTTGCTCGATCAAGACGGTCCGAGTTACACCCTCCACGGGATGACAGAGGATCAGTACCGCTCAATCGGAGATCGGGTGGTCCGGGACACGTCGGGCATCTTCCGAGCTATCAGCCGGGAGGATGTCGGCGAGAGGATGGCGGAGCTGGGAGTCGATCCCGAGGTCGACTGGCGCGGGCTTATCCAGCTGAGCGACGGGAGCGAAGTCGAGGTGGCCACCGCCCTCCACCTCTATCGCGAGCATCTTGCCGATTACGACCTGGACACCGTCGTTGACATCACGAGTGCACCCCGGGATCTGCTCGAACGGCTCTTGGAGGACGTAGCCACCATCCGCCCGATGGCGATTCACGTCGGTGAGGGGGTCAACCACTATTTCCACGCCACCCTCCACAACCGGGCGACATATCTGGTTTCGATGCTGACGGGACAGATCGGCATTCCCGGAGCCGGGGTCAGCACGTGGGCCGGCAACTACAAGGGTGGGATCTTCCACGGAGCACCCTGGTTCGGTCCCGGAGTCGGCGGCTACGTGAACGAGGATCCGTTCCGCCCCATGCTCGGCGAGAACGAGAGCTACACATTCGACAACATCCATCACTACATCCACGGCGAGGAAACGTCGTACTGGGGCTATGGCGACAAACCCCTGGTGGTCGACACGCCGGCAGAGGGAAGGAAAGTCTTCACCGGCAAAACCCACATGCCCACGCCCACCAAGGTGCTCTGGTACAACAACGCCAACCTGATCAACCAGGCCAAATGGGCCTACCACCTGATTCAGAACGTCAACCCCAAGGTCGACATGATCGTCGACCAACAGATCGAGTGGACCGGCTCAGCCGAGTTCGCCGACGTGATCCTCCCGGCCAATAGCTGGCTCGAGTTCGAGACTCTCGAAATGGGCGGGTCATGCTCCAACCCGTTTCTCCAGTTGTGGAAGGGGGGGATCAAGCCGCTCTATGACAGCCGGGATGACGTGGCGATCTTCGCCGGGGTGGCGAGAGCGTTGACCCGGCTCACTGGAGATCGGCGATTCGCCGACTACTTCAAGTTCGCCAGCGAAGGCCGGCCTGAGGTGTATCTCGATCGGGTGATGAAGGCGTCGTTCACCACCGAGGGATACACGGTCGAGGACATCATGGCGGGCCGGTACGGAGAGCCGGGTGGCGCGTTGATGCAATACCGCACCTATCCCCGGATTCCCTTCTGGGAGCAGATCAAGGACAGCCTCCCCTTCTATACCGACACCGGTCGCATGAATGCCTACTGCGATCTCCCCGAGGCGATCGACTACGGAGAGAACCTGATCGTTCACCGAGAGGCTGTCGAAGCGACTCCCTACCTCCCCAACGTGATCGTCTCCTCCAGCCCATGGATCCGTCCGAAGGATTACGGAATCGCTGCTGACGACCTCGATCCTGACCGCCGGCAGGTTCGCAACATCAGCATGCCGTGGCGGGAGGTGCGTCAGACGGTCAACCCGCTATTCGAACAGGGTTTCCGGTTCCTATGCCTGACCCCCAAGTCACGTCATTCGGTTCACTCTTCGTGGGCGATCACCGACTGGCACTGGATCTGGAACTCCAACTTCGGGGATCCACAGCGGAGCGACAAGCGCATGCCTGGGGTGGGAGACGCCCAACTTCATATGAGCCCCGTCGACGCCCGAGGCCTTAGCTTGGAGAACGGCGATTGGGTGTGGATCGACGCCAACCCGGCGGATCGCCCTTATGTGGGGGCTACTCCCGACGATCCTTTCTACGAGGCGGCCCGGCTCATGGCCCGGGTCAGTTACAACCCCTCCTATCCGCCTGGGGTGACCATGATCAAACACGCCTTCTACATGGCGACGCCCCGGACGGTGAGGGCCCAGAAGACCCGTGCCGACGGCCGGGCCTTGGCCGACACCGGCTACCAGTCGAGTTTCCGGCATGGAAGTCAGCAGTCGCTGACTCGTGGCTGGGCGCCACCCATGCACCAGACGGACACTCTCTTCCACAAGAGAGCCGGCGCGATGGGGTTTGTCTTCGGCTTCGATGTGGACAACCACGCCATCAACACCGTCCCCAAGGAGACCGTGGTCAGGATCACCAAGGCCGAATCGGGTGGTCCGGATGGGGTGGGCGTGTGGTCGGGCGCCACCACCGGTAAGAGCCCAGGGGGCGAGGACCGGTTCATGCAGCTATATCTCGGGGGGCAGCTCGTCACCATCAAGGGGACGACCACATGAAGGGCCTGGAGAGGGATGACCCCTTCGAGCTGATCGGAACCGGATACCCGGTGACCAACGCCGAGGAGACCGACAGAGTGACGGCTCGCTGCATCATCGAGGAGTACGCGCTCAGCGGCTTCACGGCCACTGAGATCCTGGTGTTGTTCGAGTCTCCCCTGTACGGCTTTTCCAATGCCATTCTCCGACGACGTGGGACCGAGTTCGTCAGACGGATCGTCGGCGAAGTCTTTGGAGGGCCGGATTGACCACGGCATACAACTGGCAGCTCGGTCGTGAGATGGACTACCGATTCGAGGGCGGTGGCGCCAAGCGGCAATTCGCCGCCGTCTTCAACATCAACCGTTGCATCGCCTGTCAAACCTGCACGATGGCCTGCAAGTCGACCTGGACCTTTTCGCCCGGCCAGGAGCTCATGTGGTGGAACAACGTCGAGACCAAGCCCTACGGCGGATACCCCCGGCATTGGGATGTCAACACCCTGGAGCTCCTCGAGCAGGCCAACCCCGGTGGCCAGGTGTGGGACACAGGTGACGAATCGGCCGAAGCGCCCTATGGCCGGTTCGAGGGCAAGACCATCTTCGAAGCCGCCAAGCCCGAGGAACGGTCAGTGGGGTATCTACCCAGCGACGAGGAGTGGAAGGCACCGAACCGGTTCGAAGACCACGGGACGGGATGGACGGCGAAAGGGACCAGCCTTCCCGAGCATGAGGGGTGGTTCTTCTACCTCGCCCGTATCTGCAATCACTGCACCTATCCCGCCTGTCTGGCCGCTTGCCCCCGCAACGCCATCTACAAACGACCCGAGGACGGGATCGTCCTCATCGACCAGGAGAGATGCCGCGGCTACCGCAAGTGCGTCGAAGCGTGCCCCTATAAGAAGGCGATGTACCGCCCGAGCACCGGGACCTCCGAGAAGTGCATCGGGTGCTATCCGAGAGTTGAGGGCTCGGACCCTCTCACCAACGGCCAGCCGATGGAGCCCAGATGCATGGCCGCATGTGTCGGCAAGATCCGAATGCAGGGACTGGTCAACGTCGAGGCCGACGGCACCTGGACCACCGAACCCGACCATCCCCTCTACTACCTGGTCCATGAGGAGCAGGTGGCTCTCCCTCTGTACCCACAGTTCGGAACCCAGCCCAACGTCTACTACATCCCGCCCCGGTGGGTGCCCCGCGACTATCTCCGCCAGATGTTCGGCCCCGGTGTGGACCATGCCCTGGAGCGCTACACCCGACCCTCACGCCGTCTTCTCGCCGTGCTTCAGCTGTTCCGAGCGTCCCAACAGATCATCTTCTCCTTCGACGTGGAGGAAGGAGAGAAGGTTGGCGAGGTCGATGTCGGTGGGGAGCCGTACGAGATATTCAACGACACCGCGATCGGATTCGACGCCGACCGTCACGAGATCGTGCGCATCAGGGTGGAGGAGCCACTGCATGAGCGCCCCCTCAAGGTGAACTCGATATGAGCACCACCGTCCACCTCGAACATGAGGTTGTCGAGGCGGCGGGCCGCGCCGTCATCTATTCCCTGCTGGCCACTGGTCTGGCTCTGCCCACATCTGAAAGGCTGTCGCTTCTCGACACGAAGCTATTGCCGGGCGTGAGGAGTCTTGACCTTCCTGCTCCTCTGGACGATGCCTTGCAGTCACTGGCCTCTGACCTTCCAACAGACCTGGATACCGCCCGCAGCCACCACATGGCGCTCTTCCCCCCGATCGCCTCCCAGGATGCGCCCGGTTACGAGACCGCCTACCGGGGCGACGACATCTTCCAGCAGGCCGCCCACCTGGCCGACATCGCCGGCTTCTACCGGGCCCATGGCCTCCGCGCCGGTGGCAGCGAACGAGAGCGCCCCGATCACATAACGGTCGAACTCGAGTTCATGGCAGTGGTCGCACGCAAGGAGGTCGGATCGTTGCGCGGCGGGAATCTCGATGCTGCCCACATCTGCCGGGACATGGCGGAACTCTTTCTCCAGGATCACCTCGGGTGCTGGGCCCCCACCTTCGGAAGACGCGCCGCCGCGGTGACCGCCAGCCCTTGGTACCGGAGTCTCGGCGGCTTGATGGCCGAATGGATCGAACAGGACATGACCGCGGCGGGAGTCACCCCGGTGGTGACGGTCGAAGAGCCCCTCCCGCAGGAGCCGCCCGACGACGGCACTTGTGGCCCTTGCCCGGTACCACAGCAGGGAGTGCTCTGATGAAGACGAGGCTCTCCAAGCCGGCCGCCATCCTCAGCCTGGTTCTGGTCGCTGTCGCCCTCCGGGTCACAGACGCCAACCCGGCCTTGGCACAAACCCAGACGATCGGGGCCTGGAGCGTCTCCACCCAGCCAAGCATGGATGGCTCGGCCCCTGAATGGCAGTCGATCCTCCCGGTCGTCCTACCCACCACCGCCCAGCAGGTGACGCCACCTATGGGCGGTGGCACCGTCGAGCGAGTCGCGGTTCGTGCTGTCCACTGGGAGGAACGGCTGTATGTGATGTTGGAATGGTCCGACTTCACACCGGACTACCTCTCCGACCGGTATGAGGCCTTCACCGACGCCGCGGCTATCCAATTCCCGGCTGAGGCGGGGAGCGAGGTCCCCGCGATCTGCATGGGACAGGCCGACCAGGCCGTGAATCTGTGGCAATGGCGGAGTGACCAGCAGGAAGACGTCCCAGGGCTACCGGCCGACGGCTACACGGACCTCTACCCATCGACGGACGATCTCTACTTCCCGGCACGTGCCGCGGGCAATCCGCTCTCCCAGCTCGACCGCTCCCCGGTGAGGAACCTCGTCGCGGGAGGCTTCGGCACCCTCACTGCAACCGACCAGGGAGAGCTCCAGGGCCATGGCCTCTATTCAGATGGCCGCTGGATGGTCGTCTACTCACGTCCCTTCAATCCGTCAGGTGAGCTACAGCCGGCCTTCGGGGGTGAGCAGTCGGTCGACGTGGCATTCGCGGTTTGGGACGGCAGCAAAGGCGAGCGTGACGGGATCAAGTCGGTTTCAGCTTTCACCCAGCTTGTCGTCACTCCCGAGGACCCGCCACGACGTAGCGTTGCGGCGACCGACGACTGGCCGGCCTATACCCCTCCCCGTCCCATGTTGGGTGCGACCGTCGGGTTCCTCGGGGTGCTCTTGGTCATGATCTTCGGTATCTGGGCCTACCTGAGACGCGGTGTGAAGGAGCCAGATGTCGACCAGCGGTGATCTGCCGAAACTGGCAGGCATATCGGGTCTTCTCGGTATCTCCGCCCTCGGTGAGCTCGTCCTGTTGCGAGTCGGCACCCGAACCCTCGTCCACATTCCTGGCCTGGGTCGATTCGAGGCTCCGATCAGCATCCTGGCCGAGCTGGGTCGTTTCGCGTACTACCTGGCCGTGGTCTGCCTGGTGACAACGCTCACCCTGCTGGCCTACCACGGCTTGCGCACCCGGACCCCGCGTCTCGTTGTCATCGGTTTCGCGTTGCTCGGCTTTCTGGCTGCAGCCGGGGCAGGGCGTCTCGGTCTGATCTCGGCGCCGATCGTGGGGTGGTCATCGGTTGTCGTTCTCGTGATGGTGTGCGCCGCGTCGTGGGGAGGGCGACGCACGATTCCCATCGTCTTCTTCGTCGTCGGCTGGGTTGCTGCGGGATGGACGGTTGTCGGGCAGGGGGCCGGTGGTGGTCTGAGTGGAAGACAGGTCGACGGGCTCATGTTGGCCGCCGAGGTCTCACTGATCCTCAGTGCGATCACCGTCCCGCTTCTGTTGAAGGGCCCACCGTCGAGACTGGCGATTCTCGCCGGGCTCGGAGCCACGATGGTCAGCGCCGGTGCATTCGTTTCGGGGTCTTCGACGCTGTCGATCCTCGTCCTGTGGAATCTTGGTGTTCCCGGTTGGCTTCCGGGGCTCGCCTACTCCCTTGCCTTCGGGAGTCTGGTGGCCACCCTGTGGTCGGCCTTCTCCTCGGGACAGAGATCAACGGCGATCGGTCTGGTGCTTCTCGCAGCTGGTGGCATCGGAACAATCAGCACCTACCAGACGGGACTCGTTCTCACCGGAGTGCTCCTGCTGGGCGGCACGGTCCTCACCACCGATCCGGATCTGACCAGACCGATCCCATTCATCAGGACGGGCGAATCGCATAGAGACCTCACCCGCCAGTCACGGGTGCCCAGCACGTCGAAAGCCCCAACTCCGGTGGGGTGATCATGTCTGAGCCATCAAACCCTGGAAGCGGATTTCGAACCATCATCGAGCCGTTTCGGATGCATTCGGTCGAGTCGATCGACTTCTCAACTCCCGAGGAACGACAGCATGCTCTGGAACGAGCCCGGTACAACCTGTTCGGGCTCAAAGCCCAGGAGGTGATAATCGACCTGCTGACCGATTCGGGAACCGGTGCCCTCTCCACACGCCAATGGGCGGGGATGATGCAAGGCGACGAGTCCTATGCCGGTAGCCGTTCCTATGAGCGATTCCGGGAGTCCGTCACCGCGATCACTGGCTTTCCCGAGGTCATACCGACTCATCAGGGGCGGGCCGCGGAGAGCATCCTCTTTTCCGTGAAGGTTGGCAGGAGCGACGTGGTTCCCTCCAACACCCATTTCGACACCACTCGCGCCAACGTGGAGTATCAGGGTGCAGAAGCTCGAGATCTCCTCATCCCTGAAGGGCGCGATACCCAATCCGAGCATCCCTTCAAGGGAAACATGGACCTAGGTGCTTTGGAGGAGACCATTGGCGAGGTCGGAGCCCAGAAGGTCCCGTTGGTGATGATGACCGTCACCAACAACTCCGGGGGAGGCCAACCTGTCTCCATGGAGAATCTCCGAGAGATCCGCTCGATCTGCGACAGGCACGGCATACCACTGATGCTCGACGCCTGCCGGTTCGCAGAGAACGCCTGGTTCATCAAGCAGCGGGAGCCGGGGTACTCGGAGGCCGCCCCCGTCGATATCGCCCGAGAGATGTTCGCCTTGGCAGACGGGGCAACCATGTCCGCCAAGAAGGACGGCATGTCCAACATAGGAGGGTTTCTCGGACTTCGTGATCCCGAGATGGCCACCGCTGCCAGAAACCTCTTGATCCTGACCGAAGGATTCCCCACCTACGGGGGTATGGCCGGGTACGACCTGGAAGCAGTCGCCCAGGGGCTATGGGAGGCCCTCGACGAGGACTATCTCCGTTATCGGATCCGCTCCACGGCCTACCTTGCCCAGCTGGCGGAGGCAGCCGGAATGCCCACTGTGCGGCCTCCGGGAGGGCATGCCGTCTATCTCGACGCTGCCCGAGCGCTGCCACATATTCCTCCACGCCAATATCCCGCCCAGGTTCTGGCCTGCGCCCTCTACCTCGAGGGAGGGGTGCGGGGCGTTGAGATCGGATCGGTCATGTTCGGCAAACCTCAACCAGATGGAACCGAGATCCCCGCGGAGATGGAGCTCGTCCGTTTGGCCATACCCCGCCGCACCTACACCCAGAGCCACATCGACTACGTCGGTGAAGTCATCGCAGCGGTGACGGCGCGAGCCGATCAGCTCACCGGTTTGCAGATCGTCGAACAGGCACCATGGTTGCGGCACTTCACCGCAGCCCTCGCCCCACTGGCGTGAATCTCACGAGATGACCTGACTCCGGGTCGGCGCCGGATACTTCAGGTTGACCTGATGTGCCGAGCCCTATCTAGAAGGAGTGGCCCCAAGGTCCAACGCCGTAGATCCGGTCGACGGTGACCCGGACCACGAACCCGGGAGGAGCATCTCGCATCGGAAACTGCTCGCCGGGCCCGATGTACACCTCGGCGAGATGGTCCATCCACTCCAATGCCCCACCGTCCGCCACGCGGCCCCGGCCCGAGATCACCGCGTAGGGATGGAGGCCTGGGCCCGTGTTCTCGTGGGCCTGAAACGAAACCACAACCCTGGGGTCGCGGCGGATGCTCTCCAGCTTGTGCTGGTCGGGGAAGGTGGCGAACACCAGCTCGTCGTCGTCGAAGCCGGCCCACACCAGGGTGACGTGAGGAGTGCCGTCCGGGTCAAGTGTGATCAGGTGGCCCAGCGGGCCCGTGGCCAGCAAATCCCGAACCGTCTGTGGAACGTCCATCGGCGTCGAGGCTACACCTCCGAGTCAGCGGGACGCCTCAAGCAGCGTTGATGGGTACCAGCCCCCCTCCCGGCTCCTCCGTCGCCGTACTCCCCCCACCCTCCGGGCGGGGGGAGAGATGGACAAAGTCGGATGGGGGAAAGGTTCCTGCCCGCCCTCGGAGGGCGGGCAGGTTCGAGGAAGGGGTCTCTGCTGCGAGCGTCTTCTGAGCTTCAGCTCCGGAGACGGATCACATTCCACGAAACCCTGGGCAGGTTCAACTCGACCGTCCCCGGTTCGTGACGAGTCTCGCCGATAGACCGGGGAATGACCCGATCGGGACTCTCCGACGAGTTGGTAGCGTCGAGGTCGTCGTCGGTGAGCACCAGGTGCTCGGTGACTCGATGGTCGGGGAATGCTCTCGTCGATACCGAGAGCGAGACACTGTCTTCCATGCTGCGGTTCACCGCGAACAGAACCACCTCCCCCGTGTCCGGGTCGTGGGTTGCCACGGCGTCCACTACCGGCGTCTCGCCGAATCGTTCGTTTTGATAGAGAGGGGCGTCCACCGCCACCCGGAGAACTTCACCTCGGGCGAGACCTGCGGTCTGGGCGAACGGATGGTAAGTGGTCTGTCTCCAGGCGGGCCCGCCCGGCTCGGTGTGGATGGGTGCAATGGCATTGACGAGTTGGGCGAGACAAGCCACAGCCACTCGATCGCTGTTGCGGAGGAGGGTGATCAAGAGGCTCCCCACCACCACGGCATCAACAACGTTGTAGACGTCCTCGAGCAGCGGCGGGGCCTGGGGCCAATCCTTCGGTGGGCCCTGATCCTGGAAGTCGCTCACGTACCACACGTTCCACTCATCGAAGGAGAGGTCGATCCTCTTGCTGCTGCCCTTCTTGGCGCCGATCCGATCCGCGATCCCTGCGACCTGGCGAATGAATGACTCCATGTCCACCGATGAGGCGAGGAAGCTGGCCAGGTCGCCATCACGCGGCTGGTAGTAGGCATGGAGGGAGATGAGGTCAACCTGGTCATAAGCGTGCTCGAGGACCGTCTCTTCCCACACTCCAAAGGTGGGCATCTCCGAGTACGAGCTGCCGCACACCACCAGCTCGAGACTTGGATCGACCATACGCATCGCCCGGGCGGTCTCTTCCGCCAGCCGCCCGTACTCCTCCTGCGTCTTGTGCCCGAGTTGCCAGGGCCCATCCAGCTCGTTGCCCAGGCACCACATCCTCACTCCAAAAGGCTCGGGGTAACCGTGAGCGGCACGCAGGTCCGAGAGATGGGTGCCCCCGGAGTGGTTGCAGTACTCCAGCAGATCGAGTGCCTCGGCCACGCCACGAGTGCCCAGGTTCAGAGCCACCATGGGCTCGACCCCGGCCCGCTTTGCCCAGGTGACGAACTCGCCGATGCCGAAGGTGTTGGGCTCAACAGAATGCCACGCCGTTTCAAGCCGCTTGGGGCGCTCGGCGAGGGGACCGACCCCGTCCTCCCACCGGTAGCCTGAGACGAAGTTGCCGCCCGGGTAACGGACCACTGTCACTCCCAGCTCCTTCACCAGGTCTATCACGTCTCGGCGCATCCCCTCCTCGTCGGCATTGGGATGACCCGGCTCGAAGATGCCGGTGTAGACGCAACGGCCCAGGTGCTCCACAAACGATCCAAACAGCTGTGGGCGAACCGGTCCGATCGTCGACTGTGGATCGAGCGTCAACGATGCGTTCAACACGTCGGCTACCGGGGAGGGGCAGTGCTGGCTCGGACCACCAGATCGGGCTCGACCACGCGTTTCACCGGCCCGTCGAGCTCCCCCCGGAGCCGGCGAAGGAGCATCGCCATGCTGAGTGTCCCCACCTCTGAGACGAGATCACGCGGCGTACCGTGGCCACGCACAGAAATCTACCGCGATTGATGGTCCCCGACGTTCACTCCACAATCACCTCTTGCTCGAAGTACGAAGGCCAATGACCGAGATCTCCCTGATAGGAAACACGGAGGCGGAAGCGACCTGACGGCAGGTCCTCGCCTTGAACGTGGAACTCACCCGACGGGCCGCTCGTAACCTCGGCTAGTGGGATGGGCACCGGGGCCAACGGCAGAATATGCCGGGCCTTCTCGACGTCGCCTTGGAGGAACACCACCACCGCGTAACCCGCCTGAGCCGAGTCCTCGGGGATCCCTGCGCTGACGGTGAACCGATAGCCGGTGCCCGGTGTCACCGAGAATCGCAAAGAACCGAGGTTCACCTCCTGATCTGAGCTGGTGGTGAGTCTCAACATGGTCCCGTCACCGGTATCGCTGGGAACAACGGAAACACCACCGATGTCGAACTGGGCAAGTGCCCCGAAGCTGGGGTCGGTCACCCGGTTGACCTCCTCTGATCCCTCGTAATAGCCAAGCTCGTAGACCTTGATATCGGCCTCTCCGGGACCCCCGCCTTCGGTATTGATCCGGATCCCCACCTCCGCCGTGTCGACGTCCTCGGGGACCGAGCCTTCGCGCACCAGGACCTGTTCGGTCCCTTCGAGTGGTGCCAGCCCGACGTCGACCAACGCCCCGTCGATCGGCGATCCGTCGATGATGGACAGACTCCCATCCACCGCGAGCCCACCTTGACCCGTGATGACACTCCCGTCGATGCCAGTTCGGTCGCCGAAGTAACGGTTGACCAATCCGGTGAGCGATGAGGGGTTCGTATCAGGGAGTACTCGACTCGGTTGCACGTGCCACGACTGGACGATCATGTGGTCCGGACGCCCTCCCATCACCTGCTCGTAGGTGTACATCCGATCGACAGTCAGTTGAGCCCAGGCTTCGTCAGATTGCACCTGGTCCCCGCCGTTGTAGAGGACGCCAAAAGGCACCCCCCGAGCCCGGGCCTCCTGCTCCACTTCGAGCGCCACCTCGGCCCAGTCATGACGCTTCCAGTCGACATCGAGGTGGAGAAACGCCAACGGCTCGCCGGTCGCCGCTTCGTAACCGTCCATCCAGTCGCCGAAGTCTTCCGCGGTCAGGCCCGGCCACAATGGCTCGATCCCCCCGATGACCACGTCCGGCTCGATCTCCCGAACCTTGGTCACGAACCCGGCGGTCTCAGTGGCGATCCGCTCCAGACTCCAGTGGCACGGCGTCGGATACGGCCCATCCCCGAAATGACCGAACCCGTAAGGCGAACCGAACGCAATGATGTCCACCCTTCCACCCAGCCGCTGCACCTTGCGCACCTGATCCAGCGAGTAGTTCCCACCGAATCCCTCGCCACCTCCGCATCCATGGCCATCGGGCAGGGGGCCCAACTCCATCGCCAAGGCCATACCTCGACTCGAGATCCCCTCGATCGCTTGCTGCCACTCCTCGTTCGGCACCAGAGAGCCAAAGCCGAGCTCCTCATACAGCTTGAAGACATGGATGCGATCCGCGGAAGTGGACCAAGGGGCGTCGGTCGGGAACAAGTCAAGGAAGTCGACCGAGCCGCCTTCGAATACGTCGCGGATCTCGGTATACGGCTGGGGAGTGAGCCACACCAGTGGACGGACCGATAGATCCGGTTGTGAGGTCGCAACGGCCGAGGTGACCGTGGCCAAGGCCGAAGAGGTCGGAGCGACGTCGCCGCTCTCGGTCGGCGCCGCGCCACTGGTACATGCGGCCACGGTGAGAGCCCAGGCCGCGACGACACGACTTTTCCGCATGTGATGATTCTCGTCTCACCGGATTAATCCTGTCTTAGGGACGTGTCGTATCCGCCACGAGCGCACCGCGATTCGATGACGGCGTATCGGACCAAGACAGTCGTCGCCTGGCACCACACTGGCCGGCTTCATATCTCGACTTGTGGCTCCGACGCCACACCAATTCTCAATCGCAACATTGTGGCTTATTGCATATTCACTTAAATAGCTACTAGGGTTCGCTTCATGGGTCGGTTGAATCCTGAAGCCGCGTTGCGGGCCATCGCCCATCCCGGACGACGACGCATGCTCGAGTTGGCTTGGGACGGTGAACGCACTGCCAGCGACCTGGCCAAGCGGTGCCGCATGTCGCCGCCGGCCGCCTCTCAGCATCTCAAGGTCCTCCGCGAAGCGGACCTGCTCGCGGTGAGAACGGCGGGCAACCGGCGTTTCTACCGGGTCAGAGCCGAGAAGGTGGCCGAGCTCGCCTCTCTGCTCGATCTCTTCTGGGGTGACAAGCTGACCCGCCTCCATGAAGAGATGACCGCCTCCCGAACAGGCGAGGAGAGATGATCGAAGGCGAGTCGGTGGTCCACGAGCTGGTGCTACCCGCCTCGATCGAGGAGGTGTTCGCCATGTTCGTCGACCCTGCGCTGCTGATCACCTGGATCGGCATCACCGCCGAGTTGGAGCCTCATCCCGGAGGCCGGTTCCGCTTCGAGGTGATGCCGGGCCAGCACTGCGAAGGGAGCTTTGTGACGGTGGAGCCACCACACCGACTGGTCTTCACTTGGGGGTGGGCCGAGCCGGACATGGGTGTGTCCCCGGGTAGCTCGACGGTCGAAGTCACCCTCTCTTCGCTCGACCGCGCTCAAACCAGGCTGCGATTGGTTCACACAGGTCTCGACGGCGATGCCCCCCGCCTGCTCCACGACGATGGTTGGAACCGGTTCCTCTCTCGACTCCATGCCGCACTGAGCGATGCACCGGCGCCCGAATACCCCTCGGAGCTGCCCTCCGACCGGCTCCCCATCCTGACCCGGGACGCGTGACGATGGCTGTGGACGTTGTCAGCGAACTGGTGATCCAAAGCCCTATCGCGACCGTCTCGTACTATGCAACCCAACCCGACAACGCTCCCGTGTGGTATCAGAACATCGAGTCGGTGGCATGGGAGACCGAGCCTCCCTTGACCGTGGGCTCCCGAGTCGTCTTCGTTGCCCGATTCCTGGGCAGGAGACTGGAGTACACATACGAGATCCGCCATTTCGAGCCGGGATCGCGCCTGGTCATGGCCACCTCCCAGGGGCCATTCCCGATGGAGACCACCTATTCCTGGACCGCCGAAGGAGATCGCTCCACCCGAATGAGATTGCGCAACCGGGGGCAGCCATCGGGGTTCTCCAAGATGACCGCACCGGTTCTGGCAGCAGCGATGCAGCGGGCCAACCAGAAGGATCTCGAGAGTCTCCGCTCGATCCTGGAGCAAGGGAACAGCTGAAGATCAGTTGACCACCGCCGGGTGGGCAACCCCGCTCTCCGCTACCTCCTTCAGATTCGCCAGGAATTGGGCCCAGGCAGGCGTGATGACCGGGATCACCGGGTTGTCCGGCTCGAAGTCGCGATGGCTGAAGAGAAGACGGGTCGCCTCGCCTTCCCGGCTGATATCGAAGCGGATAGTGGTCCCCTGCCACCAGGGCGGGTTCTCGGCGATGGCCCACTCGATTCTCTCTTCCGAGGCTGCGGTCACCGCCAGTTCGAACGCTACCGGCGTGGTCGGAAAGCGAACCTCGAAGGTGTCGCCCACAGCCCGGGCCGTTCCACTGACCCCGTCCGACCACCAGCCGGCGATCCCTTCGGGAGTCTCGAGCCAACGACGCACTTGATCCGGTGAGGTTTCGATGTCGAACTGCATCAGTAGGTGGTAATCGCCCATGAGGTCTCCTTTGTCGCGATCTATTTAAGTCTGGACTATATCACGCTCCGCCGTGGTATTTCAAGATGCGCTAAAATAGAGTCATGGATCCGGTGAAGGTCATCGCCGAGCCCCGTCGCCGGCAGCTGCTGGAGCTGATCTGGGACCGGGAGATGGCGGCTGGAGAGATCGCCGGTCACTTCGATCTCACTTTTGGCGCGGTTTCCCAGCATCTCGCGGTGCTGCGCGATGCCGGATTCGTCACCGTCCGCCAGGACGGGAATCGTCGGTTCTACCGGGCAGACCAGGCAGGTCTCGGTCCCCTCCGAGCGGTCGTCGAGTCGATGTGGTCGGCAACCCTCGACCATCTGGCAGACACCATCGAAGCCGACGAGGACCGAAGGTGACGACGTCACCCGATCTGGTGGTCGAGCGTTGGGTCGCGGCCACCCCCGAGCGCGTGTATCGGTACCTGACCGACTCCGAACGCTGGGTCCTCTGGCAGGGGGTCGAAGGAAGTCATGACCCTCGCCCGGGTGGGCTCTTTCGCTTGTCGATGGCCAACGGCATGACCGCCCGCGGGCAGTTCGTCACTCTCGAGGCTGACCGCCGGGTCGTCTTCACCTGGGGTTGGGTCGACCACCCTGGTCTGCCGCCGGGATCCACCACGGTGGAAATCGAGCTCGTGCCGGCCGACGACGGAACCCTGATCCGACTCACCCACCATGGCCTGCCCGCCACCGAGCGTCCTGCCCACCTGATCGGATGGCAGCACTATCTGCCCAGACTGGCGACGGTGAGTCTTGGAGACGACCCCGGCCCGGACTCGGGTCCCTGATCAACGCAGGGGCGGAGTCCTTCAGATGCGAATCGCGCCGTCGTCTAGCAGTTGGCTTCGAACCAGGCGTTGATGTTGTCGGACGCCTCGTCGAAGACCTCCTGGTCGACCACCTCGGCGAGCGCGGACAGCTGGGCTATCTGTTCGGGGGTGGGCGCAACCCCGGGTTCGTAGCCGGCCTCGCCCAGGGCGGTATAGAAGGCCTCGAGCTCATTGGCGATGACCTCCAGGTCGTCCTTGATCTCATCTGGCGCCGCATCCGCCATCGCCTGGAGCTGCCCGGCCGAAAGCTCGAGGGACTCATCGTCGAGGCTGCCGCCCATGGCCCCAGCGAGCCCCGTGGTATATGCGTTGATCGCCGCGGCCATCGCCTGGGTGGCGTCGAGGCAAACGGTGGTGATCCCTCCACCATCATCCGAGCCGGCTCCCGGATCGTCGGCCGGCTCGCTATCGACCGGCTCGGAGGCCACGGTTGTCTCCGGCCCGGCTTGTGTCGTCGTGGTGGTCGTCGCTTCCTCATCGGTGCCATCGCCGCCGCAGGCAGCTATCAGCAACAGGGCAGCAAAGATGGCCACCAATCGGACAGGGGTGAGTCGCATGCTTGAAAGTCCTCGTTGGGTGAAGGGAAAGAGACACACTACACCGGTCGTTGTGGTGCCCCGAACCCGGCTCGAGGGTCTTGACGGGCTCAACACGCGGTACGGTGCCTCCAACAGAGGAAAGGCTCACAACATCTCGCTCTCCGAGCTCGCCGACCGGTTTTGGCTCGCCTACTCCGAGTACAAACCGACCATTGCGACCATCCGCGGTGAGCACCGGTTCGACGATCAACTGCCCATGTTCAACGAGGAGTGGCTGGGGCGGATCTCCTCCGAGTTCGTCGCGATCAGGACCGCAGCGGAGGGGATCGGTCCCGAAGGGCTCGAGTTGCAGGACCGGATTACCCGCGACCTCCTGATCCACGAGGCCGGGGTTTGGGCGGACGAGATCGAGGACCGCTTCATGGTCGCCGCCGTCGATCCCTACCTCGGGGCGCACACGCGTCTCCTCTCCGACAGCCAGCAGAACACGGTCACCGACCCGGAGCAAGCCGAGGCGCTCCTTTCCCGCTACGCCAAGGTGGGGCCCTATCTGGCCACCGCCCTGGCCCTGATCCGGGCGAACTGTCTCGAGGGGATGACCCCGCCCCGAGCCGCTCTGGACCGGGTGGTCGGCCAACTCGACGGCTACCTGGCCTCGTCGTTCGACACCGATCCCTTCCTCAGGCTCCAGCTGCCGGAGGGAGCCGACCAGAACGGGTGGCGGGAACGGGCGCAGTTGCTGGTCACCGACGTGATCAAACCCGCCATCGCCACCTACCGCGACGGCCTCGTCGAGCACGTGGCCCCGCAGGCCCGGCCTCCGGAGGAGTCGGGTCTGCTCTGGATGAGCAACGGCGAGGAGATCTACCGGCATCTGATCCACAAGTACACCCAACTATCCAGAACCCCGGTGGAGATCCATCAGGTAGGCGTGGAATGGGCGACCCACATCCTCCCCGAGGAGTGGAAGACCATCGGGCGGCGAGCCCTGGGCCTGGACACCATGGCTGCGATCTTCGAGAAGCTCCATTCCGATCCTTCGTTTCGGTTCACCTCCGAGCCAGAGATGCTGGAACATGCCCGTGCCACCATTCTGCGAGCCTGGGCTGCTGTCGACGACTGGTTTGGCGCAAGGCCGGAGACTCCTTGCCAGGTGGTCCCGGTCCCGACGTCGATGGCACCGGCGATGCCGCCCGCCTACTACATGCAGCCTCCGCCGGACCGCTCCCGGGAAGGCACCTACTTTCTCAATACCTATAAACCCGAGGAGCGCGACCGCTTCGAATACGAGTCCACTCACTTCCATGAGGCCATTCCCGGACATCATTTCGACCGCTCCCTGGCCAGCGAGCTCGACGGCATCCCCATGTTCCGCCGCTACACCCAGGTCTACGCCCACACCGAGGGCTGGGGGCTTTACGCCGAGCGGCTCGCCGACGAGATGGGTCTGTATTCCAGCGATGTCGATCGTCTCGGCATGCTCACCGCCGATGCGTGGCGCGCCGGTCGCCTCGTCGTCGATACGGGGATGCATGCCCTGGGCTGGTCGCGGGAGAAGGCCATCGACTGGCTCTTGGAGTGGACTCCGATCGGGCGGCTCACCGTCGAACAGGAGGTCGACCGCTACATCGGGATGCCGGGCCAGGCCCTCTCCTACAAGATGGGCCAACTCGAGATAATGCGGCTGCGGGCCGGCGCCGAAAGACGCCTTTCTGGCCACTTCGACATCAAGGCATTCCACGACACGCTGCTTGTCAGCGGAGCGATGACCCTGCCCCTGCTGGCAGAAGTCGTAGAGAACTGGATCGAAAACAGCGGCGTCAGCGGAGAGGGAGGGATTTGAACCCTCGAGGAGGTTTTAAACCCCCTACTCGCTTAGCAGGCGAGCGCCTTCGACCACTCGGCCACCTCTCCAATTGCAGATATGCACGTCTACGTTATACGTGGTCGGTGCTCTGCCAGGACTCCGCTCCCGAGTCTCCACCACTTCATATTCGGGACGCACAGGGGTCAAATAGCGATCTGGCGGTTTCATTCCGGACCAATCCGTCCCGATCATGGCGGGTAGCCGGCCGGGCTCAGTCGTCGGAGAGGACCTTGGACTTCCACTGCAGGGGCCGGGGCTTGCCGAAGAGATAACCCTGCCCGAAATGAACCCCCAGCTCGAGGAGGACTTCCTCCTCTTCGGGAGCCTCGATGCCTTCGGCCACGACCATGATCCCCAAGTCCTCGGCCATCGCGGCTATCCCTCGGATGAGCGCCCGATTGCGCGGGGTGTGCTCGATGTCTCTCACCAAGCAGAGATCGACCTTTATCACCGTCGGCTCGAGCCGGAGGATGTGCCAAAGATCGATCTCCCCTGAGCCGACATCATCCACCGCAAGCCTGATCCCCCGATCGCGCAACGAGTCGACGAACCGTTTGGTGACCTCGTAGCTCTTGATCACCGCCACTTCGGAGAGCTCGAGAATCAGACGACCCGGGTCGAGATCGGCCACCGCGTCGAGGAGGAGAGAAGAAGTGAGGCTGGAATCGGAGAGATTCAAGGCCAAGAACCCGTCGTGATTGGAAGGGGCGAATCCGGTGATCCCGGCTCTCATCGCCGCCAGCTCCAGGTCGATGCGGAGACCCGAGGATCCGGCCACCTCGAACCACTGTGGAGGCGTGGCGAACGGGAAACGGGCCAGGGCCTCGTAGCCAACTACCCGCTCCTCGCCATTCCGGTGGGAGGCGATGTCCACGATTGGTTGGTAGACCATCTCCGGCCCGCCGATCCTCAACACTTCTTGGATCGCCTCCTTGGTCGGACGACCGGCGTGTGGGTCGATCACGACATCA
>Ga0299906_10001186_pt1 | contig 22500 bp, 17 predicted proteins | sample RVTome_14_FD_200259 | JGI IMG/M metagenome (GOLD analysis project Ga0299906, IMG submission 200259) | Soil microbial communities from uranium-contaminated site in the Upper Colorado River Basin, Wyoming, United States - RVT145D125 (version 2) ...
CCGATCTCACGTCGATGAAGAGTGTTGTCCATACCACTTCAATCGGCGGAGCGGGCCGTGTGCTTGCCAGTGAAGTGCTCACGACATCACGCTACGCGGTCACTCGAAAACCCGCGAAAGGCCAGTTGGCACCTGCAGGTGGGCCGGATCCGCGCGGCCACGGCGAAGTTCAATGAGGCCCGGCTGCTCGTGGACTCGACCGGCGTCGGCGAGCCGATCTACGAGAGCCTGTGCGCCGCGAACTGTCTCGTCCAGCCCTACACGCTCACGGCGCGCTCCAAGAACGATCTGACAGTCGTCGCGAGCGTGGTCCGCGCGAAGGGCGGGCGGGCGCTCAATCTAGCAGTTCTCCTCGCCCGGCTCGCGGCCCGCCGGGGAAGATGACGGCGGTCCCATGCAGGCAGCCCGTCTCCTCCCCCTGCTCGCCCTGCCACTCGCGACCCTGCCCGGTCCGCCCGAGGGCTCGGTCGCCGCCATCTGCGAGGCGTTCGCGGGCTACGACGAGAACGGCGACGGCCTGGTCGAGATCGCCAGGGTCGAGCCGCTCTTCGCCGCGGGCGCTCGAGGCGAGCGGGTCCTCGTGCTGGTCGAGGCCCGGCTCGCGCGAGCGGACGACGGCGAGGAGGACCTCGCGCCGCGCCTCGAGCGTCTGGTCGGCGACCTGGGCGCCGAAGGGTACCGCGCGCACGCGCTCGCGGTGCACCTCGGCGACGGCGACCTGCACCAGGACGGCCGCTACGTCCTCGCGCTGCGCGAGCTCTTGCGCGCGTTCGCGCGCGACGACGCGCTGGCCGGCGCGGTGCTCGTCGGGCACTTCCCCGATGCGTTCCTGGTGCGCACCTGCAACTGGCGGCGCGAGGGCGATCTCACCCTTCGCGAGGGCGAGGGGGACCAGGCGGTCTACCGGGATGCTCCGTACCTGCGTCGCGTCCCCGAGGACGTTGCACACCGCGCCGACACGGTCCTTTCGGACCTCGACGGTCGGTGGGAAGACGTCTACGTCCAGCCGCGCTCGCGTTTCGACACCGTGACGGCGGTCTTCGACGGCCCGGTGCCCGAGAACGGCGGACCGTGCATCGACCTCGCCCGCGGCGCGGTCGTCTACGAGGACTTCTTCCACGTGAGCGACGGGAAGCTCGAGATCCGCGAGACCGTTGGCGACGACGGCGCCGTGCTGGGCCATGCGCTCTTCCTCGACGACACGAGCGCCGGGCACGAATGCTCCGAGGCGGACCGCGCGCGGCCGAACCCGCTCGCGCTGCCCGACGTGCTCGTCTCGCGCATCGACGCGCGCGGGACGGCCCTCGGTCCGCGCGCGGACGTCGTCGGCGTCTCCGGCGAGCGCCTCCTCGATTCGCAAGGCCTGCCTCGAGCCGTCGCGTTCGCCTCGCAGGAAGCCGTTCCCGACTGGCGCGAGGCGATCTGGGAGCCGGACCCCGCGCTCGAACGCCGGCTCCTGGGCGAGTACCTCGATCGCAACCACGCCTACCGCACGGGCGCGGCGCGGGTGGCGTGGCGAGCTTCGTCGATCGCGTGCGGCTTGCCTTCCGGCCTCGGTGAGGTGTCGCGCGCCGCCGACGACTGGGTGGAGTCCGACCCCGAGCTGTCCGACGTCGCGGGCAGCCCGACGCTCGAGCGCTTCGCCGCCTGGCTCGCCTACCCCGCCGTCCTGCGCACGCTCCGCGCGCACAGCGACCCGTGGGGCAGCGCGTTCCAGGGCGCGGACGTCGGCGCCCTCGCCGATCGCGTCGGCGGCCCCGCCTGGTCGTGGACGCCGCGCGGCGAGCGCCTCGAGCCGGCGCTCGACGCCGCGTGCTCGGGGGGCAAGCTCGATTGGTTCCTGCTGCGCACGCTCTGGGCGCACCGTGGGACGGCGCCCGAGCCTTCCTTCTACCTGCACACCGGCTGCCACGGGATCTCGCCGCCAGGCGCCGAGCGGCTCGCCTTCGATCACCCGGCGTACGGGCGGCGGCAGGGCGGCGAGGCGCTCCTCTTCTTCGGGAACGGCCTCGCGCTCCTCGGTCGGTCCAAGGTGTTCTACGACGAGCCGCAGGGCTTCGCGCTCTCCCTCGCGGAGGGATCGAGCTTCGGCGCCGCGTGGGCACGGTACTTCGAGATCGAGTCGCGCGCCGCGAGCTGGAGCCAGGCCGGCGGCGACATCGGCCGCAAGCGCGCGTACTTCTGGAGCGTGCTCGGCGACTGGACGCTGCGGCTCTCGACCGCTGCCCCGCAGCGCTGACGCCCCCCCCCCTCCCGGATACGCACATCGGCCCCGCGTCGTGCGCACTGTTTCCCAGGCAGAGTGCGATCGGAGAGCCGCTATCGTAGAGGGAGGGCGGCGACGCCGGGTGCTCGCCCCGTCGTCGATGTTCAGGATCGAGAAGGGGCTGGACGTTCCGCTCGCCGGGAGTCCCGACCAGACGGTCGGGGAGCGCAAGCCCGTCTCGACGGTCGCGCTGATCGGCGCGGACTACGTGGGGCTCTCGCCCTCGGTGCTGGTCGAGGCGGGCGAGCGCGTGCGGCTCGGCCAGCCGGTCGTGCGCGACGCGTCCGGGTTCGTGCTCACCGCGCCCGGCACGGGCGTCGTGCGCGAGGTGCAGCGCGGCCCGCGGCGCTCCCTCGCGGCGCTCGTCATCGGGCTCGACGATCCGGCGGACGAGGGGGTGCTCGAGGGGCCGCCGCCACCTTCGGGCACGCAGGGCGCGGTCGCGGCGCTCCTCGCCTCCGGCCTCTGGGCCGCGCTCCGCGCGCGCCCCTTCGGCCGCGTCGCCGACCCAGCGACCCGGCCGCGCTCGATCTTCGTGACCGCGATCGACACCGAGCCCCTCGCCGCGCGGCCCGAGGTGGTGCTCGCCGGCTGCGCCGAGGACTTCGAGCACGGCGTCGATTCCCTCACCCGCCTGACCGACGGCCTGGTGCACGTGTGCAAGGCGCCGGCCGCGGCCATCCCGGTCGCCGCGAGCTCGCGCGTGACGGTCGAGGAGTTCGCCGGGCCCCACCCTGCGGGGCTCGCGGGGACCCATGTGCACCTCGTCGATCCCGTCGGGCGCGGGCGGGAGGCGTGGCACGTCGCCTACCCCGACGTCGCCGCGATCGGGCGCCTCTTCCGCACGGGTGAACTCGCCGTCGAGCGCGTCGTCGCCCTCGGTGGACCGCGCGTCGCGCGCCCGCGACTCGTGCGCGCGCGCCTGGGCGCGAACGTCGACGACCTCGCCGCGGGCGAGCTCACCTCCGGCGAGTGCCGGGTCGTGTCCGGCTCGGTGCTCTCCGGGCGCCAGGCCACGAGCTGGGGACGGCACCTCGGCCGCTACCACCGGGCGGTGTGCGCGCTGGAGGAGCCGCGCAGCGGGCGCGCGCGCGAGCCGCTCCTCGCCGCCCTGCGCCGCCGGCTCGCGCGCTCGGCGGCGCGCACGACCACCGAGCTGCACGGACGTCCCGCGGCGATGGTGCCGGCCGGCGCCTTCGAGCGTGTCGTACCGCTGGACGTCCTGCCGACGCCGCTCCTGCGCGCCCTGCTCGTGGGCGACCTGGAGGCCGCGGAGGCGCTCGGGTGCCTCGAGCTCGACGAGGAGGACCTCGCGCTCTGCACCTACGTCTGCCCGAGCAAGATCGAGTACGGACCGTACCTGCGCGCGGCGCTCGAGCGCATGCGGGAAGCGGGATGAGGCACGAGCGGGGCCCCGAGCTCACGCCCGGCGCGCCGCACGTGCGCGCCGCGGTCGACCTGCGCGGCGTCATGCGCGCCGTGCTCGTCGCTCTCGCGCCGTGCGTCGCGTTCGGCCTGTACAACACCGGCTACCAGGCGAATCGCGCGCTGGTCGAGCGCGGCCTCGCCGCCGAGCCCGGCTGGCGCGGGACGCTCCTCGCGTGGGTCGGCGCCGGCCGCGACGCGTCGTCCGTTCCCGACTGCGTGCTGCTCGGCGCGCTGCACTTCGTCCCGCTGCTCGCTATCGCGCTCGCCGCCGGAGCTCTGTGGGAGCGGATCTTCGCGGCGGCGCGCCGGCGCAGCCTCGCGCCCGGGCTCGGCGTCACCGCCGCGATCTTCACCGCGAGCCTCCCGCCGACCCTGCCCTGGTGGCAGGCCGCGCTCGGGATCTCGTTCGGCGTCGTGGTCGGCAAGGAGATCTTCGGCGGTACCGGGCGCAACGTCTTCAATCCAGCGGTCGTGGGGCTCGCTCTCCTCTACTTCGCGTACCCGGCCGACATGCGTGGAGAAGCCGTCTGGGTCGCGGTCGACGCGACGACCGGCCCGACCGCCCTGCGCGCCGCGACGGCCGGCGGCGCGGGCGCCCTCGCGGACCAGGGGCTCACCTGGCTGGGCGCGTTCCTGGGCCGCATCCCCGGCGCGATGGCGGAGACCTCGAAGCTCGGCTGCCTCCTGGGCGCGCTGTACCTCGCCCACCGGCGGGTCGCGTCGTGGCGCATCATGGCCGGCGTCCTCCTCGGCGCGGCGGCGACGGGCGCGCTCCTCTCCGGGCCGACCGCGGGCTGGCACCTCGTGCTCGGCAGCCTCGCCTTCGGCGCCGTCTTCCTCGCCACCGACCCCGTCACGTCACCCGTGACCGAGACCGGGCGCTGGATCTACGGGGTCCTGATCGGGTTCCTCGTCGTCCTGATCCGCGTCGCCAACCCCGTGCACACCGAGGGGGTCCTGCTCGCGATCCTGCTGGGCAACGTCTGCGCGCCGCTGATCGATCACGGCGTGATCTGGCTCCACGTGCAGAAGAGGAGGCGCCGTCTTGCCCGATCTCGATGATGCCGGGCCCCTGCGCACGACGCTCGTCGCGGGCATGGTGTGCCTGGTTTGCTCGGCGCTCGTGTCGACCACGGCGGTCGTCCTGCGCCCGCTGCGAGAAGCGAACCGCGCCCGCGAGCGCCAGCAGCGCATCCTCGACATCGTCGCCAGGCAGCCCGGGCTCGAGGACCTGCTGCCGGAGCTTGGCGACTCTTCTTCGGAGCTTGGCGACGCTTCCTCGGAGCTCGGAAACGTCTCCCTCGAGGCCCGCGTCGTCGAGGTCGAGACCGGCGCGTACGCCGACTGGATCGACCCGGCGAGCTTCGACGCGCGGCTCGCGGCGCGCGACCCCCTGCAGAGCGTCGCGCTGCCGCCCGAGCGCGACCTCGCCGGCATCGGCCGGCGCGCGCGCCACGCCACGGTGTACCTCGTGCGGCGCGCCGAGCGCATCGAGCTCGTCGTCCTGCCCGTCCACGGCCAGGGCTACGCGTCGACGCTGTACGGCTACCTCGCGCTGGGCGCTGACGGCAACACCGTGCGCGGTCTCTCCTTCTACGAGCACGGCGAGACGCCCGGCCTCGGCGCCGAGATCGACGACCCGGAGTGGCTCGCCCAATGGATCGGCAAGCGCGTGCGCGACGAGCAGGGCAGCATCCGCATCGGGGTCGCAGCCGACGAGGTCGACCCCGAGTCTCCCGATCACCCCTACGAGGTCGACGGCCTCTCGGGGGCGACGAAGACCTGTGACGGCGTCACCCTGCTGCTGCGCTTCTGGCTCGGGGACGACGGCTTCGCCCCGTTCCTCGCGAGGATCCGGCCATGATCGACCGCGAGCGCGACGAGCCCGAGGCCCGGCGGACGCTCTTGCGCCCGCTCCTCGACGAGAACCCCATCGCGCTGCAGATCCTGGGCGTCTGCTCGGCGCTGGCGGTCACCAAGACCCTGGAGACGGCGCTCGCCATGTGCCTCGCGCTGACCTGCGTCCTCGTCGCCTCGAACGCCGCGATCAGCGCCCTCCGGCGCGTCGTCCCGCGCGACGTCCGGCTGATCGTGCAGATCACGATCATCGCCTCGCTCGTCATCGTGACCGAGCAGGTGCTCCAGGCCTTCGCCTACGAGACGAGCAAGAAGCTCTCCGTCTTCGTGGGGCTGATCGTCACCAACTGCATCGTGCTCGGCCGGGCCGAGGCCTTCGCGATGCACCACGGAGTGCGGCTGAGCGTCCTCGACGGCCTCGGCAACGGCCTCGGCTACAGCCTCGTGCTGGCGCTCGTCGGCACCGTGCGCGAGCTCCTGGGCGCCGGGACCCTGCTCGGGTACGGCGTGCTGCCCCTCGCGGCGGAGGGCGGCTGGTTCCGGCCCGTGGAGCTGATGCAGTCCGCGCCGAGCGCGTTCTTCGTCATCGGCTTCGCGATCTGGGCCTTGCGCTCGTGGCGCAGCGCGCAGGTCGAGGCGCGCGAGCCGCTCCCGCTGGAAGCGCGGCTGGCCGGCGACGAAGGGAGCTGACGTGGACCTCCTGAACCTCTTCGTGCGCGCGGCGCTGGTCGAGAACCTGGCCCTCTCGTTCTTCCTCGGGATGTGCACGTTCCTCGCGGTCTCGCAGCGCGTCGCCACGGCGCTGGGCCTCGGGGTCGCGGTGATCGCCGTGCAGGCGATCACGGTGCCCGTGAACCACCTCGTGCATCAACACCTGCTGCGCGCGGGGGCCCTCGCCTGGGCGGGCCTCCCCGATCTCGACCTCTCCTACCTGAGCTTGATCGCCTCCATCGGCGTCATCGCGGCGATGGTGCAGATCCTCGAGATGGTGCTCCTGCGCTTCCACCGCCGGCTGTACGACGCGCTCGGGATCTTCCTGCCGCTGATCACCGTCAACTGCGCGGTCCTGGGCGCGTCGCTCTTCATGGTCGAGCGCGGCTACGGCCTGGCCGAGAGCGCGGTCTACGGGCTCGGAACGGGCTTCGGCTGGGCGGTCGCCGTCGTCCTCCTGGCCGGGCTGCGCGAGAAGATGCGCTACAGCGACGTCCCCGACGGCCTGCGCGGCCTCGGGATCACCTTCGTCGTCGCCGGCCTCATGTCGCTCGCGTTCCTGGGGTTCGCGGGGATCCGGCTGGGGTGAGCGAATGGGCGCGGTGCGAGAGATCCTCCTGGGAGTCGCGCTCTTCACCGGCATCGTCCTGTGCCTGGTCGTCGTGATCCTGCTTGCCCGCGCCACGCTCGTGTCCGCGCGGCAGGTCGCCGTGCTCGTCAACGGCGGACGGACGCTGCGCGCGCGGTCGGGGACGACTCTGCTCGACGCCCTCGCCGCGGGCGGAGTCTTCCTGCCGGCCGCGTGCGGCGGGAAGGGCACGTGCGGCATGTGTCGCGTGCGCGTGCTCGCGGGCGCGCGCGCGGCCGGTCCGACCGAGGCGGCGCTGCTCACGGCCCGCGAGCTGCGGAGCGGCCTGCGCCTCGCCTGCCAGGTGCGCCTGGAGGAGGACCTCGAGGTGCGCGTCCCCGAGGAGCTCCTCGGCGTCCGCCACCTCGAGTGCCGGGTGCGCTCCAACGCGAACGTGGCGACGTTCATCAAGGAGCTCGTGCTCGAGCTGCCGCCGGTGGAGCCATCGGGCGAGCCGTTCGACTTCCGCGCCGGCGCCTTCGTGCAGATCACCTGCCCCCCCTACCAGGCGAGCTTCGAGGACTTCGACGTCGCGCCGCGCTTCCGGGAGGACTGGGACCGGCTCGGTCTCTGGAAGCTCCGGGCGAGCGCGCGAGAGCCGACCACCCGGGCCTACTCGCTCGCCAACCGCCCGGGCGAACGCGACGTCCTCGTCCTCGTCGTGCGCATCGCGACCCCACCGCCGCACGCGCCGGGCGTCCCCCCCGGCGTGGTCTCCTCCTGGATCTTCCAGCTGAAGCCCGGCGAGCGGGTCCCCGTCGCCGGCCCCTTCGGGCACTTCTTCGCCGCCGAGTCGGAGCGCGAGATGGTGCTCGTCGGCGGCGGCGCGGGCATGGCGCCGATGCGCGCCCACGCGTTCGACCAGCTCGAGCGCTTGCGCGCGCAGCGCAAGATCACGTTCTGGTACGGCGCCCGCAGCCGGCGCGAGCTCTTCTACGTCGAGGAGTTCGACCGCCTCCAGGCGCAGCACGACAACTTCGAGTGGTGCGCCGCGCTCTCCGAGCCGCGGCCCGACGACGACTGGCGCGGGCCGGTCGGCTTCATCCACGAGGTGCTCCTCGAACGCTACCTTGGGAACCATCCGGAGCCGGCGGCGTGCGAGTACTACCTCTGCGGCCCCCCGATGATGATCCAGGCGACGCGCAGGATGCTGGCCGACCTCGGCGTCGACCCGGCCGACGTCCACTTCGACGACTTCGGAGGCGCGGGTTGAAGCGCGGCTTCGCGTGCTCCCTGCTCCTCGCCGGCTGCGCGGCCTGCGGGCGGCCCGCGAGCGAGCTCACGCGGCTCGAGGGCGCGACGATGGGGACGACCTACAGCGTCCAGATCGTCGACCTGCCCGGCGCCTCCAGCCGGGGCGACCTCCACGCCCGGGTGCACGGCGCGCTCCGCGCGATCGAGCGCAGGATGTCCACCTACGACCAGGGGTCCGAGCTCTCGCGCTTCAACGCGAGCGACTCGACCGAGTGGTTCCCGGTGTCCCCCGACACCCTCGAGGTGGTCGCGGAGGCCCTGCGCGTCAGCCGTCTGAGCGGCGGCGCCTTCGACGTCACGGTCGGCTCCCTGGTCGCGCTCTGGGGATTCGGGCCGGGAGGGACCCGCCGGCGGCCGCCGCCCGAGGCGATCGCGGCCGCGCTCGGCGAGGTCGGCTTCGAGCGGCTCGAGACGCGCGCTTCCCCGCCCGCGATCCGCAAGCGCGTCTCCGGCGTGTCCGTCGACCTCTCGGCGATCGCGAAGGGCTTCGCGGTCGACGAGGTCGCCCGGCTGCTCGTCGCGGCGGGAGCGCGCGACTTCCTGGTCGAGGTCGGCGGCGAGCTCCGGGCGAGCGGTCGCAACCCGCGCGGCGAGCCCTGGCGCGTCGCCGTGGAGCGCCCGCCTCCCGCGCAGCGTGCCGCGCCGTGCCTGCTGCACCTCCTCGACGCCGCCGTCGCCAGCTCGGGCGACTACCGCAACGCCTTCGAGGAGCAGGGCGTGCGCTACACGCACGTCATCGATCCGCGCACCGGCCGGCCCGTCTCGACCGGCGTCGCGTCCGCGACCGTGCTGGCGGCGTCGGCGATGGAGGCCGACGCGTTCGCCACCGCATTGATGGTCCTCGCGCCCGCCGAGGGGCTGCGGCTCGCCGAGCGCCAGGGCCTCGCGGCGCGCATCCTCGTCCGCACCGACGGAGGCTTCGTCGAGCACAGCACTCCGCGCTTCCCCGAGCGGGCCCCTTCGCATGGCCACTTTCCTCGCTAGCTTCCTCGTCTTCCTCGGCGCGGCCTGCGCGCTGGCCCTGGGGCGCATCCGCAACCGTCCTCCGACCGGCCGCTGCGGCGGATGCGCCGCGCGCGATAGCGGTGGCGATGGCTGCGGCACCCGCGTGCGAGCGCTGCGGGAGGTGCGCTGACATGCCGACTGCAGCCGACTACATGACGCGCGACGTGATCGTGCTCGCCCCCGAGACGGGCGTGCACGACGCGATCCGCCTGCTCCTGGAGAACGACATCTCGGGCGCGCCCGTCGTCGACGCGCGGGGCGAGGTCGTCGGGATGCTCACCGGACGGGACGTCATCGGCGCGGTTTTCAACGCGAGCTACCACAAGGACCTGGGCGGCCCGGTGTCCGCCTACATGTCCCGCGACGTCCAGGCCGTCGACGCGGGAGCGGAGGTGATCGAGGTCATCGAGCTCTTCATGAAGAGCCCGTTCCGGCGCTTCCCCGTGATGTCCGGAACGCGCCTGGTGGGTCTGATCAGCCGGCGCGACGTGCTGCGCGCGATCCAGGAGCTCTGGTGATGGCCACCCAGACCCTCTCCGTGCCGGGCTTCCACGAGCCGTTCTGCGCGCTCAGCCACCTGATCGGCGCGTGCGGGTTCGCGGTGTTGACCGTCTTCCTCGAGCGGCACGGCAGAGGGGAGGCGAGTCGGGTGCTCTTCCTCGTCTTCGAGAACGCCCGCCAGCCGGTGGACGGCGATGGCCGCTGACCGCTCCGGGCCTGCGCGTCCAGGGCCGCGCCCTACTCCCCCCGCGCCTCGTCCGCTCCTTCGGAGCGGCCGGGCTCGGGAGCGCTCCCGGCCTCGGCCTCGCGCTCCGCCCTGCGGCGCTCGCGGCGCATGTGCCGAAAGCTCACCAGGCGCCGCAGGCCCTCGTCCCACAGGTGCAGGCGCAGCGACTTCAGGCTCCCGAGCAGCGTGAGCGGCTCGACCTCCTCGAACATCCGCGCGGACCGGTGGCAGCGCTCGAGGTGGTAGTTCGGGATGCGCGGGCTGAGGTGATGGATGTGGTGGAAGCCGATGTTCCCCGAGAGCCAGCGCAGCACGCGCGGCAGCTCGTAGAACGAGCTCCCGCGCAGGGCCGCCGCCGTGTAGTCCCAGTCCTCGCCGCGCTCCCAGTAGGCGTCCTCGAACTGGTGCTGCACGTAGAACAACCAGACGCCCGCGGCGCCGGCCACGCCGATCGCGACGAGCTGCAGCACGAGGTAGGGCACCACGCCCAGCCAGGCGCTCATCGCGACGACCATGCCCGCGACGGCCAGGTTCATCCACCACACCGAGTGCCGCTCGCGGCGGCTCGCATCGCGCGAGGGAATCCGCTGGCGGATCACGAACAGGAACAGCGGCGCCAGCACGAAGAGCACGATGGGGTTGCGCGCCAGACGGTAGGCGAACCGCCTCCAGCGCGACGACTCCAGGTACTCCTGAACGGTCATCGTCCAGACGTCGCCCGTGCCGCGCCGGTCGAGATCGCCCGCCGTGGCGTGGTGAAGAGCGTGCTCCCAGCGCCAGTGGTAGTAGGGCGTGAAGGTCAGCACGCCGGCCACGAAGCCCGCCACGTCGTTGGCGAGCCGCGAGCGGAAGAAGGAACCGTGCCCGCAGTCGTGGAAGATGATGAACACGCGGACCAGCAGCGCGCCCGCCAGGGCGGCCAGCGGCAGCGCGAGCCACAGCGAGACCGCCAGGCTCAGGTGCATCAGGTACCAGAGCGCGGCGTACGGCCCGAGGGTGTCGACGATCTGCACGACCGCGCGCCAGGTCGAGGGCTCCTGGTAGCGCGCGATCGCCTCCTTCCACTGCGCGACCGGCGGGAGCGGCGGTCGCGCCGTCGGATCGGCAGAGGTCGCTTTCTTCCCGATCATCGCACCGCGCAGCAAGGTGCGCCGCGCCGGGCGCGAGCGCAATGCCGCGAAGTGCGAATGTCGGCTCGCCGTCAGGCCGAGCGGCGGGGCGGGCGTTCGAGCGGGCCCTGGCCGGAGCCGGACCGGGCGCCCTGCGCCGCCATGGCCTCGACCACGCCCAGCCCGAACGCGGGCCCTTCGGCGGCCGCGGGGCGCGCGACGGGCGGCGTCGCCCGCGCCAGGGCCAGACGAGGCCGGCCCGGCTTGCGCGGCCGGCCCGCGTCGCGCGGCCGGCCCGCCTTGCGCGGCCGGCCCGCCTTGCGCGTCGTCGGCGGCGTCGCGCGGCGGCGGTCCTTCGACCCGACCAGCGTCGCTTGCTCGATCGGACCGAGCTCCGCCAGCAGCCGGCGCTCGATCGCCGCGCCCAGACGCTTCTCGATCGCGCGGACGGCTTCGGCGTCAGCCGGGGTGACGAAGGTGAACGCCGTCCCGGTCTGCTCCGAGCGCCCGGTGCGGCCGATGCGGTGCGTGTAGGCGTCGGGGGTGTTCGGCACGTCGAAGTTCACGACGTGCGAGACCCCGACGATGTCGAGCCCGCGCGCGGCGATGTCGGTCGCCACGAGGACGTCGTAGCGGCCCTCGCGGAAGCCCTGCAGCGCGCGCTCGCGCTGCGACTGCGACATGTTGCCCTGCATCGCGACGGCGGCGTGACCGCGTTCGTCGAGGCGCTGCGCGAGGCGCTTGGCGCGCCGCTTGGTGCGCAGGAAGACGATCGCCGAGCGGAAGTCCTCGCCGGCGAGCAGGTGCTCGAGGGCGCCGACCTTGTCGCCCTCGGCGAGCGGGTAGAGGGCGTGCGCGATGGTCTCCGCCGGCCGCGAGTGGCCCACGTCGATCACCGCGGGATCCCGTAGGACCGTGTCCGCGAGCTTGCGGATCTCGCCCGGCATCGTGGCCGAGAAGAGCAGGTTCTGGCGCACGGGCGGGAGCGCGCGCAGGATCCGCCGCACGTCGGGCAAGAAGCCCATGTCGAACATGTGGTCGGCCTCGTCGAGCACGAGCACCTCGACCGCGTCGAGGCGCAGCGCACCCTGGCCCAGGAGGTCGAGGAGGCGGCCGGGGCAGGCGACCACGACGTCGGGGCCGCGCCGCAGCGCGCGCTCCTGGCGCGCGATCGGGACGCCGCCGAAAACGACGGTCGAGGTCAGCGGCGTGTGCGCGCCCAGCCGTTCGAACTCGGCGTGCACCTGCGCGGCCAGCTCGCGCGTCGGCGCGACGACCAGCGCGCGCGGCCCCGCCCGATTCGAGCGACGCGCCGCGAGCAGGCGCTGGAGGATGGGGAGGACGAAGACGGCCGTCTTGCCCGTGCCCGTCTGGGCGATGCCCAGGACGTCGCGCCCGGCGAGGGCCGGCGGCAAGGCGAGCGACTGGATCGGGCGAGGGGTGGTAAAGGCCGCGTCAGCGACGGCCTGCAGGAGCTCGGGACGAAGGTCGAAATGATCGAATCCGGCGCTCGGCGAGACTTGCTCGGGCCGGCGACCGGTGGATTTGCGTTGGGAAATGTCGGGTCTCGTTTCGGCGTCGACGCCTTGGCGGCGGACGCCCTGGATCCGGCCCCGTACAACAGCGACGGGACCGATCGGGTAGGGTGCGGCGCGGCCCCGCTCGGGGCCCTGCTGTGCGCCGCGGCCGCGCGGGAAGCTGCGGCCGGGGACGGGGGACCGGCCCCCGTGCAAAGGCGCCGGGGCTCGGCTCCGCGGTTCGGAGCAGGCCTCGGCTGCAAAGAGCATAGACCCCATCGGCCGAGAAGCGAGGGGCGGCCCGCGGAAGTTCGCACAAATCCGCGTCCCGCCTCCGAAAGAGCGGCGCGCAGGGCCTTCCTTGCCCGTGGGCCAGCCCTGGCGCGCGTCAGTCCGCGGTCAAGACGACGTCGTCGACGGTCAAGACGCGCGAGCCGCCCGCGAACAGGAACGCCCGGGCGAAAGCCGTTCCGGGCGGGCTCGTGCCCGCCACGGAGGCCGAGGTGAGGGCCGTCGCGGCCGGCAGGACCGCGCTCTGTTGGCCGATCTGCACCCCGCCCTCGTTCAGGAACTGCACGGCGATCGCGACCGTGCCCGCGCCGGCCGGCGCGCGATAGAGGACCCCCAGGCGGTAGCCCGTCGCCGGCGTCGCGGGAACCGTCTGCGACGCCGAGCCCGGGCGCACCGCGAGCGCGGGGCTCGCGATTCCGGCGGCGCTCGAGAGCTCGACCGCGCCCGAGCGCTCCCAGCTCGCGAGACCGGCGTCGAAGCCGGGGTTCGCGAGCCGGTTGGTGGAGACGCCCGCGAGCAGGTCGGCGGCGCCCAGCACCTCGACCGAGTCGAGCTCGGGCGAGCCGCCGCGGCGTCCCGAGCCGGCAGCGACCCAGATGCGTCCGCCGTGCTCGGCGAGGCCTCCGCTGTGGCGGTCCTCGACCAGGCGCGGGAGCGCGTGCCACTCGCCGGTGAGCACGTCGAGCGCCTCGGTCTCGGCGTGCGCCTCGCTCATCGCGCTGCTCTCGCCGCCGGCGACGACGACGTACGGTCCCACGGCGGCCGCCATGGTGCCCCCGCGCGGCGTCGGGATGTCGTTCGCGTAGGTCGTCCACACGCCGGCGCCGAAGTCGTACACGTCGACCTCGGCGATCGTCTTGTCGAACGGGTCGGGCAGGTCGGTCCGGCGACCGCCGGCGGCGACGAGCTTGTTCCCGACGACGGCGGCGACGAAGTGGTCGCGCGCGCGAGGCGCGTCGGGGAGCGCCGTCCACGCCCCCGAGGCCGGATCGAAGACGTCGAGCCAGGGGACGTAGCCGCCGTCGTGGCCGCGCGTGTTGCCGCCGGCCAGGTAGAACTTGCCCTCGTACACGACCGTGCCGGCGCTGCCGCGGTTGCGCGCTGCGGGCGCTGCGGGCATCGGGGGACCGAGGCTCCACGAGTCGCTCGCGGGGTCGTACACGTGGATGTCGGGCACGGGCGTCTCGGAGGGGTAGTCGCCGACGAACGCGCCGACGACCCAGATGCGTCCCTCGAAGGCGACGGGCTGGAAGTGGTGCATCTGGAGCGGCGGGAAGCCCTTGTCCGTCCACGTCCCGCGCACCGGGTCGAGCTCCTGGACGCGCCGCGCGCCGCGGCCGCCCATCAGGTAGAGCTTGCCGCCCAGCTCGACCATCGCCGCCTCGTGGCGGTTCTCGGGCGCGCTGCCGTCGGTCGCGGTGAAGAGCTCCCAGGTGCTAGGCGAGGGCCGGGAGAGCCGCACGAGCGCGCCGACCGAGGGCACGCCGGCGGCGTCGAACACGAACAGCGAGTAGTGCCCGGGCGGCGCGAGGTTGCCGTTCGCGGGCGCGCTGACGGACAGCGTGCGGCCGACCTGGACGAAGGCGAGCTCGAGGAAGCGCTGGTCGCGGTCGACGCCGTGGGTCACGCTGCCGAGGCGCAGGAGCGTGACGCGGCTCGCCGCGCCGCCGGTGCCGAGCGTGACGTCGAAGTCCGCGCCGTAGGCGAGCGCCGCGGGTGCCACGTCGATGACCGGCCGCGGCGCGAGCTCGCCCTGGCTCGCCGGAGTGAACAGGTACGGAGGGTCGAAGACCTGCGCGGTGCCGCCGTCCGGGCAGCCCGCGCCGCACTCGCCCCCGGCGCTCCACACCCGTCCGTCGGGAAGCAGCAGCGTCGCCGAGCGGTATCCGCGCGGGTGGGCCGCGGCTGCGGCGACGCGCCACTTGCGGGTGCTCGGGTCCCAGATCTCCGGCACGCGCACGTGCGTCGGGTCCGCGCCCTCGGTGTGATGGTACGCGCCCCCGCTCGCGAGCACGCTGCCGTCCGCGAGCAGCGTCAGGTCGAGGTCGGCGCGCGGGAACAGCATCGACCCCGCGGGCAGGACGCGCGGCGGCGCGGCCGCGAGATCGATCGTGATCGCAGCGCGCCGCGCGTCCCCGAACGTGCCCCGATGGTCGACCCCGCCCACCATGAGGATGCGGTCGGTGCGGTAGAGCACCGACGAGCCCCAGAGGCGCTGGATCGGCTCGCGCCGGAAGGTGCTCCCGAAGGCGCCGTTGCCGGTGAGGTCGAGGAAGGCCATGTCCTCGTCCCAGCCGGCCTGGAACACGCGCCCGTCGGAGGCGAGGTGCGCGAACGGAACGGTGTGGTCGAACTCGGGGTCGCCGCCGTCCAGCCAGGTCGAGTAGTCGACGTCCGCGAGCGTGCGCCAGCGGCGGCCGTCGAAGACCTCGGGCAAGAAGCCGTTCCCGCCCGCGTGCGCGCCGCCCAGCGCGAGCACGTCGCCGCTCCCGAGCGAGAGCGCGCCGGGACCCCAGCGCGCCTGCGCCATGTCCGCTCCCGGGATCCAGCTCGACGTCGCGAGGTCGAAGCGGCTGCAATGCACGCGGCCGAACGGCACCCGCGCGGCGTCGCGGCCGCCGTGCCCGCCGACCACGACCAGGGCGCCGTCGGCGCCGCGCGCGAGCCCGGACCCGAAGAGCTCGCGCGTCGGGTGGTCGACGGCCCGGTGGCTCCACGTCGCGATCTCCGCCAGATCGGCGCGCGTCGAGTCGTGCGGATCGGCGGGGGAATCGCTGCCGGCCCAGTCGGGGTCCGCGCTCGCGAAGCTCAGGATGTGGCCCGCGGGCAGCAGCGCCGCGTGCATCGCCTTCACGGGCCACTCCAGCGCCGGCTCCCAGCGGCCGCGTAGATGACGGGAGGCGGCGCCTTCGCCCCCCGGCCGCCCGCCCACGGGCACGGTCAGCGTCGGCTCGCCCCAGTCGGCGTGGTCGAGCACGTGGCCATCGCCGGCGTCGGTCACGACGAGCTGCAGCTCGTGCACGCCGCGGACGTCGAGCTCGCCGCTGGAGAGGGCCGGGTCCGCGCCGGTGAGCGGGCCGGAGTCGAAGACCTTCACGCCGTCCGCGAGCACCTGGAACACGACGGACCCGGCGCCCGCGCCGACCTCGTCGTCGACGCCGACCCAGCTCGATAGCGAGCTCGCCTCGCCGCGGAGGTCGAACGTGATGACGCTCGTCGCCGCCGTCCCCAGGCCGTGCGCGAACACCCGCCCGCCCACGGTCAAGGGTCCCCCGTCGCCGGCCGCGGGCCCGCCGGCGCTCGCGTCCGTCTCCACCGGCCCGTGGCCGCCCTGGGCGAAGACCCACGGGAGAGCGCTCAGCGCGAGGCTGCGCGGCCCGGCGTCGGGCGCGATGGGGCTCGAAGGCCCCGTGCGCACCGAGCCGGCCTGCCCGCGGGCGGTCGCGCCCGCCGCGAGGGCGAGAAGGCTCGTGAGCGCGAAGGAGGGGAGGGCTCTGGTCACGGCGCGCGAGCTCCGGGAGGACGCGGACGCTTCCATATATATACCACCCTCGAATCGCCGCCGGCGGGCTCCCGCCCGGACCATCAGTCCACGCGCACGTAGCGCCCGCCGGTGTCCTCGCACAGCCAGCGCAGGAGCGTCGAGTCCTGCCCCATCGCCACGCCGTGGACCCGCACGTGGCGCGTCGCGTTCCAGCGCGCGACCTCGGCCCGGATCTCCTCGATGTCGGTGATCGCGCCCTCGGTCGGGGCGCCGTCCGAGAGCAGGTAGACCGTGTCGACCAGCGTGTCGGCGAAGGCCAGCTCGAGGGCCGGGTAGAGGGCCGTCCCGCCGAGCGAGTACTGCTCGCGCACGAAGCGCAGCGCCTTCTGGCGCGCGGCGGGCTTCATCACGACGAGCTCCTTCTCCAGGGCGCGCACCTGGCTCTCGAAGAAGATCACGTTGAACATGGTCCCATCGGGCAGCCGGCGCAGCACCTCGGTGAGCTCCTCCTTGGCCACGTCCATGCGGCTCTTCTCGACCGTGCCTTGCCCGCTCGTCGAAGGGTTGCGCATCGAGCCCGAGACGTCGAGCACGAAGGCCACGCGCTCGGAGTGCACGCGCAGCTCGTAGAAGCGCGCCGCGACCTCGGAGGCGGGACCGTCGTCGGGCTCCACGGCGACGCGCCGCACGCCAGCGGCGTCCACAGGCTCGAAGCGCGGCCCCTCGCGCTCCCACCAGTGGCGCCAGGCCTGCGCGAGGCGCCCGCGGTCGACGCCCGTCAGCGCCACGAGGATCGCGTGCACGTCGCGCGCGACGCGCCCGGTCTCGGCGTCCAGCCGCTCGATGAGAAGCGGCACCGAGCGGCCGTCGCGCGCATCGAGCACGCGCCGCAGCGCTTCCACGCGCACCGGCCATTCGGGGTCGGCGAGCAGCGCGTGGAGCGCGTCGAGAGCCCTAGGGTTGCCCGCGCGGTGCGCGTACGAGAGGCCCACCGCGGCGCCCATGCGCGCGACGGGGTCGGGCGAGCGCGCGAGCTCGCGCAGCTCGGCCTGGAAGCCGGGGTCTCGCGCCAGGATCTCGCCCAGGGCCGCGATCGACGCGCGGCGCAGAGCCGGCTCCGCGGAGTCGATCAGCGGCCGCAGGGCCGCGGCCCGGCCCTCGAAGTCGCGCCGCGCCACGAGGAGCTCGACGGCGAGCAGCGCGACGGCCGGGTCGCGGTTCGCGCAGGCGCGCGCCAGGGCGGCCGTCGACTCGGCGGCCGGATCGTCGTGGAAGAGCCGCACGATCAAGAGCTTCCAGACGCGCGACGCGTCGCGCGCATCGAGGCGCTGGGCGAGGAGCGGGCGGTGCTGCGCCAGCCCGCGCGCCAGGATCGCGCGCACGATCTCGCGGTGCACGCGGCCCTCCAGCGCCGCTCGCTCGCGCGGCTCGAGGCGCAGGTACGGCAGCCCGCTGACCTGCTGCAGCGACGCGTTCTCGAGGATGGCGCGCAAGCCGGCCTCGCCGCCGCGCTCGCCGTACCACGGGACCAGAACGTCGCACGCGATCGCGCGGCACTCGGGGTCGCGGTGGCGCAGAACGATGTCGTCCAACGCCTCGAGCGCCCGGTCCCCGAAGGCCGGGAGCGCGCGGGTCGCCGCGCGCCGCCAGGCTTCCTGCTCGGCCTCCTGCGCCTCGTCCGAGAGGAGCTCGACGCTGGCCGGCGCCAGGTCCTCGTCCTCGCGGTAGCTCGCGAAGGCCGCGTACGCCGCGGCGCGCAGCGCGTCGTCGCTGACGTCGCGCAGCGCTCTTCTCAGCGCTTCGAAGGACGCCTTGCCGCCGATCCGCGCCAGCCGCTCGAAGACCTCCGGGTCGACGGCGTCCTTCTCCTTGGCGATCGTCCGTGCGAGCTGGCGCACGCTGTCCTCCTGCGCGCCCGGCGCCGCCGCGCGGGCGACGGCTCCCGGCGCGAGCGCGAGCCCCGCGGCGCCGAGCAGCGCCGCCAAGACGGTGCGCGGGCTCGCGCTCAACGCAGCCCCAGCTCGCCCTTGTGCGCCTTGACGTACTCGGCCGCCTTCTGCGCGTCGCTCGGATGCTCGCCCTCGCTCGGCCGGAAGACCTGACCCGTGATCTGCTGCAGGGACCACGACACGTCGCGCCGGACCCAGCTCCAGGTCTCCCACTGCACGGCCCAGAACCCCGCTGGCGGGTTGTTCGGGTCGTCCACCGCCGCCGGCTCGGGCGCCTCGAGCAAGGCGCACAGCTTCAGCACGATCTTCAGGTCGCGCGTCTTCACCTGCCCGAAGTAGCGCACCGCCGCGCGCGCCACGTCGCGGCTCGAGAAGGCGCGCAGCTCGCCCTCCATGTCCTTGGCGATCGCATCCGAGCCCAGGAGGCCGAGCGCTCGGATCAGCGCCGCGACCGCCGCCGGCTTCTCCTTCTGCGTCGCCTTGTCGCGGAAGGCCTTGAGCAGCGCCGGGACGACCTCTTTCTCGCCCGGGAAGTTGGCGAGCACGTGCGCGCCGCCGGCCTGCACCGCGGCCTCGCGCTCGGCGAGCAGCGCCTCGAGCGCCTTCTTGGACGTCGTCCCGAGCTCCTCGCCGAGCGCGCGCGCCGCCTGCCTGTCCTCGCGCGTCGCGCGGTACTTCAGCGCCGCGAGCGCCGGTTCGAGGAGCTCGGGATTGTCGTACGCCGACATCTCCGCGAGGACCTCGGCCAGCGCCGCTCCGTCGCCGTCGCCCGCGGCCGCCGCGTGCCGTGAGAGCAGGCGCGAGAGCGCCTCGGCCTCGGCGGTCGACACGCTGCGCTCCTCGTCGACGAGCGGCGGGGCTCCACCCTGGTCCTGAGCCGGCGACGGTGCCGCGCGGGCGCTCGCCAGCGGCGCGCCGAGCGCGAGCGTGATCCACACGGCTGACAGGCGGCCGGTGACCGAGGGACGGGCTGCGATCTTCATGGCGTGCCCTCCTGCGTTGCGCGACCGACACCGTAGCACACGCGGAGCACGAGCACACGGCCAGCCACCCGCGCAGCGGCGGCGCCCTCGGAGCGCCGCGCGTCAGGGCCGGAAGACCGCCGCCAGCCCGTTCGAAAGGTTGAAGCCGCTGCCGCCGGGGCCCGCCGGGTCGCGGTACCAGAACTGGAAGCGCCACGTGTCGCCCGGCCGGATGGCGCTGGCCGGCGCCAGCGTGAAGTCGAGCGGCCGGCTCGCCGCGCCGAGCACGGCGGTCGTGACGAGCACCGGGTGCAGCCGCCGGATCGAGCCGCCGACGCAGCGAAAGCCGTCGCCGAACGGAACCTGGATCGCGTTCGCGCCGAAGAAGAAGAGCCCGGACTGCGAGGCCTTCGCCTTGACGACCTCGAGCACGAAGTCGTTCGCCGCGATCGAGGTGGAGCCGGAGTGCGACATCGCCGCGCCCGGCCAGTCGGAGTTGGGAGCGCCGACGCAGTAGGCGCTGACCAGGGACCGGGCGAACGGCGTCGTCGCGACGTAGTACCGGCTGCCGTTCGTGTTCGCGAGGTCGCCGTTGGGGCGCTCGGTGGGTACGCCGATGACGACGTCGAGCAGCCCGTCGCCGTTCGCGTCGATCCCGCCATCGACCGAGGTCCCGTGCAGGTCGTAGCCGCCGAACCCGCGGTCGACGTACAGCGTCTCCGCGCTGCCGCCGGCGACGACGACGACCTCCCCCGTGTTCCACAGGTTGAAGCCGAGGCCGTAGGCGGAGGGGCTCGCGATCAGGAGCTCGTCGTCGCCGTCGAGGTCGAGATCGCCGGCCGTGCGGACGTCGAAGCCGAAGGCCTGCGCCTCGCGCTTGCTCCACCGGAGGATCTGCTGGAAGCCCGAGTCGTAGAGCGTCGAGCCGTCCGCTCCGGAGAAGACCACCACCTGGCCATCGGCGGAGTATCCCTGGTTGTCGTTCGCGCTCGCGCCCCAGTCCGGCACGCCGTCGCCGTCGAAGTCGCCGGCGTCGAAGACGCAGAAGCCCCACGTGTTGGGGAAGGCCGCGTTCTCGACCCGCCGGAGCACGGTGGCGTCCGCGCCCGAGTAGAGCGTCGCCGCGCCGAGCGCGAAGCCCGTGAAGAAGCTCGGCTCGCCAACCGCGAGCTCGGCGTGGCCGTCGCCGTCGACGTCCGGCACGAGCGCCACGTGCTTGACACCGCCGGGAAGCGGCACGAGTCCGACCAGCGGCAGCGTGTGCACCACCGACCAGTCCGCTCCCGAGTACACGGTGGCGGTCGTCTCCGTTCCCAGGACGACGTCCGGCGTGCCGTCGAGGTCGACGTCCTCGCCGCCGTCGAGGGCGAGGGCCGGCGGCAGCGTCGCGATCACCGCGCCGTCGACGCCCGAGCGCACGAGCGTCGGCGCGCCCGTGATGGCGAAGTCGGGCACGCCGTCGCCGTCGACGTCGCCGACGGCGGCCGCCGGACCGCTGCCCGCGACGGGGTAGAGCAGGCGTCCATCGGCGCCGGAGCGCACCCCGAAGGGCGTCCCGACGAGGACGTCCGCCACCTCGTCGCCGTCGACGTCGCCCAGGACGCGCACCGTGCTGCCGAAGCCGCCGGGCGAGACGGGACCGCGCACGCCGATCGCGTCGCTCCGCAGGCTCAGCACGCGCACGTGACCGTAGTGGAAGCCGAACTCGAAGTGGTCCTCGCCCGGCCCGCCGGCGGCGAGGTCGGCGAGGCCGTCGCCGTCGAAGTCGCCCAGCGCGGCGATGCTGGAGCCGACGCCGCTGCCGGGTCCGACCACGCCGTTGTTCCAGAAGCCGCCGAGGAGCGCGATCTCGGCGCCGCTCGAGCCCGAGAACACGTGCAGCTCGCCGCGGTCGGCGTTCTCGGCCGGGGCGCCGATCGCCAGGTCGGGGACGCAGTCGTGCTCGAGGTCGCCCGTTCCGGCGACCGCCGCGCCGAAGTGCCCGCTGCCTGCGAAGCTCGCGAGCGTCGAGCCGTCGCGTCCGGAGCGGAGGTGCGCCGATCCGAGCGCGCCCGAGAGCCGGTTGGGCGCCCCCATCAGCAGGTCGTCCGTGCCGTCGAGATCGACGTCTCCCGGGTTCGCCACGGACGCCCCGAGCTCGGCCCCATCCCGCTCGCCGTCGAACGCGTGGATCACCGACCCGTCGCCGCCGCCGAGCACCGTCGCGCGGCCCGCGTCCGCGCCCGCCGCGTCGCTGCCCGGCGCGCCGACGAGCACGTCCCCCTTGCCGTCGCCGTCGAGGTCGCGCAGGCCGGCGACCGCCGCGCCGAAGCGGTCGCCGGCCGCCGCGCCGGCGAACGTGCGGATCTCGCTCCCGTCGACCCCCGAGAAGAGGCGCGCCCAGCCCGGCCCGACGCCGTCCTGCGGCGCGCCGACGACGAAGTCGCCGACTCCGTCCTCGTCGGCGTCGGGCACGCGCGCCACCGACGTCCCGAAGAGGTCGCCCGCCCCGATCCCGCGCACGACGAAGAGCTGCGCAAACGCTCCGGAGTCCAAGGAGTAGACGAACACCGCACCCGCGTCGGCGCCGTGCGTCGCTTCGGTCGGAGCGCCGACGGCGAGCTCCGCTCGCCCGTCGCCGTTCGCGTCGTCGAGGCCGGCGATGGCCGCGCCGAAGCGGCTCCCGCCCGGACCGACCAGGGCGATGCTCGATCCCTCCCCCGTGCGGACCGTGATCTCGGCGGCGCCGGGACGGCCGATGACGAGGTCGGGGCGGCCCAGGCCGTCGAGGTCTCCCGGCCCCGCGAGCGCGGAGCCGAACTCCTCGCCGGGGAAGTTGGGACCGTCGAGCGAGAGGACCGTCTGCTGCGCGAACGTGCTGGCGCAAGGTCCCAGGAGAAGGAGGGCGAGGGTCCGCGCTTGCTGGCACATGGTCGCTCCATTCTAGGGCCGTCACCCGAAGGTCCGTCGATCTCCTCCGCCGCGGCCACCCGCCACCCCGCGGCCGCGTCCGCGCGTCGACGGCAGCGCGCACGCGCGCGAGCTCGGCGTGGCCGGCACGCAAATGCGCGAGCCCCGCCTCCAGCTCGCCGGCGCGGTAGAGGCACCAACCGTACACGGACTGCTCCTCAGACGCGGGGGAGCCGCAACCAACCGGCGGGATGCGGGCCACCTGAGCTCCGCCGCGCAGCGGTCGGCGCACCCTTTGTCGGGTAGGCCCGGGGAGTTGCCTCCCCGGGCCCCCCACAGATCCGGACGTGCAGGTTTCCCGCATCCGGCTCCTCGGATCAAGGGTTCGCTGGTCTCAGGTCCAGTTGGTGCTGGGTCGCGCGC
>Ga0299906_10001187_pt1 | contig 22499 bp, 18 predicted proteins | sample RVTome_14_FD_200259 | JGI IMG/M metagenome (GOLD analysis project Ga0299906, IMG submission 200259) | Soil microbial communities from uranium-contaminated site in the Upper Colorado River Basin, Wyoming, United States - RVT145D125 (version 2) ...
ACCGCGGCCTGCACGTACGCGATCGCGTTGGCGAGCGTGAACGCGACCTCCTGCACAGCCGTCGCGCCTTTCTCGCCCATGTGGTAACCGGATATCGAGATCGTGTTGAACCTCGGAAGATGCTCGGCGCAGTAGGCGAAGGTATCGGTGATCAGCCGCATCGACGGCTCGGGTGGGTAGATGTAGGTCCCGCGCGCGATGTACTCCTTCAGGATGTCGTTCTGGATCGTGCCGGTGAGGGCGGCCGGATCGACGCCCTGCTCCTCCCCCACCAGCTGGTAGAGCAGCAGAAGCACGCTCGCCGGGGCGTTGATCGTCATCGACGTCGAGACCTTGTCCAGCGGGATCCCGTCGAACAGCGCGCGCATGTCCCCGAGCGAATCGATGGCGACCCCGACCTTGCCCACCTCGCCGTCGGCGACGGGGTCGTCGGAGTCGTAGCCCATCTGCGTTGGCAGGTCGAAGGCGACACTGAGGCCGGTCTGACCATGCTCGAGCAGGTATCGGTAGCGCGCATTGGATTCCGCCGCCGTGGCGTAACCGGCGTACTGGCGCATCGTCCAGGCCCGGCCGCGGTACATGTCCGGGTAGATGCCGCGCGCGTAGGGATACTCGCCCGGCTCACCCAGCGCGGCGAGGTCGAACCCGGACAGCGAGCTGGGCTGGTACAGGGGATCCACGGGGATCCCCGACGGCGTCCGGCGTTGATCGGGAGCGGTCATCTCGATGGCATTCTACGGGTCCTGCGACGACGTCATCGCTGCGCGCCCATCGCCGAAGACACGACAGCGTCGGCCGGATGGGGCATCGCGCGTCGGTGATATAGTTCCCCCCGGAGCGGCCCGCGGATAACGTTCGGCCGCGTCTTTCGTGATGAGGGGGGGAAGTGGCCCGTCTGTCGGAGCGAGTGGGCACCGCCTATCGGGGCGGTCAGGGCCAGTGGTCGTGGGCTCTCCACCGTATCACCGGCATCATGGTGATCCTGTTCCTCTACGCCCATATCCTGGACACCTCGCTCGTGGCGTTCGGGCCCGAGTTCTACAACCGGGTCGTCGGGGTCTACCACCATCCGATCATCCGACTGATGGAGATCGGCCTCGCCGCTGCCGTGCTCTTCCACGCGCTCAACGGCATCCGCATCATCATCATCGACTTCTGGCCGCGGGCCACGCAGTGGCACCGGCAGATGTTCGGCGTCGTGGTCGGCCTCTACGTGATGCTGATCGTGCCGGCCGTGTACTTCATGGGACGCGGCCTGGTCGAAGAGATGCAACAACGGGGGTGGTTCTAGTGGCCGTGGCGACCAGGCCGCCGACCCGCCCCGGCGCGCGCGAGCGCGCTTCGTCCTCGTGGGAGCTGTGGACGTGGTTCTTCATGCGGATCTCGGGCATCGTCCTACTGTTCCTGGTGCTCGGGCACTTCACGATCGTGCACCTGCTCGGCGAGGGCATCGACCGCGTCAACTTCGCCTTCGTCGCCGGACGCTGGGCATCGCCGTTCTGGCAGACCTGGGACTGGACCATGTTGTTCCTCGGACTGCTGCACGGCACGAACGGGCTGAAGACGATCGTCGAGGAGTACGTGCAGCGTCCCTCGGTACGCGTCGCGTTGAAGAGCATGCTGTACGTCTCGACGCTGGTGTTCCTGCTGCTCGGGACGCTTGTCATCCTGACCTTCGACCCAGATCAAGCGTGAGCCCATGACCCAATACCACTCCCACGATGCGGTCATCATCGGCGCCGGCGGCGCAGGGTTGCGCGGTGCGTTGGAGGCATCCAAGCGCGTCAAGACCGCGGTCATCACCAAGCTCTACCCGACGCGCTCGCACACCGGTGCCGCCCAGGGTGGGATGTGCGCCGCGCTGGCGAACGTGGAAGAGGACAACTGGGAGTGGCACGCCTACGACACGGTGAAGGGGTCCGACTTCCTGGCGGATCAGGACGCGGTCGAGGTGATGTGCAAGGAAGCCATCGACGCGGTCCTGGACCTCGAGCACATGGGCATGCCGTTCAACCGGACGCCCGAGGGCAAGATCGACCAGCGGCGATTCGGCGGCCACACCCACCACCACGGACAAGGCCCGGTGAAGCGAGCCTGCTACGCGGCCGACCGGACCGGACACATGATCCTGCAGACGCTGTTCCAGCAATGCGTCAAGCAGGGGGTGGAGTTCTACGACGAGTTCTACGTCCTGGACCTGCTGATGGTCGGCGAGCGCGTCGCCGGCGTCGTCGCGTACGAGCTTTCAACCGGGGAGCTGCACGTGTTCCGCGCGAAGACCGTGATGTTCGCCACCGGCGGCTACGGCAAGGTCTTCAAGGTGACCTCCAACGCGCACGCGCTGACCGGTGACGGCCCGGGCGTGATCCTGCGGCGCGGCCTGCCGCTGGAGGACATGGAGTTCTATCAGTTCCATCCCACCGGCATCTACGGCATCGGGATCCTGCTATCCGAAGCAGCGCGCGGCGAAGGTGGGATCCTGCGCAACGCGACCGGCGAGCGGTTCATGGAACGGTACGCACCGACCATCAAGGACCTCGCGCCACGCGACATGGTCAGCCGTGCCATCTACTTCGAGATCAAGGAGGGCCGCGGGATCGGCCCCAAGAAGGACTACGTTTACTTGCACGTCGACCATCTCGATCCGAAGGTTGTCGAGGAGAAATTGCCGGACATCACCGACTTCGCGCGCATCTACCTGGACGTGGAACCGCTCAAGGAAGGTGTGCCGATCCAGCCGACCGCGCACTACGCGATGGGCGGGATCCCCACCACGATCACCGGGCAGGTGATCTCGGACGCTGCCGGCACCGTCGTTCCCGGCCTCTACGCCGCAGGAGAATGCGCGTGCGTCAGCGTGCACGGCGCGAACCGACTGGGGACCAACTCGCTGCTCGACATCGTGGTATTCGGGCGGCGCGGCGGAATCGCGATGGCCGAGGAGGCTGCGCGGCTGGACGATCCGGAGCTGCCCGACGAACCCGAGAAGGATGTTGCCGAGATGCTGCAGGCGCTTCTCGACCGGGCGCGCGCCGAGACCGTAGCCGGGATCAGGGCCGAGCTGCAGCAGTCGATGGACGACAACTGCGGCGTGTACCGGACCGAGGACACGCTTCGAGCCCAAACGAACATGATCGCCGAGCTGCAGGAGCGCTACCAGCACGTCGGAGTCCAGGACAAGTCGCGCCTCTACAACACCGACCTTCTTGAAGGCGTCGAGCTCGGGTTCCTGCTCGATGTCGCACAGGTCATGGTCGCCGGCGCGCGCGCGCGCACCGAGAGCCGCGGCGGCCACTACCGCGGCGACCACACCGAACGCGACGACGTGAACTGGCTGAAACACTCGCTGGCGTGGAAGATCAACGGCGACATCAAGCTCGACTACAAGCCCGTCGCGATCACGAGGTACCAACCGACCGAGCGCAAGTACTGAGGAGGTCACGATGAACTGGATCGAGCGGATCGACGAGGCCGTGGAGGCCAAGCACCTGCTGAAGCACCGCTTCTATACCGCGTGGACCGAGGGGCGTCTTTCGATGGAGGCGCTGCGCGGATACGCGGCCCAGTACTACAACCACGTCGCGGCGTTCCCGCGCTACCTCTCGGCGATCCACGCACAGACGGCCGATCTGGCCGCGCGCCAGTACCTGCTCGAGAACCTCAACGATGAAGAGGCGGGGCCCGACAACCACCCCGAGCTGTGGCTGCGATTCGCCGAGGCGCTCGGGGCCACCCGCGGCGACGTCCAGCGCGCGGAGCCGCTGGCCCAGACGGCGGCGTGCGACGAGGCCTACCGCGAGATCGCCGGCGCGCGCGGTGCGGTCCCGGGACTGGCGGCGCTGTACGCGTACGAGTCGATGGTGCCCTCGGTGGCGCGCAGCAAGATCGATGGGCTCGCCCAGCACTACGGGATCACCGATACCGAAGCGATCCGGTTCTTCACCGTCCACCTGGAGGTGGACGAGTGGCACGCGCAGGTGGCCCGTGAGCTGCTCGAGCAGGCGCCTGAGGGCGAGCGCGAGGCGGCCCTGCAGGCTGCGGAGGACGCGCTGGACGCGATCAACCGGCTGCTCGACGGGATCGTGGAGACGTATTGCCCCGAGGTGGCGGCCGCGTGAAGAAGAAGGCCGCCGAGAGCGAGGCGCGGATCCGCGTCCTTCGCTACAACCCCGAGACCGACCAGAAGCCGCACTGGGAGACGTACTACGTCACCTTCGAGCGGCTCGACCGTGTGCTGGACGCGCTGCACCAGATCAAGTGGCAGCAGGATGGGTCGTTGACCTTCCGCCGCTCGTGCGCGCACGGGATCTGCGGATCGGACGCGATGCTGATCAACGGGGTCAACCGGCTGGCATGCAAAGTGCTGATCAAAGACCTCAAGCAGCCGATCACCATCGCCCCACTGCGCGGATTGAAGGTCGAGAAGGACCTGATCGTGGACATGGACCCGTTCTTCGCGGCCTATCGCAAGATGATGCCGTTCCTGGTCAACGATGAGCCCGAACCCACGCGGGAGCGCCTGCAGTCACCCGAGGAGCGAGAGCGCTTCGACGACACCACCAAGTGCATCCTGTGCGCCGCGTGCACGACGTCGTGCCCGGTGTATTGGAACGACGACGAGTACTTCGGGCCGGCGGCTATCGTCAACGCGCACCGGTTCATCTTCGACTCGCGGGACCGCGGTGGACCGCAACGCCTGGAGATCCTGGGCGACAAGGAAGGTGCCTTCCGATGCCGCACCACCTTCAACTGCACCGACGCGTGCCCGCGCGGCATCAAGGTCACCAAGGCGATCCAAGAGGTCAAGCAGGCATCGCTGTTCGAGCGCGTCTGAGCAACACCTCGAGCCCATCTGACCCGAACGCGATGAGGGAGGCGGGATCGACCGCCTCCCTCATCGCTTCCGCCTTACAACCCCAGGCGTCGCACCAGGTCGGCGGGGGCCGAGGACGCCACGGGGGCGACCGGGCTCACCGGCGCGCGCGGTGCCGGAGCGGTGCCGGCCGGTGCCGGCAGGTCCGGCACAGCGACACTCTCCTCACCCTCGTCGCCCTCCTCGTTCTGCTCGATCGGCTGGTCGCTCGGCGCCGGGAACGCCTCGGCGGTCGCGCTGGAGACGATCACCTGAGCGCCTGCCGGCAACCCGAGCGGGTTGTCCTGGCCGAGGACCCAGACGTGCACCGCGTTGACGGTGATCCCGTGATCGGACGGCAGCTGCTCGTTGAGCATCACCAGGACCGGGCCACCCGGGATCAGCAAGGTCGTGTTCGGCGCGGGCTCGCAGGTCGCCTCCAGCCCGAGGGCATCGCACACGTCGGTGCCTCCGATGACCAGGTCGGCGATGATCGCCGAACCTGACGCGCCGTCGAGGTCCGCCGACGCCTCGGCGCGCGCGAGCGTCGCCGTGATCGCTCCGTCGAGCAGATCCAGATCCTCCAGGACGGCCGAGGACGAGGCAGATGCAGTCTCGCTCGTGACCGTGCCTTCCGTCGTCGTGGCGCCGGTGGCCGAGGTCCCCACCGGCAGATCCAAGCCCGCAACGACGGCCGACTCGTTCCCACCGGTGATCGGCAGAGTGACCTGGCCCACGCGCGCAGCCGCGGCGTCTGGGGTCACCTCCGACAGGCCGAGCACGTATGCCTCACCGCCGACGCCCGGCTGCGTGGTGCAGCCGAGGCCGGACGGTGCGGAGGCCTCGCTCTCGGCGTGGGCGACGACGATCTCGGTCAGATCGCCGTCGAGCAGCCGGACCCGCAACCCGTTCACGGCGAGCGAGCTGGCGAACTCGCCGTTGTCATCCGGCTGTGTCACGCCCGCGGTGGCGCCGCCCGCTTGCTGCTCGAGCACGTACACCTCCGCGATCGGCGTCCCGTCGGGGGTCCTGACCACGATGGTCGCCGGCCCGGTGAGATCACCGTACGTCGTGTCGTTGATCACCAGGTCCTGGACCTTGGATCCCGCAGGTGTGGAGCCGGCCGTGGTGACGGTGGCTCGGCTGGCGGAGCGAGCCACGATGCTGGAGGCCTGAACGCGCACCCCGCCCAGGTCGATGTCCACGGCCGCGGTGGTCGCGACCGCCGACGCAGCGAACGCACCGGCGCCCGAGTCGTCTGACTCGTCCACGTGCAGCACCGTCACCGAACCGACCCCCGGGATCGGGATGCTGAGGACCTCGTCGGGGCTCTGCACGTCGCTGTCGGGCGTGTCCTCGATCAGGATCGTCCCGAGCAGCTCAGCGCGGAGACCGAACGCGCGTGCCGACGCCTCGCCGCCGAACGCGACCGTGATCGTCCACGAGGCTTCCTGCGGATCGATCTCGTCGGCGTCGAGCGTCACCGTGTTGACGATCTCGTCGCCCGCCGTCGCCTCCGTGTCCACCGTGACCGTGATGGTCGCCTCGTAGGTCCCTTCCGGCAGGCTCGCGAAGGACCACACAACCTGTCCGTTGGGATCACCCTGCGCCGGGGTAACCGGTTCGACGCCTGCCAGCGTCGAGGCCGAGCCGAAGCGCACGCCCCCGGGCAGGTCGTCGGTGACCGTGGCGTTCGTCAGCGGCGCGCCCGCCACGGTCAGCTCGATGTCGTACTCGACGACACCACCCGGTGGCGACGTCTCGCTCGGGCACGCACCCTTGGTCAGCGTGATCGCGAGGTAGGTCTTCACGGCGTCCGCATCGAAGCTCACATCGACCCCGCCGACGGTACCGTTCCAGGTCGCCGTCAACGTGACGGGTCCGGGTGTCGTGGCGTTGATCGTCGCGGTGCACACGCCGTCCGCGTCGGTGACGCAGGTCGCTTCGGTACCCGACGCAGGCTCATCGTTGATCGACGAGAACTCCGCATCGCTCTCACCGGGATCGAGCATCAGCTCCACCGTCTGGCCCGCGTACGCTTCGAAGCCGTCGCCCTGATCGCGCGTGAGCGTGATCGTGAAGGTGTGAGGCTCGCCGATGCGGTTGAACGCGCTGGGTGGATCGACGTCGATGGCGTAGTCCTCCCAGAACTTGTCCGCCGACGCTGAGAAGGACCGCGACGAGTTGCCGGCGGCGGCCAGATAGGTTGCCGTGACGGTGCTCTGGCCGGCGGTGTCCGATGTGATGACGACCGTGCAGGTTCCATCGGCACCTGTCCCGATGTCCTCGCAGTCGTTGGACACGATCTCGCCGACGCCGGAGAGCTCGATGCTCGGGTGCGCGCCTTCCACACCAGTCCAGGTCTGGCCGTCGGCGGTCTGCTCGATCGTCACCGTGAAGGTGTGCAGGACGGATCCGGTCTCACCATCGCCGGTTCGCACCGGGTTGACCTGGCCGTCGGGCGAGACGGCGATCCGGAAGTCGAGCCATTGCTTCGTCGCCGAGGCGCTGAACGTCGAGGACGTGTCGCCTTCCACGGCGAGGTAGGACGCCGTAAGCGTGCTCTCTCCCGCAGTCGCCGACGTTATCGTGACAGTACACGTCCCGTCCGCGGCGGTGGAGTCGCAGGTGTTCTCGGTGACCTCACCGACGCCGGACAGCTCGATGTCGATGCTCGCGCCCGACACGCCCGTCCAGGTCTCCCCGTCGGTCGTGCGCTCGAGCGTGACCGTGAAGACGTGCGGCGTGCCAGCGACGTTGGTGTCCGAACCGGGGGTGACCGAGATCCGGTAGTTCACCCAGGTCTTGCCGGCCTCACCGCTCGCGGTGACCGGGGAGGTGGCCGTGATCTTCTCGAAGGTCGCCCGCAACGTAGAGTCGCCGGCGTCGTCCGAGGTGAACGTCACCTCGCACTCACCGTCCCCATCGGTCGAGCAGCTGTCCGCGTCCGGACCGGCCGGCGTGATGCCGGTGATGGTTCCTTCGCCGAGCAGCTCGAACGACACGGTCTCACCGCTCGCCCCATCCCACGTCGCGCCGCCGTCCAGCGACCGCTCGAGCAGCGACGTGACAACGTGATCGGTTCCGGTGAGGTTGTTGGCCTGCTCAGGGGTCAAGGTCAGCCGGTACCTGATCTTGGTGTTCACATACGTGTGGCTGACCGTGATCTGATCGCGGAACCCGACCGTGACGGCCGAGACCGTCGGATCGACCACGTAGCCGTCGGGAGCGGCCGTCTCCTGTACCCAGTAGTCGCCGGGTTCGACCTGCTCGAAGGTGCAGCGGCCCGAGGCGCCCCCTTCGCCCGAGACGCAGGTCCCGACCGCCTGATCAAGCGCGGTGAACGAGCCGTCGCCGTCATCGGCGTACAGGGTGAACGTGGCGCCGTTCAGCGGCGAACCATCGTCGTCTACCTTCTCGACCGTGATGTCGCTGCACGTCGAGAAGTCGGCGGGCGCGGGCTGCGTGAAGTCTTCCAGCGCTGAGTTGAACGACGAGCCCGACGCGCGCGTCTTCACCCAGAAGGAACCGAAGCCCGGACATCCGAGGAAATCGGGTCCGAAGATGCCGGTGACGTTCAAGCCCACCTCACCGAAACGGCGGATCTGCACATCACCACCGCCGAACGGTTCGTGCACCGGCCGCGCGATAAGCGTGTTGTTGATGTCGCCGAAGGCGTCGTTGGCGGGGATGACTACCGAAACCCACTCACCGAACAGTGCTTCCTCGTTCTGCGGCGTAAGTGGGTTATCCGTCTGCCCCTGCCACCGCCGGAGTCCGATGGCGACCGGGTTGGACCCGCCCGCGTAGTCGTAGATCACCAAGAGATCGTCGGTTGAGCGCTCGGGGATCAGCGTCCCCGCGCCGTTGACGATCTTGCTGCGCTTCCTGTTGATCTCGAAGTTCACGTTCGCGGAACCGTTCCCTTGGATGGCCAGACGCTCGAATGCGAGCCAGAGATAGGAGTCGGTCTCGGTCACCTCAGAGGCGGCGTACCCGCGGATAAGATCCGATTTCCCGGAAGGCTTCCCCGTGCCGAAGACCCAGTTGTTCGGCTCGTTCTCCTTGCTGCCGCCCGTGAAGATGTCGTCGGTGGAGCTGTTCCCAGCATCGGTGCTCCCGATCACGGGCGTGATGGTTTCCCAGTCCCGAGTCGCAGCTTCGCCTCCGGCGACCAAACCGTCGAAGTCGAAGTCGCCATCGACCTCGAACCCGCCCACGATGCCGCCGGGTCCGCTGTGGTTCGCGGATGCGATGCCGGGCAACCCGGCGACGAGCAGTGCAACGACTACGGCAGCGAACCGCTTGACCCGCATGATGGCTCCCCCGATCTCGAGCAGGCTTCACCAAAAGTTCCTGAAGGCCCTGTATTGGACATTTGGGACTAGAAGTCCTGCTTCGGGCAAACAGGAAGTCCTGCTTCAGGGGAACCAGGTCGAGCCGGGTCGGGCAGGGCTGGTCAGAGGTCGTACAGGGCTGGTCAGCTCGCGCGCGTCCTCGACTCAGCGGAGGAGGCTCAAGGTCGGCTGCGGGCGCTCACGCCTCAGCGCGCGCGCGGCACGAAGCCGACCCGCTCCCTGACCCTGTCGAGCGTCTCGGCCGCGACCGCTTGCGCCTTCTGAGCTCCGCGCGCGAGCGTGGCCATCAAGCCGGCCTGATCTCTCACGATCTCGTCGTAGCGCTTCTGCACGGGGTCCAGGAACGCGACGATCGCCTCGGCGAGATCGGTCTTGAAGTCGCCGTATCCCCGGCCCTCGTACGCCCGCTCGAGCTCGCCGATCGAGCGGCCGTCGACGGCGCTGAAGATCTCGAGGAGGTTGGTGATCGCGGGCTTGTCCTCGCGCGCCAGGATCTCGCGCCCCGAGTCTGTCACCGCCGTCTTGATCTTCTTGCGCAAGGTCTCGGGCGCGTCGAGCAGCCCGATGGTTCCATTGGGCGACTCCTCGGATTTCGACATCTTCGCTGTCGGGTCCTGTAGATCCATGATCCGCGCACCGTGCTTGGGGATCGCCGCCTCGGGCACCACGAACGTGTCCCCGAAGCGCGAGTTGAAGCGCATCGCGATATCGCGGGTCAGCTCGAGGTGTTGCTTCTGATCGTCGCCCACGGGCACACGGTCGGCCTGGTAGATGAGGATATCGGCCGCCATCAACACCGGATAGGTGAACAGACCGGCGGTCGAGGAACCCTCTCCCCCCTTGGCGCTCTTGTCCTTGAACTGGGTCATGCGACGCAGCTCGCCGAAGCCGGTGATACACCCGAGGATCCAACCAAGCTCGGCGTGCTCGGGGACGTGTGACTGGATGAACAGCGTCGCCTTGTCCGGATCAAGACCGACGGACAGGTACAGCGCTGCGATGTCCAGACTGTTGCGCTGTAGCTCGCCGGGATCCTGCTGGACGGTGATCGCATGGAGGTCCACGACCGGGAAGAAGCAGTCGTGCACGTCCTGATCGGCAACGAAGTATCGCAGCGCGCCGATGTAGTTGCCGAGCGTCAGCTCGCCAGAGGGTTTGATCCCGGACAGAACCCGAGCCACCGGTCCTCCTTCTCGCCGATGGCAGGCACGATACCAACCGGCGGCGGCTCGGTGGGGGGATTCCCTAGCTCAGCCCGAAGGCTCGAACCAGGAACGTCGCCATCTGCGCGCGGGTAACCGCGCTGCTCGGGCAGTACTTGCCGCCGCCGCATCCGCCGGTCACCTCGTGCTCGTAGAGGTGCTCGATGTACGACGCCATGCTGTTGGACGCGAGCACGTCGGTGAAGACCCCCTGGAACAACGCGAGATCGTGGGCGTGATCCATCCCTCGGATCAGGAACACCGCCATCTGCGCGCGCGTGATGCTGGAGCCCGGGCAGTACCGCCGGGGTTCGGTCGAGCACCCGCTCGTGATGCCCTCGGTGTACAGGCGCTCGATGTGTCTGACGAACGGATGGGTCTGGGGGACATCTCCGAACAGGCCCTGATAAGGCCCAAGGTCGCCCTCGAGCCCCATCGCCCTGATCAGGAAAACTGCCATCTGCCCGCGGGTCACGCTGGAGCTCGGACAGTAACGCAACGGATCGGTGGCGCACCCGCTCGTGATGCTGGGATAGATGGTTTGGATGTTTGTGTAATGCGGATGTGAGGGTGCCACGTCGGCGAAGATCGGCGTGTAGAGCAGGGTGATGATCGCCGTGTTCAGGTTCAGACGCACACCGCTCACCGTCTTGTTGGCGAGGGAGGACAGCGGGTCCCCACCCGCGAGCAGCGCGGCGCGCAGCTCGGCCACGGTGGCGTCCGGATCGACCGCGAGCAGAACTGCAGCTGCGCCCGCCACCATCGGCGTCGCCATCGAGGTGCCGCTCATGTACATCAACCATCCGGGCGCGCCCGTGCTGAGGATCATCTCGCCCGGCGCCCCGAGATCGACCGAGGTTGAGCCGTAACTCGAGAAACTCGCGAGGGCGTCGTCGGCGTCCGTCGCAGCGACACAGATCAGATTGCTGCTGGTAGCCGCACATGGGTACAGCGGGTCGACTTCGTTGTTGCTCGCAGAATTGCCCGCCGCAGCGACGAACAAGGTGTCGGGTGCGCCGTTCATCACGCTGCTGAAGAGGTTGTTCAGCGAATCCCGCTCACTCCGATTCCGTCCGGTCGCACCGAGGCTCATGTTGACGACCTGGGCCCCCTCAGCGATCGCGTAACTCATGCCCGCGAGGATGTCTGAGATCGAGCCGCCGTTCGGGCCGAGCACGCGGAGCGGCATTATCTTGGTCGTCCAGCCGACCCCGGTTACACCATAGCTATTGTCACCCTTGGCAGCCACGATACCTGCGACGTGTGTGCCGTGAGGCACGCCGTCCTGATCCAGCGCTTCGTCATCATAGGGGTCGTTTTCGTCGCCGAACCAGTCCCAACCTCGGACGTCGTCCACGTACCCGTTGCCGTCGTCGTCGATCCCGTTGCCGGGGATCTCGTTCGGGTTGTTCCACATGTTCAGCGCGAGGTCCTGATGGTCGTAGGCGACGCCGGTATCGACGATGGCCACAACAACCGATGAGCTTCCGGTCGTGGTGTCCCAGGCGCCCGGGGCGTCGACGTCGGCGTCCCCCGTGCCGCTGAGGTTGCTGCCACACGTCTGGGCAGCGCAGTAGGTCTGACCGACGTTGTGCAGCGCCCACTGCTTGTCGAAGTGCGGGTCGTTCGGTGTCGTCGTCGGGTGCACGCGTAGGTCGGGCACCACCTCAGCGACATCAGGGTCGCGCGCTAGACGGGCGACAGCCTCGTCGAGGCTCTCGCCCCCGCGCGAGGCGACGACCTCCCACCCCGGCACGGACAGCGGCCGCACGGCTTCGACGCCGGCGCGCGCGCGGGCCGCCGCGCGCGCGATCGCGCTGCTCGTCCGGTTGAATCGCACCAAGATCTGGTCTGCGTCGGCGTCGCCCGGCACCGAGGCCGGAGGGACGGGGTGGTCGACGATCCTCAGATCATCGACGCCGGCGCGCGCGCCTGCGGGGCCGGCAGACACGCCGGCCAGACCGAGCGCAAGGACGAGAAGTAAGAGTCGTTTGGCCATCGCAACCTGGGAACGAATCCGATCGCTCCCTGTTCAATCGTCGGCGATGCGGCCCTAGACCTGAAATCCCCCGAACGGACCGAATCCGGCGCACGCCGGGACTACCCGAGATGACGGCCGACCGTCGGGGATCGCTCTAGCCGGACAGTTGGGACAGATCCGCGCACTTGGTGCGCACCGATCCCGCCGCATCCCTCAGGGCGGCCAGCTCGTCCTTTGCCAGCGGCAACTCCACGATCTCGGTCACGCCGCCGTGCCCCAGACGCGCCGGGACACCGAGGTATACGCCGTCGATCCCGTACTGGCCGGTGCACCAGGCGCACACCGGCATCACCGCGCCGGTGCCTCCGACGACCGCCTTGACCATGGCGGCTGCGGCGCTCGAGGGCGCGTAGTAGGCGCTGCCCGTCTTCAGCAACCCGACGATCTCGGCGCCTCCGTCGCGCGTGCGTTGTACCAACCGGTCGACCGTCGAGGCGTCGGCAACCTCCGCCAGCGGCTTGCCCGCCACTTTCACCTGCGACGGGACAGGGACCATGGTGTCGCCGTGCGAGCCGAGCGTGACCGCATCGACCTGTGCGGGGGACACGCCCAGCTCCTCAGCGACGAAGTGCTTGAACCGTGCCGTGTCGAGCATCCCCGCCTGGCCCATGACGCGCTCGGACGGGAAGCCCGACACCTCGCGGAACAGGAAGGTCATCTCGTCCAGCGGGTTGGTGACCACGATGACGACCGCGTTGGGCGAGCCGGGGCAGAACTCCTGGGCGACGTTGCGGATGATCTTGGCGTTGACCTCCAGCAGGTCCATGCGGCTCATCCCTGGCTTGCGCGGGAGCCCGGCGGTGATCACGCAGACATCCGAGCCAGCGGTTTCCTCGTACGTGTTGGACCCGACGATCCGGGTCTCGAAACCCTCGATGGACCGCGACTGCATCATGTCGAGCGCGAGGCCCTGAGGCAGGCCTTCGACGATGTCGGTCATCACGACCTGATCGGCGAGCCCGCTCTCGGCGATCCGCTGGACCGTCGTCGACCCGTACTTGCCCGCACCTACTACCGTGACCTTCATAGCGCTGCTCCTCCTGATCGACTAGGCGCCGAGCTTCTCGATGATGGCGTCGGCCACCTGGCTGGTACCGACCGCCGTGGGGTCGTCGCGACGGTCCTTCAGGTCGTAGGTGACCGAGCGTCCCTCGCGGATGATCTCCGCCATCGCGTTCTCGAGGCGGTCGGCCCCGTCGTTCTCGTCCAGGTGCCGGAGCATCAGCACGCCGGAGAACATCAGCGCCATCGGGTTGACCTTGTTCTGACCCTTGTATCTCGGCGCGCTGCCGTGCGTCGCCTCGAACACCGCCACCTCGTCACCCAGATTGGCGCCCGGGGCAACGCCGAGGCCGCCGATCAATCCGGCGCACAGATCACTGACGATGTCGCCGTAGAGGTTGGGCAGCAGGAGCACGTCGTACTCGGTCGGTCGCTTCACCAGCTGCATGCAGAGGTTGTCCACGAGGCGGTCCTCGAACTCGATGTCTGGGTAGTCCTTGGCGACCTCGCCGACCACGCGCAGGAACAGGCCGTCCGAGAATTTCATGATGTTGGACTTGTGGACGGCAGTGACCTTCTGGCGCTTGTACTTGCGGGCGTACTCGAAGGCGGATCGGGCGATCCTCCGGCTCCCGAAGACCGAGATGGGCTTGATCGAGATACCGGAGTCGTCGCGGATCTGCTGGGGCTGCACCGAGTTCAGGAACTCGATGACCTTGGCTGCGTCCTCGGTTCCCTGCTCGAACTCGATGCCGGCGTAAAGGTCTTCGTGGTTCTCGCGCACGATCACGATGTCGGTGCCTTCGCGGGCACCAGGGATCCCGGCGTAGAACTTGCACGGCCGGAGGCAGGCGTACAGATCCAGTTCCTTGCGCAGCGCGACGTTGACGCTTCGGAACCCGGTCCCGATGGGGGTGGTGATCGGCCCCTTGATCGCAACCTTGGTCGTCCGGATCGAGTCGAGCACGTGATCTGGCAGCGGCGTCCCGTACTTGTCCATCACATCGGCGCCGGCGTCCTGGACGTCCCAGTCGAAGCCGACGCCCGTCGCCTCCAGCACACGTCGGGTCGCCTCGGACAGCTCGGGGCCGACCCCGTCGCCGGGGATGAGCGTCACACGATGAGCCATTGGTTGCTCCCTCCTGATGGATGATCGAGAACCTCGTGGGCTCCCGATTATCGCCCGCGCGACCGAGGGCGCTCAACGCGGTCGGTCGGTCCGCGGAGTAGGTCTGTAAGATGGGACAGGCACCGGCCACCAGCCGGGCTGCTCGCCGGGACCCCGACGTACACCGGGAGGGAGCTATGCCGGGCAAGGGACTCGAGGACGTGATCGCCGCCCAGACGTCGATCTCGGATATCGACGGCAAGATGGGTCGGCTCTTCTACGTCGGATACGACATCCACGACTTGGCCCCGAACATCACCTTCGAGGAGACCGTCTACCTCCTCCATAACCTGGAGCTTCCCAGCAAGGATCAGCTGGATACGCTGAACGATCAGCTCACCGCCGAAAGGACCATCTCGCCGTTCATCGGGGATCTGCTGCCGGTGATGGCCCGGCAGACCTCTCCGATGTCGATGCTCCGCACGACCGTGAGCGCGATGAGCGCCCACGATCCCGACGGGTGGGACCAGTCGACCGAGGCGAACTACCGCAAGGCGCTCCGGCTGATCGGTCGCCTCACGACCGTGATCGCCTTCTACGACCGGCTCCGCAAGGACGAGGAGCTGGTCCACCCGAACCCGAAGCACTCCCACGCGGGCAACCTGCTGTGGATGCTCACCGGTCAGGACCCCGATCCGGAGGACGCGCGCATCCTGGACACTTGCCTGGTGCTGCACGCGGACCACACCATGAACGCCTCGACGTTCGCCGCGCGCGTCACCGCCTCGACGCTCTCGGACATCCATTCGGCGATCGTCTCGGCGATCGCCACGCTCAAGGGGCCATTGCACGGCGGGGCCAACGAGCAGGTGATGAAGATGGCCCTCCAGATCGGCGAGCCCTCCAAGGCAGAGGAGTTCATCAAGGGCAAGCTCGCCACGAAAGAGAAGATCATGGGGTTCGGACATCGCGTATACAAGACGGAGGATCCGCGCGCGACCCACCTCCGCCGCCTCTCCGAGCAGATCGGCCAGACAAAGGGCGACACCCGCTGGTACGAGATCTCGCGGAAGATCGAGGACGTGGTGATGGCCGAGAAGGGGCTCTACCCGAACGTGGACTTCTTCGCGGCAAGCGTCTACTACTGCCTCGGGATACCCGTCGATCTGTTCACACCGGTCTTCGCCGCGTCACGCATCGCGGGATGGACCGCCCACGTCCGCGAGCAGTACGCGGACAACCGGCTGATCCGCCCCGAGAGCGAATACATCGGGCCACGCGGCCGTTCCTGGCGGCCGATCGAGGAGCGAGGGTAGGGAAGCAGCATGAAGATCTCGGAGATCATGACCAAGGCGACCGTCACAGATGCGGCCGACGACACCCTCGCCGAGGCTGCCGCCCGCATGTGGAACGCCCAGACCGGATCGCTGCTCGTGATGGAAGGCGAGCACCTGCTGGGCATCGTGACCGAGCGCGATCTGCTTCGTGCGGTCGCGAACGGGCAGGATCCGAAGCAAATGCCGCTGAAGGACATCATGCGGACCGACGTGATAACGATCGGTCCTCAGTCCTCGCTGAAGGAAGCGGCGAAGCTGATGGCGACGAAGTGGATCCGCCACCTTCCCATCGTCGAGGGCGGCCGGGTCGTCGGCATCATCTCCCAGCGCGACCTGACCGGTGTGCTCGCCGACGCACTCCACGAGCCGGCGGCGCTACACAAGCTGGTCGAGGCCTCCTCGCTGATCCGGGAACGGCGCCTCAGGCGGATCGAGGCCGGCGACCTGGACTAGTCTCTGGGCAACCCCGCGCTCGACCCGAGGCCGGTCAGGGCGTCCGCAGGTCGCATCCGTCCTTGCTCGATCGGTGCCAGTTCCCTCCGCCCTGGCTCGGTGGCGGGCCGCCCGCGTTGCTGGCCGGTTCGCACATGAACACGCCGGGAACCTCCTGCGGGGTGCACGCGTTGGCGCCGCTGCGCTGCCCGGCACACAACGGACCGCCGCCGTTCGCGCTCCCGTTGCGTCCTTGGTAGCCGGTGTTCACGCCGATGTAGGAGTTGGCGCCGGCGTCGTCGTTCCCGCCCTCAGCCACAACGACCAGGTGGTACTCGCCGTCTTCCTGGTAGACGTTGGCTTCACTGGTCCCACCGTGGCTGCCGGCCCCCTGGTACTCCAGGCACGAGCCCGCCGATAGCCACGCGTTGCCTTCCGAGCCGCCGAAGCGTCCCGCATACGCCGCGCCCGTTGGACTGGTGGAGCCGACCCATGGGTTGTCGGGGTCGCCCTGCGATGGCCAAGACGCCGGATCGTTCGGGTCATGCCGGCGCAGACCGTAATGAGGATCGTCGTGGGCGTACTCGCACGTCTCGAATCCATCCCCGTCTTCGTGATCCGCGATCGCCGGCGCGCACGCGAGCGCCGCGACGATCGTGAGTCCCAGCACCGCGCGCTTCATATGCTTCCTCCTCGGGAACCTCGATGGGTGGATCGGTCAGATAACAGGACCCGTTCGACGTCGTCGCTCGCTCGTCCTGCTCGCGTCGTCAGGCGGCCGACCAGCAGCGCCAGCACGAGCAGCGCCAGCAGGAGCCGCAGCCCGCCCCATGCGGATGCGCCGACCCCGGTGGCCGGCAACGGCCGCTGCTGCCTGCCGGCCTCGACGCGCGGCCGCGGCACCGGCGCGACCGCGACTTCGGCATCCTCCAGGAACGCTCGGTATCCGTCCACGATCGACGGATCCATCCGCAGGTCGTTGTGATAGGTCCCGGGGTACTCACGGTTCTCCGCGCCGAGCAGCGTGGGGCTCTGTGCGTACATCGGTCCGGCGTACGCGGGGTCGCCGGCGCCGCTGCCGTCGTAGATCGTGAGCCAACGCGCCGGCCCGTAGGTCTCATCGACGCCGTCGGGGCCGTTGAGCTGCTCGAGCCATGGTGTACCGGCGGCGATCTCATCGCAGGAGTGCACTCGCGACTCGGAACCGGGCGGGCAGAAGCTGGTGCCGTGGTTCGCGCCGGCGATCCCGACGAACGCCACCAGGTCGGGGCGCAGCTCCGGGTGCGCATGCAGGGTTCGCCGTGCGAGCGTCACGCCGAGGGAATGGGCGACGATCGAGAACCGCGCCGCACCAGTGTAGACGCGAACGGCGCGGATGAAAGAGGCCAGGTCGGGGACGTTGACATCGTTGGCCGTGACGCGCGACTGGCCGTCCCATCCCATCTCCCCGTGTTCCGCATCACGCCGCGGGTTCGGCGTCGCGAGCGCCGATCCGTTGTTCCCCCCGAGCCCGTTGTACGACAGGGCCCACAGCTCCTGATCGGTCCAGCCGGCCGCCTTGAACGCATCCTGCACCGGGTACCAGTCCGCGGCATCGACGTTGTTGCCGTGCACGAAGATCACCGGCACGTGCGTCCGCGCCGCGCCGCGACCGATGCCACCGAACCCGCCGATCGGAAAACTCCATTCGGCGTCGAGCAGCTCGGGGAAATCGCGCGCGAAGCTGCTCGCGGCGGAACCCTGGGGACGATCATGGCCGGTCTGGTGCGTCGCCTGCGCCAGGGTCACCCCGGCGACCGCGCAGACCACCACCGCGACGAGGAGACGTCGCGTCATGGCGCTTCCTTCCGGGCCGCGGTAACGAACGTGTCGACCAGCCCTTGCAGATCCCGGTCGTGGGTCCAGCCCCACTCTGCGCGCGCGGACGAATCGTCGATGGCGACCGGCCAGGAATCCAGGACGACTTGGGATGCCGCGTCGGGATCGAAGTCGATCTGGGCGGCGGGGACCGCTGCTCGGACGGCTTCGGCGATCTCCGCGGCGGTCGGCGAGATCCCGGCGATGTTGTACACGTGGCGTGGCGGCCGCGCCGCGGCAGATAGATCGAGCAGCGCGCGCACGCCGTCGTCGAGGTACAGGATCGGCATGGCCGAGCGCTGCTCGAGCGGCACGGTGTAGGGACGGCCGCGCGCGGGCTCCTCGATCATCAGCGACGAGTACGCGCTGACCCCGGTCGCCCCCCGCCCCGGGCCGACGACGCTGGGCAGCCGCACGCCGCGGAAGTCCAGCCCGTACCGGCTGGCGTAGTACTCCCCCAGCCGCTCGCCGTACACCTTGGTGACACCGTAGATGGTCGCCGGCCGTTGCGCCGCGCCCTCGGACACCGGATCGCCGGCTCCTTCTCCGTAGGTCGCGACCGTCGAGGTGAACACGACCTGACGAACGCCCATGAGGCGCGCGGCCTCGAGCACGTTGAACGTGCCGTCGGCGTTGGTGCGCACGGCGCGCGGCACGTCAGCCTCGGCGATCGCGGACAGCAGCGCGCCGCAATGGAAGATCCGGTCGGGACGTGCAGCCTCGATCGCGCGCGTCACATCCACCCACGACGCCAGGTCACCGCGAACGCCGTCGACCGGCGCCAGATCGAACGCGATCACGTCATCGCCTGCGTCCCGTAACGCCCGCACCAGCGCCGCGCCCAGGAACCCGGCGCCACCGGTGACCAGCGTCCTCATCCGCGCGCCTCGACCGCCGTGCGCCCGCCGGCGAGGAACCGGGCGGCCAGGTCGTTGAAGCGCTCGGGCTGCTCGATGAAGAACAGGTGGCCGCCGTCCATCTCGATCAGCGATGCGTTCGGGATCATCTCGGCCAGCACCCGCGAGTTGCGCGCGTCGATCACGTTGTCCTGATCTCCGGTCACCACCAGGGTCTCAGTCGCGAGCGACGCGACGCGGTCGGTCGCGTCGTAGGCCGGGTACGCGGTCGCCTGCGCCAGCCACGCCTCGAGCGGCTGGCCCGTCGCGTCGCGCAGCGCGAGGACCTGGTCGATCACCTCAGGATGCTCGGCGACGAAACCCGGCGCGAACGCGTTCTCGGTGCCGCGGCGAAGGCGTACTTCGGCCGGCTCGTTCGCAGCTTCCTCGATGATGCGCACGACCGCGGGCATCAACGGGTAGCTCTTGGGGCTGGCCCCGCCCAGCGAGGTGCATGCCAGCACCAACCGCTCCACCCGCTCGGGATACGACAGCGCCACCTCCAGCGCGATACAGCCACCCAGCGAGGTGCCGATCAGGTGCGCGCGCTCGATCCCAAGCGCGTCGAGCAGCGCGACGGTGTCGGCGGCCATCTGCTCGACCGTGTACGGCGCCGGCGGCGCGCCGGTCTCGCCGATCCCGCGGTTGTCGAAGGTGACCACCCGGAACCGCTCCGCGAGACCCGAGACCTGCCAGTTCCAGGCCCAGCGTGCGTACGCGTGCCCCATCACGAGCACCAGCCAGTCGCCGTCCTTCCCGTGGACGTCGTAGCCGATCGTGATCTCACCGGCCTGCGCGGTGGGCATCAGTCGGCTCCCCACCGGATGACGCTGGCGGCCCACGTGTACCCGGTACCGGCCGCGAGCAGCATGACCAGATCCCCGTCGGCCAGCCGGCCATCGTCGTGCAGCATCGACAGCGCGAACAAGGGATCCACCGCGCTCATGTGCCCGTTGTGGTCCAGGTACACCGAGCGCGACGCGTCGATGCCCAACTCGACGAGCAGCGCATCGTGGATCGAGCGCTTCATGTGGATGGGCAGCAGCCAGTCGATGTCGGCGAGGTCACAGTCACTGCGCTCGGCGGCCTCGCGCGCGACGCGCAGGAAGTTCTTCATGGTCACCGGATCGAGCCGCCGCTTCATCTCGGCCGGATCGATGACGTCCAGGTAGTGCATGCGTTGCTCGATCGTCTGATGGCTCGCCGGATGGACGCTGCCGCCCGCCGGCACGTGGACGAACTCGGAGAACGACCCATCGGTCAGAAGGCTCGAGCCGAGGACGATGTTGCGCGCGTGATCCCGCCGCAGCAGCACGGCCACCGCGCCGTCGCCGAAGGTGAACATGAATCGCGCGCGCTCGTTGGCGAAGTCGATCAACCCGGACTCCTTGCATGCGCCGACCAGCAGCACGGTACCGAGCGACTCGTCGGCGGTGAGCATGTCGGCGACCACCTTGACCGCGATCGGCGCGCCCGCCGAGACGTTGATCAGCTCCAGCGAGTACCCGTCTATGCCCAGCGCGTGCTGCACCTTCGGCGCCGCTTGCCAGACCGCGTGGTCCTTCCAGTGCGAGCCGAAGTAAGCGACGCAATCGATATCGGTGGGATCGTGCCGTTCGAGCAGCGCGCGCGCGGCCGCGATGCACATGTCCGAGACGTGCTCGTCGGGGCCGGCTACGTGCTTGCCGGCGAGTCCGAACCGATCGCGGATCACCTCGGCGGGGATCCCGCTGGCCGACGCGATGTCGTCGGCCGACAGGAACCCGGACGGCTCATAGCGCGCCAGATCGACGACGCCTGCTCGCGTCATGACGCCGCTCCGTGGCGTTCCCGCAGCTGTTGTTTGAGCAGCTTGCCTGTGGCGTTACGCGGCAACGTGTCGGCGAAAACGACCGAGGTCGGGACCTTGAAGCGCGCGAGCTGCTCGGCACAAAAGGTTTTCAACGCGGCCTCCGTGGTCGTCGCGCCGGACCGCAGCACCACGATCGCGCGCCCGACCTCGCCCCACCGTTCGTCGGGGACGCCGATCACCGCCGCTTCGGCGACGTCGGGATGTCCATGCAGGACCCCTTCGACTTCGGCCGGATAGACGTTCTCGCCGCCGGAGATGAACATGTCCTTGACCCTGTCCACGATGAAGACGTAGCCGTCGGCGTCGATGCGGCCGACGTCGCCGGTGCGCAGCCAGCCGCCGCGCAGCGCGCGCGCGGTCTCCTCGGGCCGGCGCCAATAGCCCTTCATCACCGACGGTCCGCGCACGATCACCTCGCCGGCCCCGCCGGGCGGCACTGGTTCATCCGCTTCGTCCACCACGCGCACGTCGGTGAAGAAGTAGGGGCGGCCCGCCGCGCCGGCTTTCGCCACCGCGTCCTCGGGCGGCAGGATCAGGCAGTTCGGTGCCGCTTCGGTCAGCCCGTATCCCTGAACGAATCGGATGCCTCGCTGCTGGTACCGCTCGATCAGCGAGACGGGCAGCGGCGCGCCGCCGCACACGAACGTGCGGACCGACGACAGATCGGTGGCTGCGAACGACGGATCGTCGGCCATCATCTGGTAGATGGTCGGCACGCCCATCATGCTGGTGACGCGCTGCTCGGCGATCAGCGCCAGCGCGCGTTCAGGATCGAACGACCGCTCGAGCAGCACCGTCCCACCGACCCACCACACCGCGAGCGTGTTCACGTTCCAGCCGCCGACGTGGAACAGGGGCAGGACCACCAGCGTGCGCTCGTCCTGCTCGAAGCCCGAGGACACCAGCATGTTCAGGTTGGTCCAGAAGAAGTTGCCGTGCGTGAGCATCGCGCCTTTCGGCCGCCCCGTCGTGCCTGAGGTGTAGAAGATCGCGAGCACCTCATCCGGACCGATGTCGGCAGGCTCGTGTTCGGGCGACGCCGCGGCGACCGCGGCCTCGTAGGACGGGTCGTCGGCATCCCCCACGGCGAACGCGGCGCGCACGCCGGTTTGGGGCCGGAACGCTTTGACCGCCTCAGCGCGGGCCGCGTCGTAGACCAGCAGCGCCGCGCCCGAGTCCTCGGTCATGAAGGCAAGCTCTGGCGGCGCGAGCCTAGTGGACAGCGGCACCAGGATCGCGCCGATCCGAGCGCACCCGAACAGCAGGTCGACGTACTCGAGGCCGGTGTCCAGGTACGCCGCGACGCGATCGCCGGGGCCGATCCCCGCCGCCGTGAGCGCGTTCGCGCATCGTGCCGCGCGCGCATCCAGCTCGGCGTAGGTGACCGACCGATCATCGATCCTGATCGCGACTCGCTGCGGGGTCAGCTGTGCGCGCCGGTGCGGCCACAGACCGATGCTCGAGAACGCGAAGCTCATGCGCGTGCGCTCCTGCGCGCTACGACCGCCGTCATCGAAGCCGCCAGCAGCATCGCCACTGCCGCGGCCGTCGCCGGAGCCGGT
>Ga0299906_10001188_pt1 | contig 22491 bp, 15 predicted proteins | sample RVTome_14_FD_200259 | JGI IMG/M metagenome (GOLD analysis project Ga0299906, IMG submission 200259) | Soil microbial communities from uranium-contaminated site in the Upper Colorado River Basin, Wyoming, United States - RVT145D125 (version 2) ...
CGCCCCGGCTCCCTCGAGCCGGCCCCAGCGGCCGGAGGGCTCGGTCCGCCAGCGGCCGTAGAACGGGAAATCGCCCGAGACGGCGCTGACGTCCACGAGGCTCGCGTGCCCTCCCGGCAGCCGGGCCATGGCCGCGAAGCGGGTGATCCGGGCCAGGTCCGCTCCCGGCTCCGCGCCCGGCAGCTCGGCATCGGCCGCCAGGGCCTCGATGCCGGCCTCCACCTCGGGGGTGTACGGGGTGCTGCGGGAGAGGTAGAGGTCGGCCCCCAGGATCTCCCGGGCCTGCTCTCGGACCGAGCGCTGGAGGTTGTCGGTGAACGAGTTGATCGCGACCAGGGCGGCGACCCCGACGGCGATGGTCCCGACCAGCAGCGCCTGGCGCCGGCGCGCGCCCCGGGCCTGCCGCCAGGCCATGGCGACCACGAAGCGGAGCCCGCTCACGGGTGAGCCGAGTCGGAGGCGATCGCTCCGTCCTTGAGCCGGATCACGCGCCGCGCCCGCTCCGCAAGCTCCGGATCGTGGGTGACCAGGACCAGGGTCGTGCCCAGGTCGCGGTTCAGAGAGCGCATCAGCTCGATGATGGAGTGCCCCGTCTCGGCGTCCAGGTTCCCGGTGGGCTCGTCCGCGAAGAGCACCCTCGGGCGGTTCACGAAGGCCCGGGCCAGGGCCACCCGCTGCTGCTCTCCACCCGAGAGCTGCGCCGGGTAGTGGTGCCCCCGGTCTCCGAGGCCGACCCGCTCCAGCAGCTCGGCCGCGCGCGGACCGGCCCGCTCTCCGCGCAGCTCGAGGGGCACCTGGACGTTCTCGGCGGCCGTGAGGGTCGGGATCAGGTGGAAAGACTGGAAGACGAAACCGACGCGCTCTCCCCGCAGGCGTGCGCGCTGGTCCTCGTCCAGCTCGCCGAGATCGATCCCGTCGAGGCGAACGCGCCCGCTCCGGGGCCGGTCGAGCCCGGCGAGCAGGCCGAGCAGCGTGCTCTTGCCGCTCCCGGAGGGGCCCACGACAGCCAGGAAGCCTCCCGCCTCGAGCTCGAAGGAGATCCCTTTCAGGACCTCGAGCTGCCGCCCCCCCGACGGATAGCTCTGGCTCAGCTCCTCACACTGGATCAAAGATGGCTCCCGACCCCCTAGCAGCCCGTGGTGAAAGTCAGACCGCGCCGAGAGCGGGTCCTTTCCGCCAGCTCTTCGTTGCCAAACCTCGGAATACTCCCGGTATGCCTGCGGTTTGGCGCCTCGATCTGACGCAAAACCCCTCGCTCTCGCCCGCGGTGCACTTTCACCACGGGCTGCTAGCCCACCGCAGCCGCAGTATCTCCGACCCGCGCCCGCGGGGTCGAGTCGTTCCCGGAGAAGCGCGTGTTACCGTCCTCGGCGTGCGCGTCCTGCGAGCACTGGCCCCCGGAGCGCTGCTCGCGCTGGCGGTCGGCTGTGGCGAGCCTCCCGGGCCGCCACCCGAGCCGTCGCCGTCACCCCCCGGCCGTCCCCGGATCCTGGTGGTGGGAACCAGCCTGACCGCGGGGCTGGGCCTCCCGGGGTCCGAGCCGGCCTACCCCGACCGCCTGCAGAGCCGCATCGACTCCGCCGGCCTCGCATTCGAGGTGGTGGCGGCCGGGGTGAGCGGGGAGACCTCGGCGGGCGCCCTCTCCCGCGTCGACTGGCTGCTGAGCGAGCCGGTGGCCGTGCTCGCCATCGAGACCGGCGCGAACGACGGGTTGCGCGGGCAGGACCCCGAGGCCCTGCGGGAGAGCCTGCTGGGCATCGTGCGGCGCGCCCGGGAGCAGTCCCCCGAGCCGGCGATCGTGCTGCTGGGGATGAGGGCCCCGACGAACCTGGGGCGAGAGTACGGCGAGCGCTTCGCGGCGGTCTACGCCGAGCTGGCCCGCCGCGAGGACCTGACCCTGGTCCCGTTCCTGCTCGAGGGCGTGGCGGGGGCGCCGGCGCTGAACCAGGCCGACGGGATCCACCCCAACCCGGCAGGCCACGAGCGCATGGCCGACAACGTCTGGACGGTGCTGCTCCCGCTGCTGCGAGGGCTGACCACGCCGGCGGGCTGAGCGTCAGACGTTCGCGAGCACGAGCTTGCGCACCTCGTTCGCGAGGCGCTCGGGCGTGAAGTCCCCCTTGCGCACCACCCGCACCACGTCCCCCTGGAGCCGTCGCCGCTCGGCGTGGGTCAGCTCCTTGGCGGTGACGACCAGGACCGGCAGCTTCCGCCAGGCGGGTCGGGTCCGGAGCTTATCGAGGAACTGGAAGCCGTCCATCTCCGGCATCATCAGGTCCAGGATCACCACGTCGGGGGTCTGCTCGGCGAGCCTGTCGAGTGCGACGCGGCCGTTCTCCGCCGCCGCCACGCTCCAACCCGCCTTGAGCAGCGTCCGCTGCAACATCTCCCGGGTCGCCTCGTCGTCCTCCACCACCAGGATGCGGCAGTCGGGGGCCGCGTAGCGGGCCAGGGCCGAGACGAGCCGATCGGGGTCGATCGGCTTGGTCATGTAATCGGCGGCCCCCAGGGCGAATCCCATGCGCTGCTCGTCGGTCATCGTCACCAGGATCACGGGGACGTCGGAGGTCGCCGGGTCGGCCTTGAGGCGGTTCATCACGGCCCAGCCGTCCATCCCAGGCATCAGCAGGTCGAGGGTGATCACGTCGGGGCGCTGCTCCCGGGCCAGGCGCAGCCCCTCGGCGCCGCTCTCGGCCAGGCGCACGCGGAAGCCCTCCTTCAGGAGGATCCTGCGGAGCAGGTCGCGAGCCGTGGGGTCGTCGTCGATGACCAGCACGTGGGGTCCCGAGGGGTCGGCCCCCACCGGCGGCAGCGAGGGGACGTCCGCGAAGACGGGGGGCTCCCCCTCCCTCTGCGACTGGGCCTGGGGATCCGCGACCCTCGCGGGTATCCGCGCCGTGAACGTGGAGCCGCTTCCCGGCTCGCTGCTCACCTCGATGTCTCCACCCATCATCTGGCAGATCCGCCGGCTGATCGTGAGGCCCAGGCCCGTGCCGCCGTACCTCCGCGTCGTGGAGGCGTCGGCCTGGGTGAAAGGCTGGAACAGCCCCTCGAGCTGACCCGGGGACATCCCGATCCCGGTGTCCGCGACCAGGAACACCAGCTGCCCGGAATCCCGGGAGACCCGGAGGGAGACCGCCCCGTTCTCGGTGAACTTGCTCGCGTTGCTCAGCAGGTTGAAGAGGACCTGGCGCACCCGGGTCAGGTCCGCCCGTATCGTGCCCTCGTCGGCGCACTCCACCGTGAAGCGGTTGCGATTCTGCTCCATCAGCGGCTCGATGGTCGTCACCACGTCCCGGATCAGCTCGCCGACGGTGAACTCCTCGAGGAACAGGTCCATCTTCCCGGCCTCGATCTTCGACAGGTCCAGGATGTCGTTGATCAGGGCGAGCAGGTGCTTGCCGGCGCCGTGGATCCGGTCCAGGTCGGTGACGAGGTCCCGCCTGCCGGCATCGGCGAGCTCCTCCCGGAGCATCTCGCTGTAGCCGATCACGGCGTTCAACGGAGTCCGCAGCTCGTGGCTCATGTTGGCGAGGAAGGTGCTCTTGGCACGGTTTGCGTCCTCGGCGCGCTCCTTGGCATGGACCAGCTCGGCGTCGCGTGCCTCGATCTGGGAGAGCATCTCGTTCACGGCGTCGGCGAGCAGGCCCAGCTCGTCGTCTCCCGTCCGCCGGGCCCGCAGCGAGTAGTCCTGGTTCTCGGCCACGGCGTGGCTCGTCCAGATCAGGTCCAGCAGCGGCTCCGAGACGAGCGCCTGCAAGCGCGCCGAGATGATGTAGGCGAGGCTGACCAGGCCCAGCAGCGCCAGGGCCAGCACCAGCAGCTGTCCGCGCAGCCGCGCCGACAGCTCGTCCGTGTCGCGCTCCATGCGCAACCAGCCCAGCAGCTCTTCCCCGTCGCGGACCGGGCTCGCGAGGACGAGCCTCCCGTCGCGAAACTCGTGTGCCTCCGATCGGGGAGCCGGGGGCATCTCCCCGCTCTCCCCGGATCGCCGGTAGCCGGCCACGAGGGCCCCGTCGCGGTCGAACAGGAGCGCGGAGGCCAGGCCCGGCTGCGTGGCCAGGGCGGAGAGCCTGCGCTGGGCTCCCGCCGCGTCGCCCTCGGCGAGGGCGTGGGCCGCGTCGAGCTCGAGGAGCCGCGCCAGCCGCGTCACGTCCCGGACCATTCGCTGGCGGAAGGTGTAGCTGTCGTAGGCGACGAAGACGGCCGTAGCCAGGGCCAGAACGAGCCCGCTCGTGACGGTGATGATGACGGTCAGCTTGCGGCTGATCGGAAGATCGGAGAACCGGGCCATCGGTGCTCGCCTCGCTCGCGGGGCTGCGGCGTCGCCGTGCAGTCTGCCACAGCGCCATCGCGCGATGTGGCGCTCAGGCGCGCAGCGTGTCGGTGATCACCTCCAGGGCGTAGGCGCAGTCCTCGTCGGATACGCCGCGGTGCGTGACCAGGCGCAGGGTGTGGTCGTCCATGGCCGAGGCGAGCACCCCCCTCGCCGCCAGCCGAGCCGCGGTCTCGGGAGCGGAGCCCGCGAGCCGGGCGACGACGATGTTGGTGACGACCTGGCGGACCTCCGTCCCGGGCAGCCCCGTGAGTCCCTCTCCGAGCCGCCGCGCCCGGTCGTGGTCTTCGGCCAGGCGGGGGATCATCTCGTCGAGGGCCACGAGGCCGGCCGCGGCGAGGATCCCTACCTGGCGCATCGCGCCGCCGAGGAGCTTGCGGACCCGCCGGGCCGCGTCGACGGCCGGCTGCGAGCCGAGGAGCAGGGAGCCCGCGGGGGCCGACAGCCCTTTCGAAAGCGAGACCGCCGCCGTGTCGACCCCCGCCAGCAGGGTTCGGGGCTCGACTCCGAGGGCCACGGCGGCGTTCCAGATCCGGGCCCCGTCCACGTGCACCGAGAGCCCCGCCTCGCGACACGCGGCGACCGTCGAGCGGTGCTGCTCCACCGAGTAGCAGGTTCCACCGGCGAGGTTGTGTGAGTTCTCCAGCACGGCGAGGGTCAGGTCCGAGCGGAAGAAGACCCGCGGCCGCAGCGCGCCGGCCACCGCCTCGGGCGTGAGGCGACCGCTCACGCCCGCGACGGCGCGCGGGCTCACTCCCGAGAGCTGGGCCATGCCCGCCAGCTCGTGCTGGACCACGTGGCTCCAGGCTTCGACCAGAACCTCGTCCCCCGGCCGGGTCAGCACCCGGATCGCGATCTCGTTGGCCATGACCCCGCTGGGCACGAACAGCGCCGACTCGAAGCCGAGCAGCGCCGCAGCTCGTGCCTGCAGCGCGTTGACGGTGGGGTCCTCGCCGTAGAAGTCGTCCCCCACCGGGGCCCGGGCCATCGCCTCCCGCATCGCCTCGGTGGGCTGGGTGACCGTGTCGGAGCGGAGGTCGACCCGGCGCGGCCCGCTCACGCCAGACGGACGTCGGGTCGGGCCTGCACCCGGCGCTCACCGAGGGAGGCGCCGCAGGCTCCGCACAGGTACTCCCTCAGCTCCCCGTCGGGGAGGATGAGCAGCAGGCGCTCCCGGACCGGGCGGGCCGTGCCGCAGCGCCGGCAGAAGAGGGCTGTGGCCTGGAGCTCGTCGAAGCTCGCGGGAGGCCCGGCTCGCGGTGGGCGCATCGCCTTCGTTTAATGAGTCCGCCCACCTTCTGTCAAGGGCGAGCCGGTGCCGTGGGGTTGGGCTACAATCACGGGATCCACCACAGGGGGCGTGCAGCGGGTTGGAGCGGGATTGCGGGAGCCGTGGGCGGCCCGCCCCGGGCGAAGGTTTCCGGCCCGCTGTAGCGTCGCCCGATGGAGCGAAGGGGCGGTACCTCGCCGCGGCTCCAGCGGGCGTGGCCGGACATGAGAAAGAAGGAGTCGAACCCATGCGTGTGAGTCTCTTGCAGGTCGCGGCGTCGTCGTTGCTGGCGGGCTCGCTGGCCTTTGCGCAGAACGTCGCCCCGCGGGACAACCCGTCGCTCGAGGTGGCGGGGAAGAAGGTCGCGATCGAGTACGGTCAGCCAGCCCTCGGGGACCGTTCCCTCGGCGAGCTGATGAAGGATCTGCCGGCCGACGGCATGTGGCGCGCGGGCTCCGAGCAGGTGACCACGCTCTCCACCGAGGGCGACATCGTGATCGGTGCCGCCGAGGTGCCCGCGGGCGAGTACTCGCTCTACGTGCACTGCGGGAAGGACGGCAGCCGCTCCCTCGCCGTGAACAAGGTGCTGGGACAGCCCCTGGGGAAGGCCTGGGCCCAGGCGCCGGACGCGCTCAAGGAGGAGCCCTGGCCCCACTTCAACTACCAGGAGGAGATCGGGTCCGAGGAGGTGGCGCGGGTGCCGCTCGCGAAGGCGTCGCTCGACACCAAGCAGGACCGTTTCAAGATCGCACTCGAGCCGGCGGGGGACGGTGCGACCCTCGCCATGAGCTGGGGCGACGAGAGCTGGACCACGACGGTGAAGGCCGCCGAGTAGCGGCGCGTCGTTACGAGGGGGCGGCGTCGCCGCCCCCTCAACTCATCCGCGCGGCTCTCCTCGCCCACCACACGTCGAGCCGCGGAGCCAGCCAGGCGGCGGCCGGGGCCAGCGCCCAGCCGGCGAGCAGGTCGACGGCGTAGTGGTGGCGCAGATAGATCGTCGAGACCCAGAGCCCGAGCACGCATGGCGCGAGCACCCAGAACCACGGGCGGAGAAAGCGCCAGGCGTAGTGGGCGGCCAGCAGCGACACCGCGGCGTGCAGCGAGGGGAAGGCGGCCCGGCTGTCCACGGGCAGCAGCTCGAACGCGTACCGGGTCATCTGGAACAACCGGTTCGGATAGCCCGCGAGGTCCCGCTGGTACTCCAGGGCGAGCACCAGCCGCGGGGGCGCGGCGGGGAACGCCACGTAGAGCGCGTAGCCGAGGTAGAAGCAGAGCACGACCCCCAGGGTTGCGGCCCGGAACTCGCGGCGGCGCCCCAGGACCAGGAGCAGCAGCGACGTCGAGGGGGCGATCCAGACGAAGCTCGCGTAGAAGAACGACATCACCTCGGTCAGCTCGCGGCTCACGAAGCGCTCGGCCCAGATCGAGGGCTGTGCTCCGAAGAGCGCAGCGTCGATCCGGACCAGGCTGTCGTGGACGTCGTGGGGGTTCACGAACCCGATCGTGTCGTGGAGGTTCGTGTAGATCAGGACGCAGGCGAGGAACGGCAGCACGTCCCGGGTTGCGGCCACGGCCCGCGCCCGGGGCCACAGCCAGGCGGCCCCGGCGAGGCCGGCCAGCAGGCCGAGGGTCACCCCGAGCCGCACGACACCTCCGGGGTAGCGCGCCCCGAGCACCCCGGCCTCCCGGGCGTAGCGCGCGGCCTCGACGGTCAGGTACGCGGTCGGCGCGAGGAAGAGCAGCGCGATGGCCTCCTCGGGACGGAGCAGGAAGAGCCGATCGGCAGCCCGACCCGGCCGGGAGCGCGCAGAGGACATCCGTGGGGGCCGCGACCTTAGCACGGCGCTGTGATGCGTGCTTGACAGCCCCGCGCGGGAATCCACATACTGCGTGAGGGAGGCCGAGCATGGAACGCACCGATCAACCGGCCAGCGAAGACCTCAAGCGGTTGGTGCAGGAGCTCGGTTCCACGATCCAGCGGACGCTCGCCGAGTCCCCGCAGATCGGTCACTGCCTGAACCGGATGCGCGCCGAGGGCTACGAGATCTCCCTGGTGCTCGAGGCCACCATCGGCTTCAACAGGACCGGCCGCGACCGCCAGGAGGTCTCCCGCTTCGACTTCCGAGTGGAGAAGCCGGATCCGGCCGAGCTGAAGATGACCCCCCTCGACAAGAAGTTCCTCCGCTCGCTCAAGATCGCCGTCGAAGACGAGGACGACTGAGGGGGGATCCGGTAAGCCCGCGCACGCTCGCCCTCGAAGAGCGGCTCCAGGATCCCCACGATGGGGAAGCGGGGCCGGTCGCGGCCGTAGTAGCAGACGTAAGAAGCGCCCAGGGCACGCGCGATCTCGACGGCCTCCCGCGGATCCTCCGCTGCGAAGAACGAGGACGCCTTCTCGAAGCGCTCCCGGCGATCGGGTCGGGCCAGCACCTGCGAGAAGAACGGGATGGAGCGGGTGTAGGGCACCCGGAGCGGCGCCAGCACCATGGGCGCGGGGGGGAAGCGCTGCAGCTCGGGCCGCTGCAGCACGACGGCTCCGGGGTCGGCGACCGCGGCCACGGCAGCGGTCGCCGCGACCGCGTCCGCGGCGAGCTCCTGGGAGGGGACCTGGCTCTTCCGCCACGCGAACTGGAACGTGGTGGGCAGGGCCAGGAGCAGCGCCAGGCCCGCTGCCGCCCAGGTGCGGAGGGGACCCGCGGCGAGGCGTCCGAGTGCGACGGCGGCGAAGACCCACAGCACCAGGCCGCTCTGCTCGAAGAAGTAGAGCGCCTCGTTGAACGGACGCACCCGGAGCCCGGTCTCTTCGGGGGAGATGCGGAGCAGCAGTCCCAGGGGCCAGCCCGAGAGCGCGACGACGGCCAGGGCCCGGACCGGCGGGGCTCCACCCCGGAGCGCGCGTAGCGCGGCGGGCACTCCCGCCGCGCGCAGTCCCAGTGCAGCCGCGAGCCACACGGGGGTCCACAGCGCGAGACCGGCCCCGGACAGGGACGCGTAGCCGAGGTCCGTGCGCGCGTCCCGGACCACCGTGAGCGGGTCCAGCACCACCGCCATCGTCTCCCCGCCGCCACCCGCCGCCAGCCCGATGGTGGCGAGCGCGAGAGGGGCGACGGCGAGCCACCCCCCGATCCGTCGCGGGGCCAGGACCGCGGCCACGCCCAGGCCGAGGGACAGCTGCGCGGCCACGAAGACCTTGAAGAAGGCGGTGGCCAGCCCCAGCCCCGCGGCGAGCGCGAGCCACCCGCGTTCCCCCGAGGCTTCCCAGCGGGCGAGGGCGGCCAACACGCCCAGGGCCATCGCCAGCGCCGGCACGACGGAGTTCGCGTGCACGAAGGACGCGATCCCGGCGCTCGCCTCGAACAGGCTGACCCACCACTCGATTCCCCGGCCCCAGGCAAAGAAGAGCGCGAGATCCGTCGCCAGCGGGGCGAAGCCCGCCAGGGCGACGCCCCGGTCGCCGGCCCCCGCGACCCAGGCCGCGGTCCGCAGCGCCAGCACGAGCGCCAGCAGACCGAGCGTGTTGTCGAAGCGGCTCAGGGCGTCGTAGGGATGAATCCCGGCCCACCGTGTCGCCGCGGCGCGGAGCAGGGGCTGACCCAGGTGGTACCCGAGGGGCACACCGGAAAGACCGGGTGTCTCCGGAGGATAGGTGTGAGTCAGCTCCCAGGTCAGGCCCACGTGGAAAGCGGCGTCACCGGGGTGGAGCCCGTCCGCGACGAAGCGGCCGTCGGCGAGTGTGCGGTTGAAGGGGTAGGCGGTGACCGCCAGGAACGCGACCCCGGCCAGCCACGGGAGGACAGCCCCGCGGAGACCGGGGCCCGGGGCGAGCTGAAGTCGCCGCGGCGGTGCGAGCAGCGACAGGCCGAGCAGAGCCGAGACCACCGGCAGCAGCGCAGGGACCCCCGTGGCGGCCCCCAGCCAGTAGAGCCCCGCGGCCGTGCCGAAGCCGACGGGAAGCACGAGGGCGGGGTCCACGCGGATCCGGAGCAGCTTGTGCAGAGCGAGGCCCGGCCCCACGACCGCGACGGCCACGAAGGCCAGGTACGCCACGCTCGCGAGGGGGATCTCCCGGCCCGGCAGCGTCACGCCGAATCAGCCCCGGAGCTCACCCCCGCGGGTTGATCGCCTTTCGCCCCGCGTAGCGCGCCATGGGTCCCAGCTCCTCCTCGATCCGGAGCAGCTGGTTGTACTTCGCCACCCGGTCGCTCCTCGACGCCGAGCCGGTCTTGATCTGGCCGCTGCCCGTGGCTACGGCCAGGTCGGCGATCGTGGTGTCCTCGGTCTCGCCGCTCCGGTGGCTGATCATCGACGTGTAGCCGGAGCGGGCAGCGAGGGCGACACAGTCCAGGGTCTCGGTCAGGGTGCCGATCTGGTTGACCTTCACCAGGACCGAGTTCGCGATGCCCGACTCGATCCCCTTCTGGAGGATCTCGGGGTTCGTCACGAACAGGTCGTCCCCCACGAGCTGGACCTTGTCACCGAGAACGCCGGTGAGGGCCTTCCAGCCCTTCCAGTCGCTCTCCCCGAGGCCGTCCTCGATCGACACGAGCGGGTAGGCGACGACCCACTGCTCCAGCAGCGCGATCATCTCGTCCGGGGTCTTGCTGCCGGCCCCGGACTTCCTGAACACGTAGCGCCCCTTCTGGCGGTCGTGGAACTCGCTGGCCGCGACGTCCAGTGCGAGGGAGATCTCGCTCCCGGGCTTGTATCCCGCCGCGCGGATCGCCTTCAGGATCGTCTCCATGGCCTCCTCGTTGGAGGCCACGTCGGGCGCGAAGCCCCCCTCGTCACCGACGGTAGTGGAGAGCCCCTTTTTCTTGAGGAGCGCCTTCAGGTTGTGGAACACCTCGGCACCCATCCGCAGCGCCTCGGCGAAGCTCGGGGCGCCGTGGGGGACGATCATGAACTCCTGGAGGTCGACCTTGTTGTCGGCGTGGGCGCCGCCGTTGACGATGTTCATGAAGGGCACCGGCAGCGTGCGGGCGTTCGGTCCCCCCAGGTAGCGGTACAGCGGCAGCCCGCAGGCTTCCGCCGCGGCCCGGGCCACGGCCAGGGAGACCCCGAGGATCGCGTTGGCGCCCAGCTTGCGCTTGCTCGCCGTGCCGTCGAGGTCGATCATGAGCTGGTCGATCAACGCCTGGTCGGTGGCGTCCTCCCCCAGCACCTCCGCGGCCAGGGCGTCGTTGACCGCTGCCACTGCCCGGGTCACGCCTTTCCCCAGGTAGCGCTTCCTGCCTTTGTCACGCAGCTCGACGGCCTCCCGCTCGCCCGTGGAGGCCCCCGAGGGCACGGCTGCGCGGCCCGAGGCGCCGCTCTCCAGGACCACCTCCACCTCCACGGTGGGGTTGCCCCGGCTGTCCAGGATCTCGCGCCCGTAGACGGCCTCGATGTTCGTCATGCTCGGTTCCTTTCCCAGAGTCGGGCTGCGCCCGGATCAGCTGGCGACGGCAGCCGGGTCGATCCTGAAGTCCTCTCCCGGCGTGACGACGACGATCCCGCCCGCCGAGACGGTGTGCCGCCGACGATCCTCGTCGAGATCGTAGCCGATCAGGGCACCCCGGGGGACCTCCACGTCCCGGTCGATGATCGCCCGCTTCACCCGGGCGTGGCGCCCGATGCGGGCGCCGCGAAGGAGTATCGAATCCTGCACTTCCGAGTAGGAGTTGACCCGGACGCCGGGGGAGAGCACGGAGCGCTCGACGCGTCCCCCGGACACGACGCAACCCGCCGAGACGATGGAGTCGGTCGCTTCGCCGCGGCGGTCCGGGTCCGAGAAGACGAACTTGGCCGGCGGAAACTGGGGCTGGTAGGTCCGCATCGGCCAGGAGGGGTCGTAGAGGTTGAAGACGGGCTCGACCTGGATCAGGTCCATGGAGGCCTCGTAGTAGGCGTCGATCGTCCCGACGTCGCGCCAGTACTTGGCCTCTTTGCGGTTCTCGTCCCAGAAGGAATAGGCGAACACCGGCTCGCCCGAGCGGACCAGCCCGGGCAGGATGTCCCGACCGAAGTCGTGGCTGGACCGCGTCTCGGCGTCGGCCAGGAGGGCCCGGTGCAGGACCTCCCAGTCGAAGATGTACACCCCCATCGAGGCGAAGCACTGGTCATCGCTCCGGGGGGAGGGTCGCGGGTGAGCCGGCTTCTCGTGGAAGTCGACGACCCGGCCGTCGGCCTCCGTCTCGAGCACACCGAAGCGACGCGACTGCGCGAGGGGCACCTCGAGCGCGGCCACGGAGACGGCGGCGCCCAGCTCGACGTGGGCCTCGAGCATCTTGCCGTAGTCCATCTTGTAGATGTGGTCTCCCGAGAGGATCACGACCCAGCGCGGCGGCTCCCGCTCGAGGAGGTAGAGGTTCTGGTAGACGGCGTCGGCCGTGCCCTCGTACCACCGCTCTCCCACCCGCATCTGGGGTGGGAGTATCTCGACGTACTCGCCCAGCTCGGCGTTCGTCACGCTCCAGCCGAGACGGATGTGGCGGTTCAGGCTCTGGGCCTTGTACTGCGTCGCGATGAGGATCCTGCGGATCCCCGAGTTGATGCAGTTGGACAGCGTGAAGTCGATGATCCGATACGGCCCTCCGAAGCTCACGGCGGGCTTGGCCCGGTCCCGGGTCAGGGGAAACAGCCGCTCTCCGGCCCCGCCGGCGAGCAGGACGGCGACCGCGTCCCGCAGCAAAGCAACTCGCAACGCGCTCCTCGGGTCTGGGGTTCCGCCAGGAACTGCTGGGCTTCCGGGACTTATACCACGCCCCCCGAGCTGCGCTGCGTTCGGCCGTTGACAGCCTGAGTACGGGGTACTAGGCTGATCGGGTCCAGTTCCCGCTCGGGGGAGGTTTCTTTGCAGCCGGGTTGGAAGCTCGTCGGTGCCGCCAGCATCTGCCTCACGAGCGCTACGGCTGTGCCCGCTGCGGCCGAGAGCGGACGACTGCTGGGGTGGGTCGAGGACACCCACGGCGCCCCCGTCGCCGGAGCCATCATCTCCCTGTTCGGCAAGGAGATCGAGGGCGGCGGCCTGATCACGCTCTCGGACAGCGCGGGCCGCTTCTTCCTCCCCGCCCTTCCCGCAGGCTCCTACGTCCTGCGGGCGCTGTGGACGGAGCGGGAGACCGCGGTGGCCCGTCACGTCACGGTTCTCCCCAACCAGGACTCGGTCTTCACGCTCAACCTCGACGAGACCGGACTGGAAGAGGCGACCGACCCGGCCGAGGCGGAGCAGCCTCCCGGTCGGCTCCGGGAGCTCGAGTGGCTGCTCCGGCACAAGCCCCGCTCGGTCCTCGAGGAGCGGGAGGATGATGCGCGGGCGTCCGTCCAGCTCGCATCACTGGAGACCCCGAGCCACCTGCTTCCCGACCTCGGGGGAGCCGTCGAGCTGGTGACGCTTCCCAGCTCGCTGGTCGACGACGGCCCGAGCGACGACCGGCGCGTGCCGAGCGCCAGCGCGGTGCGCCTGCGCGGTCGGCTGACCGACGCGGTCTCCTGGAGCCTGTCGGGGGTGCTGGCGGAGCAGGAAGGGACCACCTGGCGCGCGGCCAGCGAGTTCCTCGTGGAGCCCGGCGGCGGCCACGTGCTCGAGGTGGGCGCCGGCTACGGCACGCGGCTGCTGCGGCCTCTGCTGGCGGTCGTGAGCGAGAAGGGCTCCTGGGAGAATCGGTCCGTCGGCGCCGTCTTCGCCCGGGACACCTTCGATATCGGCGATCGCGTGACGGCGTCGCTCGGTGCGCGCTACACCTACGTCGGCTTCGTGGACGACGCCAATCACATCAACCCCAGCGCCACCGTCGAGGTCCGGGCCGACGACGGGACCCGGGTGAGAGGGGGGTTCGCGGTGCGCACCCTGGCCCCGGGAGGCGACCTGCTGACGGTGTCGGCGATCTCCACGGCTCCGGACATGGTGTTCGCCGTTGTGGAGGAGACGCTGCGCCCCGAGCGCGTGACGAGCGCGACCTTCGTCGTCGAGCGCGAGGTGGGTGGGACCACGATCGCCGCCCACGGCCTGATCGAGGAGGTCGACGATCAGCTCGTGAACGTCGCGACCGGGAGCCGTCGTTCCCGGACGCTCCACATCACGAACGGCCCCGGCCTCTCGACGCGCGGCGGCGGCTTCTCGGTCTCGCACCGCTTCGGCAACTGCGTGAGCGGCTCGCTGACGTACACGTACGGTCGGGCGCGCCGTGAGGAGGGGATCCCCTGGGGTCTCCCGTCGGGCCTCCCCCGCTTCGAACGGGCCGCCTTCCACGATCTCGTGGGGAGGCTCGAGACGTTCCTCTCATTCAGCGACACCCGGCTCGTGGCGCTTTATCGCGTCAACAGCCTCGAGCCCGAGTCCGACGCCCTGGGCAACCAGGCAGCCGTCCGGAACACCCGCTTCGACGTGCGACTCAGCCAGGGGCTCCCGTTTCTGGCTCAGATGACCCGGGCCGACTGGGAGCTTCTCTTCGCCTACCGCAATCTTTTCTACGAGCCCTCGGAGGGCGCCCTGCTGGACGAGATGGCGGTGGTGGACCCGCCGAAGCAGATCGTGGGGGGGATCGCGATCCGGTTCTGACCCACCGGGGCGGGGGCTGCTGGCCTCCGGCTCGGGTTCGGCGTATCGGATCGGCGTTTCGGCTTCCTGGATCCGTGACCGTGGACGCTCACGGAAATCGTTTCCAGATAAGGACTTGGAGGGGCTTTCCCGGTTCCGCGCATGGCCCGGGACTTGCACCGAGCTGGAGTCGTCGAGCCCTGGATCCCGATGGCCACTGAACGCGAGCCCGCCGAGCTGAACCCGGTCCGACGCAGTGTGCGTCTGCGCGCGGTCCGCAAGGCCGGTGTCCTCGCCCTCGGGGTGCTGCTCGCGGCGGTCGGCGTCTACAACATCGTCCAGAAGAGCACCTGGAGCGTCCTGGACGACGGCGTCTACTGGGAGGTCGATCCGATCGGGGTCCGCGCCGGGCGGGTCGCCGAGGCGGGCCCCGGCGAGCGTGCCGGGGTGCGCGCGGGAGACGTGCTCCAGGGCATTGACGGCGAGAGCGTCATGACCCCCGGGGAGGTCGAGGCGAGGCTCCGTTCCCTGGACGCCGGGGCCGCGCTCTCTTACTCGCTGCTTCGAGCCGAGGAGGCCCGGATCCTGGAGGTGCAGGTGGCGCCGCTTCCGAGCGGCAACCTCAGCCTCTTCTACTACCTCTCCACGGTGGGCTTCTTCAGCTTGATCGTCGGCACGATCGTGGTGCTGCGCCGCCCTCGCGCTCGCGGGGTCCTGCACTTCTACGCCGTGTGCGTCCTGTTCTTCCTCGTCTACTCGTTGTCCTACACCGGCCGGCTCGACGTCGCAGACTGGCTGCTGCTCGGCGCGAACTCTCTGGCCACGCTGTTCCTGCCGGCGGTGTTCCTCCACTTCTGCCTGACCTTCCCCGAGCGCCGCGGCGCGCGCTTCGCGGCTCTGGCCTATCTCCCCGGGCTGGTCCTCGCGGGTGCGGCTTTTGCGAGCCACGCCCTGTTCGTGGTCGGACCCGCCCGGGATGCGATGTGGGAGATCGCGGGTCTGATCGACAGAGCCGCGCCGCTCTACTTCGCGGCGCTCTTCTGCGGGGCATTCGGAGTGCTCGTCCACTCGTACCGGCGATCCCTGCGGGCCGTCGCGAGGAAGCAGACCAAGTGGCTGGTCTGGGGCACCGGGCTCGGCGTGGCTCCGTTCCTGCTGTTCTACGCCATCCCCTTCGCCCTCGGCACCCCGCCCGGGCTGCTGGGGGAGACGCTGAGCACGGCGCCCCTCGCCCTGATACCTCTGACCCTCGCGTACGCGGTGGTCAAGCATCGGCTTCGGGACGTCGAGCTGATCTTCAGGCGCTCGCTGGTCTACACCCTGGCCACCGCCTCGACGGTGGGGGTCTGCCTGGCCTTCATCGCGCTGTTCGACCGGATCGCCCCCTCGAACGAGGACGTCCACAGCACGATCATCGCGGTCCTGTGCGCGCTGATCGTGATCCTGCTCTTCACTCCCGTGAAAACCAGGATCCAGGAGGCCGTGGACCGGCTCTTCTACGGGGAGCGCTACCAGTCACGCAAGGCCCTGCTTCGGCTCTCCCACGAGCTGAACTCCGAGATCGACCTGGGGCGGGTCACGGAGCGACTCATCGAGGGCGTGGCGAACGCCCTCGGGGTGCGGGCGATCGCGATCTTCCTGCCCAGGGAGGACGGCTCCCTGGCCGTGTTCCGCTCCCAGGGCTGCCGCGAGGAGACCCAGCGGGCCCGACTCCCCGACGAGACCGAGCACCGCCTCCACCTGGCCGATGGCGCTCCCCTGACCCCGGAGGAGCTCCCCGCCGAGGTCGACGAGACGATGCCGGAACTGGCCTACTTCTTCCCGTGCCCGGCCCGGGAGGAGCTGATCGCGGTCCTGGCCGTGGGCCGCCGCGACGACGCCGACGCGGACCCGCTGAACAGCGAGGAGATCGACCTGCTGCGGGCCCTGGCGGGACAGGCTGCGACCGCCTTCATGAACGGCCGGCTCTACCGCCGCCTCCACGAGAAGGCCGAGGAGCTGCAGCGCCTGAAGGACTACAACGAGAGCATCCTCGAGAGCATCGACTCGGGCATCGTCGTGAGCAGCCTCGAGGGCCGGGTGGAGCACTGGAACCGTTCCATGGAGCTGCTCTACGGTCGCGCGCGGGACCAGGTCCTCGGTCGCGACCTCGACGAGGTCTTTCCCCGTTCCTTCATGGAGGCGCTGAGGAGCAGCCTGGTCTTCGGCCGGGAGGAGGAGATCGCCCACATCTACAAGCTCCACCTCCCCGCAGCCGACGGGCGAAACCTGCGGGTCGACGTTTCCGTGGCGCCCTTCCGGGACTTCCCGGGCCAGCGCTGCGGCTCGATCCTGATCCTGGAGGACGTGACGGCCCGTGTCCGGCTCGAGGAGCAGCTCCAGCACTCCGAGAAGATGGCCTCCATCGGCCTGCTCGCCGCCGGGGTCGCCCACGAGGTCAACACTCCTCTGGCCGGCATCTCCTCCTACACCCAGATGGCCCTCGGGCAGCTGGAGGCGGACAACCCCGCGGTGGCGCTCCTGGAGCGGATCGAGAAGCAGTCCTTCCGGGCGGCCAAGATCGTCAACAGCCTGCTCAACTTCTCCCGCTCCGGCGGGGTCGAGCTGGCGTCGGTGAGCCTGAACAAGATCGTCCTCGACGTGCTCTCGCTCCTCGAGCACCAATTCGAGGGCTCGCGCGTCAAGATCCGCCGCGAGCTGGCCGAGGGCCTGCCCCCCGTGCCCGGGGACGAGAACCGACTCCAGCAGGTCTTCTTCAACCTGATGCTGAACGCCCGGGACGCCATGCCCCGGGGAGGGTGGCTCACGCTCTGCACCCGCCTCGAGGAGGATGCGGTGGTGCTCGAGGTCGGCGACACCGGCTGCGGCATCCGGAGCGAGGACGTGCGTCGCATTTACGATCCCTTCTTCACCACCAAGGGGATCGGCCGCGGCACGGGGCTCGGGCTCTCCGTCTCGTACGGAATCGTCCAGGAGCACGGCGGGCGCATCGCCGTGGACACCGCGCCCGGCAAGGGGAGCACGTTCCGGGTCAGCCTGCCCACCGAGATCATCCGGGAGGCGGTCGCCCAGCGGTGACCGAGCGAGCCTCCATCCTCGTCGTCGACGACGAGGAGGTGATGCGGGACGTGCTGCAGACGCTGCTCGAGCAGCACGGGCACGAGGTGCGCCTCGCCGCGGACGGAGCCGAGGCGCTGGTGCTGGCTCAGGCCCAGTCCTTCGACGCCGCCATCGTCGACGTGATGCTCCCCGAGATCGGCGGCATCGAGCTGCTGGAGGAGCTGAAGAAGCTCGACGCCGAGCTGGCCGTGCTCATGATCACGGCCTTCGCCTCGGTGGAGACCGCCATCGACGCGATGCGCAAGGGGGCCTTCGACTACGTCGCGAAGCCCTTCAAGCACGACGAGCTGCTGCACATCCTGAACAACGCTCTGAAGCAGCGACGCCTCCAGGACGAGAACCGCCAGCTCCGGACCGCCCTCAAGGACCAGGCCCGTTTCACGGACATCGTCGGCAAGAGCCCCAGGATGCTCGAGGTGTTCGGCCTGATCACCCAGGCGGCGCCCTCCCGCTCCACGATCCTCGTCATGGGGGAGAGCGGCACCGGCAAGGAGCTGGTGGCGAAGGCCATCCACGCGAACAGCAACCGCGCCGACAAGCCCTTCGTCGTCGTGAACTCGGGCAACCTCCCCCCCGACCTGCTCGAGTCGAACCTGTTCGGCCACGTCCGGGGCGCCTTCACGGGGGCCATCCAGGCCAAGAAGGGGCTCTTCGAGATCGCCGACAGGGGGACGTTGTTCTTCGACGAGATCGGCAACATCCCCGTCGACACCCAGGCCAAACTGCTCCGGGTGATGCAGGAGCGCGAGTTCATGCGCCTGGGCGGCGTGGACACGTTGCGGGTCGACGTCAGGATCGTCGCCGCGACGAACGTGGACCTGAAGCGCGCCGTGGAGGAGGGCCGCTTCCGGGAGGACCTCTACTACCGGCTGAACGTGATCTGCGTGCAGCTGCCGCCCCTGCGCAACCGCAAGGAGGACATCCCCGCCCTGGTCACCCACTTCGTCCAGAAGTACGCCGAGGAGAACGAGAAGCTCGTGACGGGGGTGACCCCCGAGGCGATGCAGGTGCTCCTCGACTACGACTGGCCCGGGAACGTCCGGGAGCTCGAGAACGTCATCGAGCGCGGCGTCGTGCTGACCACTGATGAGCAGATCGACCGAGGCCTGATCCCCGATCACGTCCGCCAGACGCCCACCTTCCACGTGCCGCAGCTCGTGGTACCCCCGGAAGGGATCAACCTGCGGGACGTGATTTCCGGCTTCGAGCGGCGCCTGATCGAGTCGACCCTCGAAGCCACCGCCGGCGTCCAGAAGGAGGCCGCGCGGCTGCTGGGCCTGAAGCCGACGACGCTGAACGAGATGATCAAGCGCCACAACATCGTTCTTCCGAGGGAGCGCCGCGGCGTCAAGGAAGGCGAGCCCGCCGTCAAGTCGGGCTCACCGTGACGCCGGCGGCTCCGACCCTCGAGGGCTCCCTCGAGGAGCTCTCGCTCCCGGACGTCCTGCAGATGCTCAGCATCGGGGCCAAGACCGGCGCGCTGTGGCTCGGCCAGGACGCCCTGGAAGGGCGCATCTACCTCAGGGGGGGTGAGGTCGTGCACGCCGAGCTGGACGCGGCCGAGGGGGAGGACGCGGCCTACACCATGGCTGCCTGGAGCCGCGGGCGCTTCCGCTTCGAGCCGGGTCGCGAGGCGCCCAGCCGCACGATCCAGAAGAGCAACACCGCCCTGCTGATGGAGGCGGCGCGGCGCTTCGACGAGTGGAAGCGCATCTCTCGGAAGGTTCCATCGACGCACGGCGTACCGGAGTTCGTGGTTCCCGAGGGGGCGGGGGACAGCGAGGGTCAGATCAACCTGAACACCCGGGAGTGGCAGATCCTCTCCAAGATCGACGGCCACCGCGACATCCAACAGATCGCGGCGGCCTCGGGGCTGTCGAGCTTCGAGGCCGCGAGATTGCTCTCCGGTCTCGTGTCGACCGGCCTGATCCGGCTCAAGTTGCCGGATTCGAAGCCCTGAGGGCCCGGTAGCGGACCGCCTCGATCAGCTGCCGGTACCGGGCCATCACGGCGCTCCAGGCGTACTCCCGCTCCACGTAACGCCTCCCCGCTACTCCCAGGGCGCCGCGGATGCGGGCGTCCGCGACGAGCAGGTCCAGCGCCTCGACGAACTCGTCGGCGTTCGCGTAGGGGAGCCCACCTCCGGAACGCACGCAGTGGTCCCGCAGCACGGCGGAACGGGCGGTGGCGAGAGCCGGAACGCCCCGGGCCATCCCCTCCAGCAGCACGATCGAGAGGCTCTCGTACGGGCTGGGACAGAGGATGGCCCTGGCCCCCGCCATGGCGGCGCTCTTCTCCGCCTCGTCGAGAAAGCCGAGGTAGCGCACCCCGGGCTGGCGTGGCGCGGGCATGGCCAGGCGGCCGATCAGGAGCAGCTCGGCGGCGCCCCTCACGTCGCGCCGGTAGCGATCGAAATGGCCGAGCATCTCCCCGCAGCCCTTGCCCGCGTCGATGCGCCCCGCGTACAGCGCGTAGGGGCCCGCGACGTCGTGCCTGATCCGAAAGGCCTCGACGTCGGCCGGCCCGGGCGGATCGATGCCGATCCCCGCCACCGCGCTCGGCCTGGCCCCGAGGTCGAACCGCGAGCGAACCAGCTCCTCCTCCGGCCGGGTGAGGAAGGCGAATGCGGCCGGACGGCTGAACAGCTCCGCGTAGATGCCGAAGCGGAGGGGGGGTTCGTCGTGGGTCGTGGGCACCAGGATCGAGCGCTCGCCGGCGACCCGGGTCCCTTCGACCGTCGGGTAGTAGAGGTACGTGAAGAACAGGATCGCGTCCAGCTCTGCGCGCCGCTGTCGCAGGCTCTCCACGAGCCCGGGCAGGTACGGCCCCTGCCGGCGGAGCCAGAGCAGCTCTTCCTCCCGGCTGCTGTCGCGCCCGTAGAGGCTCTCCGAGAGAACGTTGAACGCGTCCAGGTCCCTCTCCTCCTCCACGGGAAAGCGCAGCACCTCCACCGGCCCATCGGCGCTCCGCCCGGAGGGGAGCTCGTTGCGCCAGGTGACGTAGTCGAGGGCACAGCTCGTGAAGACGGTCACGTCGTAATCCGCGGCCAGCCGCGCGGCGACGGCCCGTGCCAGCGACTCCGAGCCCCCGGCGACCAGGGGTCCGTAGCGCTGCACAACGACGCCGACCCGGGCTCTCCCGGACCCACCGGGGGGAGTCACCCCAGCACCGTCTCCAGGTGCCGCAGCAGCACCTCCCCGAGGTCCAGAGACCGGATTCCCTCCACCGCCCGCCTCTGGCGGTCGAGGATCGCGGACCGCAGCCGGGCGTCCCGTTGCACGAGCCCCATCAGCTCCGCGACCTCCTCGGGCCTCTTCTCCCGGAGCAGGACGCCGCCGCCCCGTAGCGTCTCCCGGACGGCACCGGCGTCGAAGGCGATCACCGGCACCCGCTCCAGCATCGCCTCGACCAACGGCACGCAGAAACCCTCGTGCTCCGAGAGGCACAGGAAGACGTCGGCGAGCCGGTAGAACGCCAGCAGCTCGTCGTCGTCCACGTGACCCGCGAAGACGACCCGTTGCGTCCCCAGGCGAGCCGCGAGCTCCCGCAGCCGCGCGTAGTAGCGCTCGTGCCCCCGGTAGTCGCCCACCAGCAGCAGACGGCTTCCCGGGTCCACCTGGCGCTGGAACACGGTGAAGCAACGGATCACGTCGTCGACGCACTTGTTCGGGATCACCCGTCCCACGAACAGCACGTTCGTCCGACCGTCCCGGAACATGCGCTCCACCACGGGCGAGCCCGGACACTGGTAGCGGTCCAGGTCGAGGACGATCGGCAACACGCCCGTCCGGGCGAAGCCGGCCTGCTCCAGCTCCCGGCGGTTGTACTCGCTGTCCCCGAGGCCGAGGGAGGTGCGCGGGGCGAAGACCTCGAGCTCCCGGCGCCCGTGATGGCACAAGCCCGCGAGATGGCTGTGGAAGCCCAGGAACCAATCCCCCGGCGTGATGTTGTGATAGATCGACACGAGTCGGTCGGGGGCGTGGTAGATGAGGCGGCCTGCTGCGCTCCCGATCGAGAAGTGGTAGAGGCACACCGTGTCGGGGCTGGAGACCCGGGCGTACTCCCAGAGCGGACGCGCCTCGCAGACCATGCGCGGGTGGATCCGCTCGGCGTAGATCTCCGAGGCGAAGCCCGCCGCCCGGAGATGGCGCCGGATCGCGAGGGCCTCGTTGCCGATCGCGTCGCCGTAGGACAGCGCCGCCAGGAGCTGATGCACCCCGACGCTCACGCCTCCTCCGGCCGGGCGGTCGGCACGCGCCCTCAGCCCGCCGCCCGGCGGACGCCGGAGGCCTCGAGCAGGCGCAGGTACTTCTCGAGGACCACGTCCCAGGCGTAGTGGGTGTCGTAGTATCGCCGCCCGTTCCTCCCCAGGGCCGCGCGCAGTTCCGGGTCGGATTCCAGCAGCCCGAGAGCTTCCCGAAACTCCGGGTAGCTGGAGTAGTAGAGCCCCGCGTTGGAGCGGCGGCATTGGCCCCTGAGCACCGCGCACTTGGCGTTGGCCAGCACCGGCTTGCCGGACCACCAGGCCTCCAGGGTCACCATGGAGAGGCTCTCGAACGGCGAAGGCATCATCAGCAGCTCGCACGCGGCCAGGGCACTCCACTTCTCGGCGTCCGGGAGGAAGCCCAGGTGGCGGATCCCGGAGCCCTGCGGCACCTCCAGGACGGCGCTTCCCACGAGCACCAGCTCCAGCGCGGAGCCGGTCTCCTCCCTGAAGCGCCGGAAGTGGTCGAACAGCTGCCGGCATCCCTTGTTCTGGTCGACGCGCCCGACGTAGAGGGCGAAGGGTCCCTCCAGCCCGTGCCGCCGCCTGAAGCCCCCGGGGTCGACCTGGTCCGGGGTCGCGGAGCCGACCCCGACGACGTCGCCCGGGACGTGGTCGTTCCCAGCCGACCGAACGATCATCTCCCGTTCCTCGACGCTGTTGTAGACGATGGCCCCGGGCTCCCGAAACAGCTCGCGGAAGATGGAGAGGGAATAGACCCCGTCGTCCTCGGCGGTGGGCACGAGCAGCCCGCGCCTCCCCACGGACATCAGGCCGTGGAAGGTGGTGTAGTAGCGGTACGAAAAGAAGACGAATGCATCGTAGTCGCTCCCGTGGCGCTCGAGGTGGCGCACCAGCCGCGGCGAGAATGGCCCTTCCTCCTCCAGCCACCGAAGCTCGTCCGTGCGGTTCGGTTGACGGGCTCCCAGCACGCGGGCGCTCCAGTCGGCGAAGCGCTCGGGATCGCGGGGTCGCTTCACCGG